>VMHT01179512.1_pt1 | contig 12630 bp, 15 predicted proteins | sample 4693611 | NCBI WGS metagenome assembly VMHT01 (sample SAMN12280063, study PRJNA550983) | marine metagenome | isolation source: seawater sampled from same location over 5 years 0.02-0.2 micron viral filtrate | place: USA: collected off the coast of southern California halfway between the port... ... | reverse complement strand
ATAATGCTCTGTGCCTTTGTATGTGCCAGTGCCTCTCTTTTTAAGAAGCTCAACAATCTTTGCTTCTTCCTCTTTGAGGAAATTAATTTGTGCTCTGATTGTTGCTAGTTTATCTATTTGATGTGACATTTATTTTCCTTTCTCAATTTTGCTATCGCAGACCCAAAGGTTTCGGGTGGGGAGCAACCCCACCCATCATCAGTGCGAACTATTTTACCAACTTCAATTTAAGATCCATTGGGTGATTGTCAGTTGCTTCAACCTCTGGTAGACCGAAGTCTTCATTGGTAAGAGTCACAGTCACAGGGTCAAACACAACACAGTTTGAGTAGTCACCAAGAACTCTGGCTTTGTACTTGTCGCCACCAATCACAACAACTTCACCATTCACAACTGGATCGTCTTCTCTTATTCTTTTCTTCTCATCTCTGTCAGCTTGAGTGTATGAGTCTTTGATCATAATAGTATCAGCCATACCCCAATAAATGCCATCATCTTCTTTTTCATAGCCTTGCATAAGGCAAACAGTTTTAACACTAAGGTCAAAGGTTATCATCTCACCATCACCACTCATGCCTGACCTGATGTCCTTTGGCTTAACTCTTACACCAAAAGTGTTTGCTTGATCTCCGTATCCAGTATGTTTAATTAATGTTTTCATTTAGTTTCCTTTCTCAGTTAATAACTTAGTATGTCTCGTATTAAAACAAAAGGCAACAAAAAAATAAACTAATTTTATTTTCCTTTAATATCAATGACTTATGAGAGCTTACGCCATTTTTCAACATAAATCTTTCTGAACCCTTGTTTCAAATATCCTTTTATCAAGTACCAATCACCTAATTTTCCATCCTCAACTATTGGTTTTCCAAGCTTATTATATTTAAACCTGTCAACTGTTGATATGATTGGACCAGTGTCATCCTCGAATGTCATATTCAACCAGAGATTATTGCTATCAACCTTTCTTCCTCCTCTTTTGGCTAAGTTCACTGCCTCATTCATATCTCTCAAGTTCTTTTCTTTGAGCTTGCCGAAAAAGACGTATGTTCCAGGATTATCTGCTTCTAAATTTTGTATCTCAATTATTTGTGTTTTAATGTTGTGAGCCAGTGGATCTGCTTTCATGTGCCCAAATCTTCTCTCACACTCAAATATATCATCGTATGGTGTTTCTCCATTGTCTAAAAGACTCTCTTGTCTAGGAGTCAATGGTTGTTTTAATTCGCGTCTGTTAATTATATCTTCAGCCATCTTTGGACCAACACCTTTTATACCTATCAAGCCACCTATAAGCTCACCATTTTGAACTGACCAATTCATCCCAGACTTGTATTTATCATACGACTTATACCCCAAACCTTCTTTTGATACTTCTCTTAAAAGTCTTACACCCTGATCGTCATCCTTAACATTCCTGAGACATGCTGCAGCAAACTCCAATGGAAACCTACTCTTGAGAACGCAACACCAGTAGCTGACCAACCCATAGGCAATAGCGTGACTTCTGTTAAATGCCCATGATCCCATTGTGTTAATGTTTTTCCATATGGTCTGAGCTTGATCTTCATCAATGCCATTCTCAATAGCACCAACTTTAAATTTCTGCCAGTAGCCATCAAAGAACTCCTCACCAAGAGATTTGCTCATGGCTTTGCGCAACTGAGACACATCTTCCCAACTGAGCTTGCCAACATCCCTAGCAATGTTCATAACTTGTTCCTGATAAACAACAACACCATAAGTTACTTTTGTTATTTCTTCAGTCAATGGATGTAAATATTCCACTGGCTTTTCACCGATCTTTCTTTTAATGTATTGAGTTGTGCCACCAGAGTTCAATGGTCCAGGACGAGCCAAAGCAGTTATTGATGCAATATCTTCAAAATCATGAACTTTCATCTGCCTAGTCAAAGACTGTAATGCATAACCCTCGAACTGGAATATCCCTGCATATTTTTCATCATTTAATAATTCAAAAGCTTTCTCATCATCCAATGGATGCTTTAATAATTTATCTCTGCTCCAGTTTATTTGATCAAGAACATCTTGTAAAACTGACAAAGTCCTCAAACCCAACGCATCTATTTTTAATAAATTTAGATCCTCAGCATCTTTTTTGTCTATCTGAGCTGCACCATTTTGACCTGAAACAGAGCAATAAAGACTAACTGGTTCTTCTGTTATTATAATCCCTGCTGCATGAACACCATTGTGTCTGGCATGGTTCTCCATATCTGCAGCAACTTTTATTTGTGGATACTTTTCTAGGATCTGCTTTCCAATGTCAAGGTCATTGAATGTGTCAAGTATACAAAATGCTGCACGAGAATCACCACCACTCCTCTCAATGATAGCACCCTTCAAGTCATTAACTTCCCATGCTGGTATTCCAAGTTCTTTCGCAACTTCTGATATTGTTGACTTTGCTTTATATCTTGACACTGTTCCCAAGTGAGCAACTTTTTCTGCACCATACTTTTCTCTGATATATTCAAAAACCATTTCCCTGCGATCATCTTGAAAGTCGATATCTATGTCAGGCAAGTCTGCTCTAGTGATATCAATAAACCTTTCAAACAGCAAGTCATGTTCTATCGGATCAATGTCTGTTATGCCAATCAGATAACAAACCAATGACCCAGCACTGGATCCACGAGCTGGACCAACAAGCATATGTTCCTTGGCATAGTTTATCATATCAGCTATAACATAAAAATAATCCTCAAAATCTTTATCAGCTATCAACTTCAACTCTCTGTCCAATCTTGCTTTATAAACAGGATCGCTCAGATCTATCTCTCTTGGCTTTGCTCCCTCAACACACATTTGTCTCAAAGTCTTATCAGAATGGAAAGATATCATTTGAGCAGTTGGCAAATCAACATTGCACTCCAAAGCTATTTTATATGTTGCATCAATTGCCTCTTGTGGTGCCCATGGCAAAGCATCCTTCCATTCCCACTCATTAAGTATATGCATTGGTGCTGTTCTATCGTGCCTGTTCCTGCCAACAAGAACTTGATAAGCTTTTTTGTCTTCTGGCTTTGGATAATAATTATCAGAGGTTGCAATAAGATTAAATCCTTTTTGTTTTGCCCAATTAAAATTTTTCATTGTGGTCATAGGATTAAGCTCAAAATACATATTGGCTTTATTGGTCAAAGGAAGCAATCCTAGTATTGGGTGCGTTCCTGTCAATATTATAACATTTGCACTGATGTCAAAAAGATTCTCATAACTTAATCTTGGGTGATAATAAAAATGGTCTTTGCTTGTGCTTTTTGTAACCAGTTGATAAAGCTCTCTCAAGCCATCATTGTTTTTGGCTATGAATGTCATTTCATTGGTTGGCTGTTTAGACCTTTCTGTTGCATCTTCAACAATAGGTATCTCAACTCCGAACAATGGCTTTTTGCCTGCTTTCTTACAAGCCTTGCTAAAAGCAACATGACCCCATGTGCCAGAGTCAGATATACCTACAACATCACCTTCTGTTGTCTCAACAACCTTTTGAATTGGTCCAAAAGCTTTACGAAAAGAGTATTCTGATCTTAATCGAACATTTATCATGATATATAATTAGATAAAATTATAACCACTATAGCTCCAATAATGGATCCAACTAATGCTGGTGTCATATGTGTCCCTCCTTTTTATACCATTTTAAAATTTCTACTGTTGCCTCAACATCTGCTAGAGATCTGTGAGCTGATTTATGCTCTTTGCCAGTGACCTCAAGATATATTTCTCCAAGCTTCCTGAATTTTCCCCAGACAGATTTGCCTAGCTCCATTGTACAAACATGCTCGCATGGCCATGGGAACTTAGTTATCTTATCCGATCTCTCAAGCTCAAACTTTAGTATCTGTCTGTCGAAAGTTAAGTTATGGGCTGATAAGTGTCTCTCGCCAAGGAAAAAATCACATAAATCTTTAAAATGAGCTATGAATGGCTTTTCTGTTTTAAGCATCTCATCTGTTATTCCTGTGATTTTTGTTATCTTTGGATCCAAGTCATGTCCAGGATTGCACATAAACTCGAGTTTGTCAACCTCTTTAAAATCATCATTAACCTTGATAGCACCAAACTCTATAACTTTGGGCTGAATATTTAAATCAGATCCCTCTGCTTTAGGAAGTCCAGTTGTTTCTAAATCAAACACTATCATCTTTGTTAATCCTAACAATGAATTTAAGATCTACGCCTAGTATATCTTTTGTATCAAAAATTACATAGTTGTAAGATCTCTTGCCTGCTATAACTGGGTTTGTATGAGAGTCTGTAAAAACTTCTTGAACAACTTCAATAAATCTTTCTTTGAAAAATTGTCTCCATTTTATTAATTCTGCATTGGTGCAGTGCATTCCCAAATGACTGACAACATTCCTGTCACCTCTCTCATCTATCCAGTTCCTGCCTGATGTATAGTTCAACACCTCAAACTCTTTGCCAGATATCAAATCATAATTAAAAGACAAGTCTGCCTCATTTGTTCCCTCATTTGAAAAAACATTGCCAGTGGCAACAACATGATCTTCAGTCCAATTAACTGCACCCATATCAGAAAGAAGTTTCTTTGCAGCAATAGGGTTTTCTGGGCAGATAGCTATTTGTTCGATTATAAATTTCATTTTACGCTCCATATGGTAATATGCACCCAGTCAAATATTTGTGGTGCTCTTTTGATTGAAGTAGGAAAGAAATAAACTCAGCCAAACTTTCTGGTGGTGTTTCTTCCCCTGTTAACAGCCCATTGAGTTGATACTCTTGAGCATATTCTTTTGTCCATCCACGAGTTTTAACAACTTGTTCATCTATTGAATCACTCATGCCAGTGCCAGACAATTTGTTGGGTGCTATGCCGAAGACTGTAATGCCATGCTTTTTTGTTAGCTCACGAGCTAACTGCAAAGTCATTATATGTGCAGCACCTTTGGATGCATTGTAAGCCAAAGAACAAGTCATAGGCATGTGTGCAGCATTGCTGACAATGTTTACCACAGTTCCTTTAGTTTTTATCAATGAGGGCAAGCATGCCTTCGTCATCATGTATATGCCTTTAGCATTTGTATCCATGACTTTGTCCCACATGTCTTCCTCAAAATTTTCTAGCCAATCTATTAAATTGACACCAGCATTATTTATTAATATGTCAATGTCAAAAGGTGTGATCCCTAAAACTTCTTTGAGTGCTTTTGCTTGGCTAACATCATTGCCATCTTCAATGTTAAAACCATGCACACTGTGACCTTGTTCCTCAAGCTTATTAAACATTGCTTTGCCTAAACCACTGCTGGATCCAGTTATTAAAATATTACTCATCATTCTCTCCCTTGATTAATGACTCAACCATTGCAGCATAAACTGCAGCATCATGAATAGAGTCCTTGTGTTTTAAATCGCTGTTTGCAAATCTGGTTATTTTAACAATCATCAATTCAAACAAATGCCAGATATTAAAATCCTCATTGGTTTTTAAATTTATTCCTTTAGGAAAAAGAGCAATCATAACTTCACCGACATTTTTATAATTGTCTCCATAAACTCTGTTCCTCTCTCTGAATGTGTTAGCCATCTCTTCCAGGATCTGAGCTGCATCTTTATTTTTCTTTTTTATAGACATGATGTTGTTTTCCTTCCTCATAAGCTTCTTCAACTTTTTTATCATAATCATTTGCTTTGTCAAGCAGTTCCCTGAGATCCTGCATTTGTATTGAGCTTATATCAAAAATCCTAGCAACCTTCTTGCTATCAAGCTCTAAGTCATTCCCGACTATTTTAACCCTTTCCATCAGAAATCTCCTGCAGCAACTTGAAGACAGGTCAAGCCTTCTTTTCTCCACATGTCAACAACTACCTTGCGATCTTCTAAAACAAACCAAACATTTTCTTTTTCAATGTTTTGCTCAAGCATGTTTTTCTTGCAGTCATCATCATGAGACATATCTCCAGTCTTCCTCATCAACAATCTGTCATATGGAATGTCATTCAACCTTAACCACTCAGCAGTGTCTTGTTGGTGCCACTCATCTCTGGCAGTCATTACAACTATCTCTGTTTCATCGTTATGAAGTCTTCTCAATATGTTGCAGATATCTTCTATTGGCTTATCGTCTTTGCCTCTTGAATTAAAAGCATCATAATCTTTTTGGATCCAAAACTTAACACGATGCTGATAATCAGACAATGTGCCATCAAGGTCTGCTATTATTATTTTTTTATCCATGTTCATTCCTTTCTTTTAAATGTGCTCGATATTTTTCCTTGAACCTGTTTTATCAACTTTTTGATTTTATTATTCTTTTGATCAACCTCATCCATAGCATCATTCAAATCTTTATATAATTTTTTGTACTTGAATGGTTTGACTTTATAAATAATGTATCTGACCTTTGACTCATGCATCCCGACAATTTCACCTATCTGCCTCATGGTCTTCCCTTCAGACCTAAGATCATGAATTTTTATCGCGAGAGCTTCACTGTATAATTTTTTCCTGCCCAAGCTGTCCTCCTATTTATTTAAAGATTTATACATGGATGGTGCAGCCCATTCAGTTGGAGTCAAAAATGGCTCTGCCCATGGATGTTCTTTGACTACTTCATCAACCATAAGTTTGAATGTCTCTTGATATTCACCTTGTGCTCTCGGTGATAAACGAGACTTTGCCATCTCACTCAAAGTTCTCAAATTAAATTTAGCAACTATGTTGGTGTGGATGTTCGTTGGCAATATGCCTCTGGCATCCTCTGCAGGAATATCCAAAGACCTCAATGCTTGATATTGATCGTTTATAACTTTCATGGCAGTGTTATATATCAACCTTGCATTTTCATCTTCTGATATTCTTGGTGGTGTGTAATATCCAAAACCTTGCATGTCAACTGTTCTCTGAGATTGTTGAGCATATGAACCTTGACGTGTTCTGACAAACTGGTGAGTGAATCCTCTGCTCACCTCTCTGATATCAAAGGTGTAGTCAATGAACTCCCAAGAGGATCTTATCGTTTGAAGCATGTAGTCAAGTTCTGCCTGCTTCTTTTCATCATCCCATTGAGATACTTTTTCATAAGCATCTTCTTCATTCATTAGTCTTGTGTTCTTTGTGAACAACAAAAGGTTTACTGCGTCCGAAGTCGCATTAATTAATTTTACTTTCATGCTTTCATTCCTTTCTGATTGTGCATTAGTCTTGTGTAGCCACTGCTACCTCTTATGAACCTCTCAATGTGTTGACAGTCTTCAACAACATCATCAAGAAGCAATTGTCGCCAAGTCGCAAAACGACCTAGTGAGTATATACCATACTTGGTTGTCATTTCAAATATGAATTGTTTTCTTAGATCTTCGTCAATGGGTCTTATCTTACCATACTTTTGATCTGATTGTTCCATGTGATGAATTTTATAAGCTTGTATCCCGAAATCTTCCCTGAGCACCTCCATCAAATGTGGTCCAGGAATTGAATCTGGCTTGCGAACAAACTCTGATATTATTATATTGCCTATGATAGAAACTCTGTAAAATGGTGATATTGGATCTGGGTAATAAATAGTCTGATAAACATCACATTCTGGATCCAAGACAGTTCCCTTTTGTGTCCATATTTGTTGATGAGGAAATTCTGGTATATCTTCCCAGCCTACTATTTTCATCAGTGTTGGCATTGGTATAGTAGATATGATTGGTTGTTCAGTTCTCTCGATGACACTCTTGCTCAAGCTCATACCATATCTCATCTTGCAATTGCCTGCCATCATTTTTATAAGTTCCCATGGAGCTATAAATCTGTCTGATGGATCCAAATTATTTATGGATCTGCTGAGTACAGCTCCTGTGACTTTTTGAGAATATAAATTACTCAGTTGAAGGTTTGGAGTTGTGTGAATCTTGCCATCATATTTTATGGCTTTGTGAACACGAACTTTTTTGAATGGTATGGCACAAGCTGTTCCAGCTTTGTCAGTTCTGAATCTCAACAATGCTCCATGATTGTTCGGGAGATCCTTTTGTGCCTCGTGGACTTCAACGTCAAACCCACGAAGCATATTCCCTGCTAACAAACCTGCTAAGCCTGCACCATAAATAATCATACCAGTTCAATCCTTCCTTTTTTAAGATCGTGAGCAACATCTTCTCTCACTGCAGCTTTTGAATATTCGAGTTGCTCATTAACTACTTCAAGCAAATACTCATAACTGATCCCAGTTTTACGAGCCAACAAGATCTCAAAAATGTGCCAAGCACGAGTGCCAGTCTTTCTAGGATTTTCATTGACAAGAACTTTGACCACCTTGTCATAGAAAGCACCTCTCCCTCTGGAGTTCTTTGCATTTTTATTATTGAACTCATCTGGCTTTATAAAGCTATCATCCATATCTTCTTTGATTTGCTTGGAGATACCCAGTGGTGTCATTCCAGGAAGAGCATCTACTTGAGGTGTCTTTTTCTTGGACCCATTCCAACGAGTCTCTGCCACTGGAACATCCATGCCATTTATAAGATTAAATAATCTGACACCACCTTTTGCTTTGTCAGAAAATCTATTGACAGGCTTTTTGGAATACTTGTTATATATCTCTGCCATCTTTGCAGTGGACACATTAACATTGTTGTAGATCTCCATTGGGCTAGAAAAATGAAGAGATCCATTTTGCATAACCTCAGCAACATCTCTGCTGACGTAGGCTTTTAGTTCAAGAGTTTTTAAGTCGATTGAATAACATTTGTTTAACATGATTTTTTTCCTTTCTCAGTATCAATAGAGTTAGTATGTCTTATTTTTTGCAAAAAGAAAAGGATTTTCTTTCCCTTTAAAATCAAACACTTAGCATCATAACGCATAATAACGTAATCCTCTGGGTCTCATAATATACAAATTTTCTTTCGCTCTGGTGACAGCAACATACCAAACTCTGTTCTCTTCATCTGTGTGAGAGTTCTCCCAACTTAACCTACCCATGTCAGTAGCCAAGGCAACATTATCTGCCTCACCACCTTTGCTCTGATGGATCGTTGATATAACTATTCTAGGCTTGTCACCAAACTTTTCTCCATTGCGCAAACAAGACCTTAGATACTCTCTTTCATCTGGTGCAATGCCTCTTAACATCCTCATCCAATCATAATCTTTTGCTTCATCTGGCAAACCTAAATCATATATATTATAGCTATCTTTACTTTTTAACTTAACATTGGATCCAAGAAACTGAATCATATTTTTTGCCTCAAACAAAGTTATGCCTTTGCCCTTTCTTATTTTCTCCCATGAGGTGATGGCACGAGTTTCATCTGACTCAAGAGAGTGTTGGCCATTGTAAAGATATCCATAGCCTTGTTGACGAGCAACTTTCTGAAAACGATTTAACAAATATTTTGACCGACTCATACACAACCACGTCTTCTGGTCAGAAAAATTTATCTCTTGTTCATCAGCTAAATATTCAACCATTCCAATTTCTGTTTTTGGACTCCATGGTTTCATATATCTTTTCTTAATTCTCTTGACAATGTCAGACGCAATGTTGTGCACAGATCTTGGGATCCTGTAACTTTGTGGCAAGATATGTCTGTCACCTTTTAAACTTAAAAATTTATTTACATCAGCTCCAGCCCAACCAAAAATAGCTTGGTCATCATCACCTGCAATGTAAACTTCTTGTGCCTCAGATGATAGGCTGATGGCCATCTTGTATTGCAAAGAACTCAGATCTTGTGCCTCATCGAATATACAAATGTCCACTGGCAAAGGTGAGTTGTATCTTTCTAACATGTCTGTGAAATCTAAAAGACCATTTTCCCTTTTGTAAACTCTTAATGCAGAGTCGTATTGCTTGACTGCATGCAAGGTCAAATCATCAACATTGGAATAATTGTATTGTTGCTCCACAGACCTTATGCCAACCCTAGCCAGTGACTCAATCCTTGAGCATTTGTCTCCCAGTCCATAGCCAGTATGAATCCCAAGATCCTCATCATATATTCCTTTGAACTCAACTCCCAAAGCTTTGCCCAAACTTCTGTAATGTGTATTTGTCATCACCTCATCTCTCTGCAGACCCAACTGCTTGAAAGCAAGAGAGTGCAAAGTTCTGAAATATGGAAATCTACTTTCATCAAAACCAAACTGCACCATTGCTCTTTCTTGTGCTTCATATGCAGCTTTACGAGTGAAAGCAAGATATGCTATTTTCTCAGGAGCAACTCCCCTTTTCAGACTGCTCTCCACTATCTTTAGTAGTGTTGTTGTCTTCCCTGTTCCTGGTGGTCCCAGTATTATCTGGACAAACCTTTTCATCTTTTTCCTTCCTCAACTTCCATAGGATCCAATCATAATATCTTTCTGGCTCTTTATCCATTAAAACTCATCTGTTACTGTTGATGGTATATCAAGTTCTTCATCATCATAAAACTCTGGTGCAGGCACAGACCAAACTTTTACAGGTTTTGATTTTATCCTGAATGCTTTTCTGTCGCCACCCAAACTCCTCAACCAAGACCATATCTGGTGCTGGCTAGGATACCTAAACCTCCTTGAATCAAGATATATAAATAGATCCTCTGATCTAAAATATACTTTGCCATCATCTGAGTCATGCCATGGCTTGGCATTCATTATCTCATCTTTGTGTCTGGCTTGAACTTTACCAGTCAAGAATGAGTCCAATACTTTTTCAAATTGACCTTGTGGCGATGCATCATCAGGATCCACAACAACTTCAACAGAACTTAACAACTCATTTATTCTTTGTTCCCATTTTGGTGCTGGCATAGTGCTAGGGCATTTGTTAAGCTTTTCAACACAAAGTTTTTGCAACTGTCTTTGATCTAATAGTTGGGGTGTTGTGACTTCAATCCTCTCTCCTTGGATCTCGATGTACCATCTCACTGACGATCTATTCTCTGTTTCATACTTCGTTATAGCATCAATATTTATTGTTGCACCACCACCTCCTCCTCCAACCCCAAAAGACCTTTTCATGCATTTTGATCTTTCACAATAGTTGCATATGGGTGCTTGTTTGCAGGTGTAGGCATAATCTTTTTTGCTCACTCCCTTAATTAAAGTATTAACTTCACTGGATGGTAAAGGTGTTGAGACATGCTCATAATTAAACTTCATCAGATCCTCTTGCCAATCATCTGGGTTCTTCTTACGATAATAAACCCCAACATTGAACAAAGAAATGTTCCTCCCTCCTTCTGGAAAACCCATTGTCATTATATGTTGCAGGCATGGTGGCCCATCATCAAAATGATTAACAAGGTCTGGTTTATAACTTTCAAGCTTTTCGAATGTTGTTGTTTTCTTCTCAGCTAATTTAATAAAATTTTTAAGATCTAATTTTTTGCCATTGTTTATTGCATGTCTTTCTGTTTTATCTCCATCCCAATAACAAAGGTTGATCCAGTTACCTCTGTCACGTTCATTAGCTCTACTTATTTGTTTCGGGAATATTTCTGCACCACCATAACCTAATGTGGCTGCAAATTCATTAAGCTTTGCCACCATATCAATGGCAGGAATAGCAGGTTCACAAAATAAATATAAGTGAGCACCACCAGACTTAGACCTGCAAAGTACCAAAGGTGTTTTGTTAATTTTCTTTTCAAGTTGTTCAAGCGATTCATTTAGTTTCACTTCTCCTCTTATGTCAACATCAATAACTCCAAAATTGCAAGAGTTGTTTTCACGCAACATTATTATTCCTAATATATATTCACCACCACTGAGATGTTCTTTGAAATGCTCTTCAGTTGCAGGTTCAGCGACTGTGACTGCTCGACCAGACATCTTGCCATCTGCTTCTTTTTTTTGAACTCTGTATTGACCATGAGCTAACTCATAACCTTTAAACAATTTCATAAATTTTTTTACTAAAACAATATCCATCTAGATTCCTTTCTGAGTCATCGGGGAGGAGCGAACTAGATCAAACTCTCTCCCCTAGACAATGCAATGTTAACAAGCAGTAGGCAGACTACATTACATCATCATCTTGTGACTCAGGAGAAACCTTAACTTCACCTTGTGCAACTTGCTTTTTAAAGTTCCTTGCTGCTAGATAGATTTCTTGACCTTGAGAATGATTTTTTAAAATGCCACCAGACTTTGCATCATGATTCATTTTAAAGGACCAACCAAACCAAGATCCTTGATCGTTCTTTTCTGGAACAGTTGTCAACTGATATGAAGTCCAAAACATTGCTGGGTTAATCATTTGACCATTAGCATTGATTTGTAACCTGTTCATCATCGTGTTCCATGTCCGAGCTTTTTTAAATTGTGATTTGCTCATTGATAAAACTGCTGGTGAGTAGCTATCCTTTTCAATCATGAAAACAAAATACTCGCCAGTGATAACGATTTCATTTCCACCATCAGTAAAATATTCACCCTTGTCACCTCTTGAGCATTTTTCTAAGACACCCTCATCAGATCCATGATCATTAACTAAACCACCACGATCTTTCTTCCATTCAATGTGAGCACGTCTGTAACTGATTGGAACTATTTCAATGCCACTCTCTCCATTGATTGCTTTGTTTGCAACATTGTCAAGAATCATTCCTGGTTCAGCACCTTTTACATACGAACCATTCGCTTTGTTGACTTGGTCTGACATC
>VMHT01166766.1_pt1 | contig 12630 bp, 16 predicted proteins | sample 4693611 | NCBI WGS metagenome assembly VMHT01 (sample SAMN12280063, study PRJNA550983) | marine metagenome | isolation source: seawater sampled from same location over 5 years 0.02-0.2 micron viral filtrate | place: USA: collected off the coast of southern California halfway between the port... ... | reverse complement strand
TTGATAATAAAGAAATCCAAAAAGGACTAGAATAGATAAAAAATAAATTTTTCTATTTAACAACTGTATTTTTCCATCTGCATAGAAATATCCAATCTGATGAATTGTTAACCAGAAGAAAAGATAATTAAATACCTGAACATAGGAATAATTGATTGGCACTTCAATCATATCAATAAAAAATGTAGCTAAACCAAATGCCAACAAGGTTAAGTAAGGATATTTTTTATGAAGGTATATTGTTAGCGGAGCGAACATAACCATAACCATATAAATTGAAACTAACCAAAGTGGCCATAAAGTAAATTCAACTAATGAAATTACACCATCTTCTGTAGTAGTAAGATAATTTGGTATTAAGTTAGTTCTTAGTAGAACATTGAGAACTATAGAAACAGAAAAAATTAAAACTAAAACTGGGCCTAATAAACTATTTATTCTATCGACTAAATAATTCCATTGGCTGCCGTCTCTACCAACATTAGAATACCAAGCAATCAAATTTGTAAATCCCATAGAGAATATAAATATAGGTAACCCAACCGTAAACCATGTAATAATTGTGATATTAGATGAGAGGTATGAATTGTTAATTATTAAGTACTCTCCTCCTGAATAATTAATATCTAAAAAGGAAAAAGAATTAATAACCAGCAGCAGTAAGCCAAATGTTTTTAAAAAATCAATAAATCTCTCTCTAGAAATAGAAGTTTTATTTGTCTCATTAAAAACATATCTGAGTGACTTAAAACTTGGTATAAATAATTTTGTAATTTCTCTCACATAAATATTTTACATAGCTCAAGTAAGTTAAATACCAATATAATTAGATAATGGAAATTGTTGTTTACAGTCCAGAAATTGCAGGAAATGTAGGAGCAATAATTAGGCTTTCAGCTAATTCTGGTGTTCCTGTTAATTTTATAAAGCCATTTGGGTTTAATATGCAAGAAAATAAAATTAGAAGAGCTGGTCTAGATTATCATGACTTAGCAGCTGCTAAAACCTATGAAACATGGGATGAATTTAATGATATGAATAAAGGGGCTAAGCTATGTAGCCTTACCTCAAAAGCAACAGAGCCATACTGGAATTCAAGTTTGAACATGTATGATTTTCTAATATTTGGACCGGAATCAGTTGGACTACCAGATGACATTAGAAATAAGTATGATCAACTTACAATTCCTATGCAATCTAACTCTAGAAGCATAAACCTAGCAAACTCAGTGAGTATTGTAATGTATGAAGCAATCAGGCAACATAATGTTAATTAATGGCTTATTAGTTTTTTTGGGAGGAGGGATTGGATCGCTTCTGAGATATCTAGTTAATTTAATCTCCCAAATATACACGTTTAATTACATTGGCACTCTTTTAGTAAATACAATAGGTTCTTTTTTATTTGGTTTCTTTATTATTTTTGCAAAAGATAAAAGTGAATATTTTAATATATTTTTTCTTGCTGGAGTTCTTGGTGGATTTACAACTTTTTCTCAATTTTCTTATGATGTAATAAATCTACAAAATGAAAGTAATTTACAGTCAATAATTTATTTACTTTTATCGTTATTGCTATCTGTATTATTAGCATTTGCAGGGATGATTTTAGCTAATAGAATTCTAAAATAGTTATAGTAAAAATATGGCAACATTTGATATATCATCAGAATTCAACAAACAAGAAGTAACTAACGCTGTTGACCAGTGTCATAGAGAAATATCTAATAGATACGACTTTAGAGATACGAAAACATCGATAAGTTTAATGGAAAATTCCATTTTATTAAAAAGTAGCACATTAGATAGGATGCTTGCTGCTGAACAGGTATTGAAAGAAAAATTTGTAAAAAGAAGTGTTTCTATTAAATTTTTAGGAGATGCCAAGGACGAGACTTTACCTTCTGAAGTAAAACGGACCTATAATTTAAAATCAGGGATTGACCAATCAACTTCAAAAGAAATAATTACACTATTAAAGAAAAGTAATAAAAAAATTCAATGTTCTTATCAAAATGAAACTATAAGGGTAACAGGTAAAAAAAGAGACGATTTACAAGAAGCAATTATGCTAATTAAAGAGTCAAATATAGAAACTCCATTAAATTTTGGTAATTTTAGAGATTAAATTTTAATTTAAACTTTTTAAATAATAATCTCGAAGTAAAAACACTAACTAATAAAAATCCAGCAGTTATTAATAAACCATCATCGAAACTTGTTGTAATGAAATAAGATGTGAAAAGTATAAAAAATCCATAGAAAAAACGAAAAATTGAAAAAATGATAAAAGCTCGAAACAGTTTGTTTTGTTTAAGTTTGTTTATATATTTCAATTAAATAAATATCTATTTTTAGAAAGCAGTTTATAGACATAATCTCGAAGTTTTTTAGGAAATATTTTAAGAATATAAATAAGCTTGTACAATTTTCCTAATGAAGCGATTGACATAATTACTGCATCTGAATAGTAATAATTTTTTGAAGATGTCTTAAAAACTAAAGTATCTAATTCATACTCTTGCCTAGATAGCATTTCATGACTTTCAATCACTAGTTGACTATTTTGTTTACTTATCCACTCACCATAGGATGAACAAATAGAACAGTTCTGATCAACATATACTTTATTCATTTGGTAAAAACTCCATACTTAGTGAATTTACACAATATCGCTGGCCAGAAGGTGCGGGTCCATCATTGAAAACATGACCTAGGTGTGCATGGCAAAAAGCACATGTTATTTCAATTCTCACCATTCCATGTGAAAAATCTTTTTCTTTGTTTATTTTATGTTCTATTGCATCGAAAAAACTTGGCCATCCAGAGCCTGATTCAAACTTTGTATTAGACTCAAACAAGGTTTCCCTGCAAACAACACACAAATAAGTTCCTTCTCTTTTTTCATTAAGTAATTTTCCAGAAAATGGAGGCTCCGTTCCACAGTTTTGAGTAACTTCTAGTTGTTCTTCGGATAAATGATTTTTTTTAACTCCCATGTTTTTATTTAAGCAGGGATTAAGTATAAGTGTAAAAATCTAGGTTCAATATCTATTACTTGCGTTTGTATTTCCGTATTTAGTTCTACAATATCAATATCGGTTAATGAATCAAGATAATCAATATGAACAATTGCCAAATATTTATCAGCACCGACTGATACTAAATTAGTTTTAATTATTTTCTTAACTTTGTCAAATTTATTAATTTCTGATTGAAGGACATTTGAAATTTGTAGATTTACAGTTTCACCAGTTATTAAATGTTTCATTTCGTAACCTAAGAAAAGACCAGAAATCATTAATAAAATACCAATTAATATTGCACTAGCAGCATCATAAAAAGAATTGCCAGTAAAGAAAGTTAGTAACGTACCAATAAGCGCAAATATTAAGCCCAATGTTGCTGCAAAATCTTCAACTACAATAGCAATTAAAGGTCCGTCATTTGATTGTTTTAATAGTTTTAATATCGATTTTGTATCTCTGTTTTTTCTTAATTTTTTCACAGCTTTAACTAAAACATACGATTCTAATACAATCGATAACGACAATATTGAAATTGAGATAAATAGATTATCTAATTTTTTAGGATGACTCAAGGCCTCAATTCCATGTTCAAGAGACACCAAGCCACCAATTGTAAAAATTAAGACAGCCACAACAAGTGTCCAAAAATATTCTTCTTTACCTCTTCCTAGTGGATAAAGTTTTGGATTACTTTTTTTAGATTGTTTGATACCAAACCATAATAAGAATTGATTAAATGAGTCAACAAAAGAATGGACCGCTTCAGAAAACATAGCACTTGAACTTGTTATTACTGCCACAAAAGATTTTATTACGCCAATAAAGAAATTAACTGACAAAGCAAGAAAAACAGTTTTCCCCGAATCCTGATTACTCATTCAACCATTCCTTTAATTGTGGATATCCCCCAATTCTTTTATCGTCAATATAAACCTGAGGAACTGTTTTTACATTATCTCCTATTTTGTTGTAGAAATTTTGCCGTTCCATGTCATTAGACAAGTCAACTTCATTGAAGTCAATTGAGTGTGCATTTAAAAGTCCCTTTGCTCTGTCACACCATATGCAATTATCTTTAGTGTATATTTTTACTTTCAATGATTTTCAAGTGTTGTAAATATTTCATTGGTAGTTTGAGTTACTCTTATAAAAGTTGTACATTTTGGAAGATCTTTTAGAGTTTTCGCTCCGACATATGAACATGCTGAGCGGACTCCTCCGAGAATTGACTGAATAGTTGTATCAATAGGCCCTTTAAACTTTAATCTTACTTTTTTTCCTTCAGGAGCTCTGTGTTCTGCTAAATCTCCATAATATGTTTGCTGTGCTTTGGTTGAAGACATGCCATAAAAATCTTTATACATAACTCCATCATCATCAGTAACTAATTCTCCACCAGACTCTTCATGACCAGCAAACATACCTCCTAACATAACAAAATCTGCTCCTGCACCAAAAGCTTTTGAAACATCTCCTGGAAATTTACATCCACCATCTGCCATTACATGTCCACCTAATCCATGAGCAGCATCGGAACACTCTGATATAGACGAAAGTTGAGGATACCCTACCCCTGCAACACTTCTAGTAGTGCAAACAGAACCTGGGCCAATTCCAATCTTGACAATATCTGCACCAGCAAGTATCAAAGCTTCTGTCATTTCCCTTGTGGCTACGTTTCCAGCTATAATAATTTTTTCATTAAATGTATCTCTGTATTTTTTAACAGTATTAATAAAGTCTTCCCGATAACCATTAGCTACATCTATACACAAAAATTTAATTTCATTATTAAGATTAAAAATATTTCTAGCTAATTCTAAATCTTCATCAGATTGTCCAACAGTAACAGCAATGTAGTTAGGATCTAAATTTGAAATATTATCCTTCCAATCATCAACAGTATAGAATTTGTGAATGGCAGTAATCATTTTATGTTTTTGGAGTGATATAGCGGTTTCAAATGTTCCTGTTGTATCCATATTTGCCGATACAATCGGAACACCATTCCATATTGACTCTGTATGTTTAAATTTAAAAGATCGTTCAAGATGAACTTCAGACCTTGATATCAAGGTACTTCTTTTAGGTCTTATCAAGACATCGTCAAAAGTTAATTTTATTTCGTCTTCAATTCTCATTATTTATAAAAGTCTCTTATGATATTTAACAGCAATAATGTTAGTTGATTTTCCAATTTTTGGTGCAGGTATTAATTATTTCCCTACTGAAATATCTGCTTTGAGGGTTTTTGAACCCAGGTATCTTTTATTAATAGGAGATGCAATTAAAGATGCTAGAAATTTTTTGGTTTCTAAAAATTTAGAGGAATTACATCAAACAGTTTCAGAAGTAAGAATTATTGAACATCAAGATATATCTAACGCTGAACAATTAATTATTATTGAATGCATTAAGCTGCATAAGTTAAAAAAAATATCAATTAATTCTGAATATCCCCTAAGCAGGGTTGAAGAATTTAACGAGATTGGCTTACCACCTAGTATTGATGAATTAGCAATATTAGAAAAGTACATATCTAGATTAATAGCTAAATTAATTGAGAGTGGTATCAACTTGGCAATACCTGAATTTATAGTAAATAACGAGAATAGGTTAAGGAAGTTGCATGAACTGTGCATTACTACCCCACTAGACCTTGATACAAGGTATTTAATTATTGATGAAAATGATTTATATAAAAAATATCAAATTCTTAGTAATTTTGTCCAGAAACAATTAAAAAATTTATAACGCAATCCATCGATTTAGGAATTCATTCATATTAGTTCTTAACTTACTTAAATTATCTTTTAAATACAAAACCTCGGAATCAACTGGATAACCTTTTAATTCATGTTTTGAAACAGAGCTTGAATACCATAAATTAAATAACTCTAATTCTATTTCAGGATGAAACTGTAAAGCAACAACATTGTTTAATGTAAAAATTTGAGGAAAATCAGATTGCGCAATTAATTCAGCATTAGGTGGTAAATCAAATGTATCTCTATGCCAAGTGAAAACATTTAGGTTTTTGAAACTGTCATAAATAGTATCATTACTAAAGAATTCTAAATTTTTAAATCCAAATTCAATTTGATTGGCGAGATAAGCTCTTCCACCCATAGAATCTGCAATCAGCTGGGCTCCTAAGCATATTCCTAGAATGTGTGTTTTGTTTTCTATTGCTTTTTTTAGCCACTTTTTTTCGTAATCTAAATAGGGAAATTTATCTGTATCGTAAGCACCCATGTGTCCACCAAGAATAATATATTTATTACTTAGTGGTAATGTATCCCAATCAACATCCCATGCATACTCTAAGTGTATTTCGGATGTTATAGTTCCTAAAGTTACGTCAGGATCATTTACTATAGCTGTAATATTTTTGTACATAGTTTGTGCGCGGAAGAGGACTCGAACCTCCACGGGTTTTACCCCACAGGATCCTTAATCCTGCGCGTCTACCAGTTCCGCCACCCGCGCAAACTCAATCAAGAAACCAAAATAAGGATAGAGTTGTAGCAGCAAAAAGTAGAGCTACTACAGCTGTAATCCTGCTCAGGTTCCTTTCAGCTAATGTTTGGCCAATATTTCCCGATGAACCAGGTCCGCCAAGCATATCAGATAACCCCCCACCTTTACCACTATTAAGTAGTACGAGAGCTATCAAAGCTATTGAAAAAATAATGTGGACTGTTATTAGTATTGCAGTAATTGTATCCATAGATAAAAGATTAGCCTTCCTCACCATTTAATTTAGATTGAAGTTCAACTTCTTTCTGAAGTTTTAACAATATTTTTTCATCTTCCAAATATCCAATTTTTTCAACTGATGATTCAGTAATATTATAGGCTAGTGGTATTCCAGTAGGAATATTTACACCAACAATTTCGGAATCACTGAGATTATCTAATATTTTTACCATTGCTCTTATGCTATTTCCATGCGCTACAACAAGAGTCTTTGTTTTAATCGCTGCTTCTAAAATATCATTAAGTGTTACGGAGACTCTGTCTACAACATCTTTTAAAGATTCCCCTAGTGGTAACGGATTATCAATACCTTTATAGACTAAATTTGTATTTGGATCATATTCAGATCCAGGCTCAACGAGAGGTGGGACAGTAGTATAACTTCTTCGCCATAAATGTACTTGTTCTTCGCCGTATTTTTTTGTAGTTTCTAATTTATTTAATCCTTGTAAAGATCCATAATGTCTCTCATTTAATTGCCAGACTTCTTTTCTTTCAATTTCTAATGGGTCTTCGCAATTCAGATTATCAATTATTAAGTTTGCTGTTGACTTAGATCTTTCAAGAAAAGAAGTCATACATATTTCTGGAATAAAATTTCTGTCTTTTAAAGTTCGACCTGCATAAATAGCTTCTTCTATACCTTTATCAGATAATCCTATATCTACCCACCCAGTAAAGCGGTTTTCTAAATTCCAAATACTTTGTCCATGCCTAACAAATACTAAGTTCATAATTCCACTGCTTTAATAATATCTAGAAACCTAGAAGCATCTAAAGAGGCTCCGCCTACTAATGCACCATCAACTATTTTTGAATTTAAAATATCTTCAGCATTGTCTGGGGATACGCTTCCACCATAAATAAATTTAATATTATCTTCATTGAAAAATTGTTTTTTCTTGATTATATTTTTAACATAATCTAGAACTTCAACAATATTTTCAAGTGAGGCTACCTCACCAGTACCTATCGCCCATATAGGCTCATAAGCAACAACTAGTTTATTAACCTTATCTTTCCTTAGGCCCTTTAATCCATCATTAATTTGATTTTCAATAAAATTTAAATAAGTACCAGATTTTCTCTCATCTATTGACTCACCAAAACAAAATATTGGCACTATGTCACTATCAATTAGTCTATTAACTTTATCATTAATTACTGAGTCAACTTCATTAAATAATGTTCTCCTTTCGGAATGTCCCACTATTGCATATTCAATATCCAATTTTTTTAATTGAGCAGCAGATATTTCTCCTGTGTAAGCTCCAGAAGAATATTGTGATACATCCTGTGATGAAAGTTTTATTTTTAGCTTATCAGAGCTTATTACTGTCTGTAATGACCTAATAGAGGTAAATGAAGGAGACAAAACGATTTCAATATTATCTTCAATACTTTCAGGCAATGAATAATTAATTTTTTGCAAAAGTTGAATTGCTTCTAAATGATCAAGATTTAATTTCCAGTTACCAATTATTATTTTTTTCATTATCAAATTATAAGAGAATTATAAATATTTACTCCTGGTAATTTTTTTCCTTCTAGATATTCCAAGGAAGCACCTCCTCCAGTCGAAATGTGGTTAAAATATTTTAAATTTGAAAATTTATTTACAGCACTTACTGAATCTCCTCCTCCAATACATGTATAAGCAGAAGATTTAGCAACTATTCTAGTAATCTCTCTTGTTCCTTTGCTGAAATTATCAATTTCAAATATACCCATTGGGCCATTCCAAAATATATTTTTAGATGAAAGCAAATACTCAGAAAATAAAGATACAGTGTTTGGGCCTATATCAATACCAATATGCTTATTGTTAAATTGTTCAATATTTAAATCTTCCCTTGATTCACTTTTGATTAATTCAGTAACTCCAAAATCTGTTGGAAGAATAATTTTATGACCATGTTCAGAATTTAAAAGATTATTTGCTTCTGATATAAAAGAATTTTCTAATAAAGATTTTCCTATTTCATAACCCATTGATTTATAAAATGTAAAACACATACCTCCCCCGATTAATAAGTGCTCAACTTTTGGTAGTAAGTTTTCAATTAGGTTAAGTTTGTCAGAAATTTTTGCTCCTCCGAGTAAAACTACATAACCATTTTTTTCGTTAGATAATAATTTGTCCAACTGTTCGATTTCTTTACTCATTAAGGGACCTTGATAGGAATTTAAGTATTTTCCGAAACTAACGACAGATGAATGATTTCTATGTGATGATCCGAATGCATCAAAAATATAAGAGTCAAATGGTTCTGTTATATTTTTTGCAAATTCATCACTATTACTTACTTCACCTTCATCAAACCTTAAATTTTCAATTAGATTTATCTTATATTCTGCACTTTGTAGACCTTCTTTTACTTTTTTACCGTAAAGTTCGTCAATAAAATTTACTTTTTTATTAAGAATTTCCGACATTCTTTTTGCTATGGGTCCAAGAGTAAAATCTAATTCTTTTTTTTTAGGTCTTCCCAGGTGACTTGAAAAAGTAATTGTTTTTGAATTATCATATATTTTATCTAATATTTCCATAGATTTATAAATTCTATAATCATCAGTGATGTTGCCATTTATTATTGGAACATTTAAATCAGATCTAATTAGGACATTGCCTAAATCATTAATATTTGATTTCATCTCTGTCATTGAATTTTTCTTGTATCGAGGTATAAAAAATTTTTAGCTTGGAATATATAAATAAGTACAAGTTAGGATTCCTTCATATCTCTATGAAGGACAACTGCATCATTGTTTTCACCTTTTAGCCATTTGGTAATTTCCTCAGCCATGACAACACTTCTATGTTTTCCACCAGTACAACCAATTGCTATTCCCACGTATGACTTTCCTTCTGAAATAAAACGTGGAAGTAAAAATTCAACCATATCTTTTATTTTATTAAGAAAGACTTGTGCATCTTCAAAAGATAAAACATAATTTCTTACCATTGGTGACTGTCCTGTTGATGCTCTTAGTTCCTCCCTCCAGTGGGGATTAGGTAAGAATCTAACATCAAATACGATATCTGCATCTCTTGGGGTGCCATTTTTAAACCCAAAAGAAGTAACAGAAATCTTAAGATCTTGATTTGAAGTGTCATCTTGGAAGCCTTCAATTATTCTTTTTCTTAATTCATGAACATTCATATCTGTAGTGTCAATAACTTGATCAGAGATTTCTCTAATTGGTTTTAGTAACTCTCTTTCAGCTTTTACAGATTGAGATATTGAATCCTTCCCCATTGGATGAGGTCTTCTGTTTTCTTCATATCTTTCTAAGAGTGTTTCATTATCTGCATCAAGAAATAGTATTCTCGTTAAAACACCGGATTGATTCAATTTGTCAATACTTTGCTTTAGTTCAGATTGTGCAGAAGTGTCTTTAGCATCAATGGTAAGTACTAATTGTTTATTAGTTTCAGTTACATCATTAGAAGTTACTACAGATTCAACTAAATCAGCTGGAAGATTTTCGATTACATAATAACCAAGGTCTTCAAATACATTTGAACTAGAAGATCTACCAGCGCCAGACATACCGACTAACAGTAAAACTTCGGGTCTTTTTGATGCCATAAATTCCTCATGTTTATTTTAGTTATCAACATTCTAGATTGAAATAGTAAATTAAAAGTGTGTTATTTATGAACTAAAGTAATTGAAGACCTTCTCAGCTTCTCTTTTAGTTAACTGGTTTTCTAAATCATTAAGGGATGCTGAAGAGATATTATCTAGTGTCTTATACTTAATAATTAATTGATTAATTGATTCTTCTGAAACCCCTTTAATTGATAATAAATTATTAATATCTAAATCTTTTAAACGTAATCTTCGATTTTCATTTATAGCAACTCTATGGGCTTCATCTCTAATATTTTGTAATACATACAAAGCCTCAGAATCTTTATTTAATAAAACAGGGTTTTTTGAAAACGGCAAAAATATCTCTTCTTCTTTTTTAGCTAATCCCAATACATCTATTTCTAGTTGGAAATGATCGATTACACCCTTTGCTTTAGATAATTGACCTTTTCCACCATCAATTAAAATTAAATCTGGGGACCTGCGAAAGCTTTGATCTTTCTCACTTATATTAATGAGTCGTTTCAATCTTCTAAATATGACTTCTTCGATTGATTTAAAATCATCCTGACCTTTAAATGTTTTTATATGAAATTTTCTATACATTGAAGGCTTTACTAAACCGTCTTCCATAACAACCATTGAGCCAACTCGAAATTTATCGCCTAGATTCGAAATATCATATGCTTCAATTCTGTATGGAATATTTATTAAATTTAGTTTATTTTTTAACTGTTCTAAAGATAGTGATCGAAACTCTAGGTCAGATCTTCTTTTTAAGTCTGCTACCCTTCTAAGTTCTTTTGCGTCAGCAATTGCTGTAGCTAATAAATCTTTTTTCCATCCTCGTTTTGGGTTCACTAATTTAATACTTTTATTCCACCTTTGTTTTAGTTTTTCCTCGATAACATTTATCAAACTGAACTCATGACTAATCAGAATTTCATTTGATGGTGTATGGTTTTCAAACATATTAATAATTATTTGAGGCAAATAAGTTTCGACATCATCAACGTCTATTGGTTCTAAATTCTTTTTAATTTCTCCAGTAATTCTTCCGTTTCGAATAATTAAACATGTTAAAACTACATCATAATTTCCTATATCAATTCCAATAACATCTACATTTTTATCATTTGCTGTCATTAATGTTTGTGTAATTCTTGCATTTTCTAAATGCTGAATGATATTTTTGGTTTTTTGTGCATTCTCATATTGTTGATTGTCTGATTGATATTTCATTTCTTGTACTTTGTCATTAATGTACTGATCAGAATTACCTCTATAAAATTCTTTAAGATTGCCAATCATTGTTTTATATTCGTCTTTAGCAACATAGCCAACACAGGGTCCAGAGCATTTTTCTATTTCATAAAGTAAGCACGGCTTGTTTAATTTTTTATGTCTTTCAAATGTATTATTAGAGCATGTTCTAACTGGAAATATATTTATTAAATGGTCTAAAGAGCGGCGTGCAGCACCTATAAATGGATAAGGACCGAAGTTAATATTTTTTTTATTTATATTTCTTGAAACATAAACTCTTGGCCATAAATCGTTGCTTATGGTGACATAGGGATACGACTTGTCATCTTTAAATTGAACATTGTATTTAGGCTTATATTCTTGGATAAATGAATACTCAGCCAGTAAAGCATTTGCTTCGTTTTGTGAAACTACAAAAGATATCTCCTCTGCTTCATTGACTAATCGTTTAATTTTCCATGAAGTGTTATTGCCAAAATACGTAATAACTCTTTTTCTCAAATTTTTTGCTTTTCCAACATAAATAGGCTCTTTGTATTTATCTTTAAATATATAAATTCCAGGTTTATCAGGTATTTGTTTATTATCTAATTTATCCATTTTTAAGTACTTCTTTTAAATGCTGACCAGTTAAAGACGATTTAGATTTTGAAATATTTTCAGGTGTACCTTCTACTACTATATTTCCCCCCTTCTCTCCTCCTTCTGGGCCTAAGTCAATAATCCAATCTGAATTTTTAATGACGTCAAGATTGTGTTCAATAACTATTACGGTATTACCTTTATCAACTAAAAGATGAAGAACCTCTAGTAGTTTATCAACATCAGCAAAGTGGAGGCCTGTAGTTGGTTCATCAAGAATATAAACTGTTTTCCCAGTAGATCTCTTACTTAGCTCTTTTGCAAGTTTTACTCTTTGTGCTTCTCCCCCAGATAATGTAGTAGCTGCTTGGCCAAGTTTTATATAAGATAATCCA
>VMHT01140295.1_pt1 | contig 12631 bp, 5 predicted proteins | sample 4693611 | NCBI WGS metagenome assembly VMHT01 (sample SAMN12280063, study PRJNA550983) | marine metagenome | isolation source: seawater sampled from same location over 5 years 0.02-0.2 micron viral filtrate | place: USA: collected off the coast of southern California halfway between the port... ... | reverse complement strand
ACCAAAGTACATACCTATAATAGCTGATACTAAGTTGGTGTCTAATTGAGTTATTACAAGCCCTTGAAAAGTTATCCACTCAAATATTTCTCTACCTTCTCTAAAGAATAAAAATCCCGGATTCCAATTAGTATAACCTACAGTAACAGATACATCAGGATAATATACAGCTACAAGTTTAGGAAGTAACACAATAGCAAACACAGATGTCAGTGCTATTATTCTTCTTGTCCATGCAAAACCTTTATCTTTTAACCCATAGTCAAGTGATTGTTTTCTTGCTTTCATTTCAAACTCGCCACGTGTTATAAGTAACTTTTGTTGTTCAGCTTTAGCCTTACGACTTTCAGCCCACACACTCATAAAGCCACCTAACAATGTAGAGGCTAACATAGTTACTATTTCAAATGGAAAACCCACTATACCATTCCTGCCATTAAGTCTTCGTATAGTTTTCTAAAGCTTTCTAAGTCCATAAAGCCCACGCCTTGTCCTAGTTGGTGTAGCCTATAAATGTTATAAGCTGTTTCAAGTTGTGCCTCTGTGTAAAGTATCATTAGTCTTTGTAATTTTTCTTTTTGAATTTTTCTAAATTTATTTCTCTATCTTTTTTATTACCAATTAAATGATAATCTACCCAAGCTTCTTCATGTGATAATTTTTTATTTACTAAATCATCAACCGGTAAATAACCTAAAGCTTTATCTGCATAAAAAATAGCATCTTGTAAATCTTCTGGAAGTTTTGAAAAGTCTGGGTTTTTATTTTCTTTTAATAACAAATCTCGTTTTGTTAATCCTAAACCTCTATTAGTTTTAAAAGTAATGTATCTATTAACAGCTGTTTTACTAGCCCCACTGCCGTCTATAGAACCTTTAATTTCATATTGGTGTTTGCCACGACCCGGACCGCCCCCTATTTGAACTCTATCTAGAATACTATCTGATTCCATGTAACCAACTAATCTTGAATGTTCTTTTAATCTGTCAATTTGTTCTTGATTATATTGTCTTTCAGATTTTATAGCTTGTAAAATTATATTAGCTTCACTAACTTCACCACCTTCATTAAAACCTAACCTACCCATTTGGTCTGAGTAAGGTAGTCCTGTAATAGGATTTACTCTATCAGCAGGGTCTTCTTTAGTTTGTGGTACATCGTCTTTACCTTTTACTAAGCCTCCTTTAGCAAATACTGCCATAGGTTCTTTCATATTTGGTGTTACGTCTAACGATATAACTTTTAATTCGTTAGGTATTTGAGCATATTCTCCATATATTTTTTCCCAGTCATCATAATCTATTTCACCTACGTCTAATCTTTGAGAATCTTTCCAGCGTTTAAATACGTCTTGAGCTTTATCTGTAGATTCATTAGTATTAAGAATGTAACTAAACTTAGGTTTTGTTTTATATTGTTTACCTAATTTTTTAGCTGTAGAACTTACTTTATCTTTATATAAGTCAACAAATTTTTTACCGCTACCTTGAAATTCTTCTACATTAAGCATAATATTTTTTTTAGTTTTGATATCTTGTTTAACAGACTTTCTAAATGACTGCGGAATTTCTTCTAATAATTCTGTATCATTTTGAAGAAATCTAGTAGAATTTAATTCTTCTAAATCTATATTTTCTAAATAATCTTTAGATTCATACATAAGGGGTCTACCCCTATCTTGTTGAAATATTTGAGTATTAGGTAAACCAAAATCTCTCACAATCCATTTAGCTTCACCTACACGGTATTTTGTTTTTAACTGTTCTAAAGTAACATCTTCTAGTTCTGCTAATTTAGTAAAGGGTGATTTTGCTGGAAATTCATTAAAAAACATATCTGCTTTTAAAAATTCTTCTTTAGACTCTAAAGCTTTATTATAACCTTCTACTGTGCTTTTTTCAAGAATATCAAGGTCTCCAAATTTTTTAAAATCATAATAAGCTATATCTATATTATCAGATAAGCTCTCTTTAAACTCATAACTTTTTAATAGTTCTTTTTCTGTTGGAACTTTCTTAATATGTATCCTACCAAGATATTCTAAGCTTTTTTGGTTTCTATTTATTTGAGTAGCTGCGTCAGTAAATGCAACTTTATCATAATTTTCTTTAGCTGCTAGTTGCATAATATCTTTCATAGCAATATCAACAAATCCTAAACCTTTATAAGGATAGTCTGGAAGGTTTCCTTTTCTAAGTTTTCCTGCCAATTTAGCTATTTCTACACTTTTATCTAGTCCAAAAGTTTCAACAAAATCATTAGAGTTTTTTGAGCCAAAGTTTTTTGTCTCGCCTACTCTAATGTCAAATGCTACAGAAGGTAATGCTCCACTATCAATAATTTTTTCTTGATTTGTACCCGGCACTTTATAAAGTAAGTCGCCCATATTATTTTGTGAAATACCAAATTCTTGCATTTGTTTAAGAATTTTTTGTTTTTCTTTATTTGGAAGCTCATAAGTTGCATCATTTTTTGTACTTCCAGCTTTTGCATGTAAATCTGATTGTATTTCTTCTACAAATAAAACTTTACTACCTTTAGTATCTACTCTATCAGAAATTCTATAATGTAAAATTTGGTCAGCTCCTTCAAGATGGTTGTCTGTAAAAGTTGTAGGAGTTTTAGGGTTGTCTAAATGAATTGTAATTTCTCTATAATTAGAAGCTCCTCCCATAGGAAGCCTAAACGAACCGTATTGTTCTCCAAATAAAGTAGGTAAAGTATCTTCACCCCTTAAAACACTTTCAGGTACTTGAGTTTTTAAAGGAACATCTGGGTTTATACTTGAAGAAGGCTCTATTAAATCTCGTTCTCTAGCATAATTATTTAATTGAATTAAAGCTTCGTCTCTAGCTACAAAATCATCTGTAAGAAATACTCTATTGTCTCCTATTCCTACAGCAGCTTGATATCCTTCTACATCATTACCAAATAAAGCAATATCAGTACCGCTTATATTACCAGTTAAATATTCGTAACTCTCATCTTCAAGTTGTTCTGTTACAGCTTCATATATATCGTCATCTAAAAAATTTCTATAAGCTTCTTGATTACCTGCATTTCTCATATCTATTTCCATTCTAGCTGCACGTTCAATTTCTTCATTTAAATATTCTCTTGTCATAGGCTCATCACGAGATAAAAATTCTTCTACCTCTGTATTCATATTAACATCGCTAGTTTTAATAGTAGGATTATCTTCACTTCTAACAACTCTATAAAGCTTTGGTCGGTTCTCTCTAACGTAATTTAAAACTTCTTCAGGTGTAGTATCTTTAGTAACTTGTATATTGTCTAAATCTATAAACTCTAATTCTTCTTGTTTAAATTTATCTTGTTGTCTTTTAGAGCTTTTTAAAGCGTCTAAAAAAGCTTGACCACTTTTATAATTATTTATATTTTTTTCTGCAAACTCTTCTATAGTAGATTTGTAACCAGCCATGTCTACTGTCACAGAATCATCTACAATATTAGTAGGTCCACTACCACCACCCATAGTATCGTCAAGTCTTCTAGCTTGTATATGTCTTAAACCTCTACTCCCAAATTTACCTATACCGCCAATAAAAGGAACAACTCCTGTAGCTTCTGCAACTGCTATACTAGCAGACATAGGGTCTTTAACTTTTATAGGAGTTTTTTGTAATATATTTTTTCTAGGATTTATAAAGTCTAATACAAATTCTTTAGTAGATTTAAAACTTGGCTGTGCTTTTTCTGCATATATTCCAAATCCAGTAGCAGATAAAGGTACATTAGTAACAGGATTCATATAACCTGCTAATTGTTCCCCAATAGGTAAAGTTTCAAAAGCTTCAAAACCTTTTCTAACATCTCCTTCTTTAGTAGCTGCTGCTATTTTTTTATGAGCTTCGTCTCTTCCTATTTCTCTTTCTTTTAAAAACTTATACGTTTCTTCTGGTGTATTTTTTAAATTACTATAGTATTCGTATTCATCAGCTATCCCACCTAGAAAAAATCCTTTTCTTTTTGATTCTTTTTCTTTTTGTTTTTCTTCTTCTAGTAAAGGCAGTTGACTGTATTCTAAATACTTAACTGTATAAGCGTCATAAAACTCTCTGAAGTTAATGTTTTCAAAATTTAAATCTTTATAAGCTTGATTTAATTTCTGGTCACTAATTTTTAAAGGTACATATTCGTTACTAGAATATAAAAAAGTACTCTTCTCATCTTTAGTATAGTTGTTTAAGTTTTCTTTTACTAAAGATTCTATATCATAAGGGTCAATATCAAAATGTTTAATAGCATCTAACATTCTTTTACTCTTAACAAACTCTTTATAATTTTTATTGTTTTCTTCTTCATACCTACTTAAAACACTTTCTGCTTTCATGTTCTTAGTTATAGAAGTATTTACATTATTCTGATATACTTTCCTAGCTCTATTTAAATCTCTTAACTTAAAAGAAAAATCATTTTTAATTTTATCTGGATTAATAGTAACTAATCTTTGACCAGTTAGTTTACCTAATAATTCTCTTTGTAAAGATGTTTTACCTTCTTCAATCCTAATAGCTTTTTTACCACGTGTTAAACTTGTAATATCTGTTATTTCTCTAGGTAATACAGTTTCTAAAATATGTGCTAAAGCAACATCCATATTGTTTGCAACTTCTGCAAGATTATTACTATCTATTCTTTCTTCCCACATTAAAGGTTCTTTAGTAATTGGATTTATAACTTTTATTCCAAATCCTTCTTTAGTCTTACCGTCTCTAACAAGAATATCTGTTATAGACTCTGTTAATAATGACTCAGAAACAAAAGGTCTTAAGAAAAATTCTAAGCCTTGAACAGTTTGACCAATAACATTTCTATTAACAGTTTCCATACTTTCTGTTGGGTCAGTTATTAAATTTAAAATGTTTCTAAAGTTATCTGTAACAGGAGCAGAAGGGTCTGTATAAGTTAAATCTATATACTGTATATTTCCTTTGTTATCTCTACTAAATAATAAAGCACTATTCTTTGACCATGGAGCAAGATTTAAATCTCTAACAGCTTTTTCATCTTCATTTGAAATTCCAAAAGCTAACTTACTAAAATCTGTTAATCCTTTTGAAAATAAATATGTTGAAGTAACTTGCGAAGCTAACCTATTCATCCCTCTATCTTGAATAACTTTGTTACCAGACCTTAATTCTTGTGCAGCCCTTATAGTAGTATTATAATTATTACGGAACTGTTCAGCAGTAAATGAAAAGAAGTTACCTATAGGAAGTTTTCTTAGTTCTTGCAATCCGGGAGCTATCAAATCATATGTAGGCATGGTAGCTCTAACTACATCTGCAGCTTCTTGTTTTAAGTCTTGCAAGTTTCTTCTTGCTAAATCAGGATAAGCTTTTTTAAGTGTGTTAAGTTCTTTATTGTAAGCTACAATTCTCCATAAATCATCTTCTGCTACATACACAGAAGTAGCTTTACGTCCTGCCTTTTTAAATATTTCAGGAAACTTAGATATCATGTTTTCATTAGGATTAGCAGCTAAATCATTTATAAGATTTTTAAATTCACCAACTCTTACGTTTTGATTAACTAAACCTAATCTTTGATAGTCTTCATATAAATCAGACAGTACTTTATTTTTTTTTGTAGCATCCATAGTAAATAAATCATTACTTAATATTTGAGAAGATTTAATAGTTTCATTAGTGAACGGATTAATACCGTTTCTCATTAATATAATACTACCACCTAAAGTATTTCTAACGTGAGTCAAACCGTTAAACACAGTTGCTGCAGCTTGTGAAGAACCTTTAGCAGTTAAAAAATAACCGTACATTCTTTCTAAAAATTGTCTAGTTTGTCCTTTATTACGAGCCATAGTATTAAATAACTCTGCAATTTCTGGTGTTGTTCTTAAACCATCTAACTGTAAGAACTGTTTACCTTCAATTGTAGCAGCTTTTAAAGACTCGTTAGGAGCTTTAGAAAACTTTCCAGTTTCTTTAAAAAACCATTTGCCTAAACCTTTTTCATATAGGTCATCATATAATTTATAATTAGTAATCTGTGTTCCAAGAGTATCTAAAGTTCTAAAAACTGCTAACGAAGCATCTACTTCTTCAGCACCTAATAACTTTTGTATAGCAGGAGCTATGTTTTTTCTTTGTTGAAAAACAACTTCATTCTTTTTAGTTCCAAAGACCCCGTTTAAATGAGATACAATATTATTGTAACTTTTATCATCTCTTTTAATGATTTCATTAACAACTCTTCTAGCTTCTTGTTGTTGGAAGGGAGTTATGTTTTTTGTGCCTTTAGCTTTTTGAATACTAGCTGCAATAGAATCTGTAACTTCATCTATAACTTCTTGAGAAGGTTTCCAGTTTTTGTTTTCATAAAATTGATAAGTCTTTCTTAAGTAAGAACCCATGTTTTCCTCTATTACTTTTTTCATTTGAGGAGGAACATAATTTGATTCAAGCAACATCTTACTTAAATTATTAACTTCGTCTTTAGCTTCCTTTGCAAACTGTCTTAACTCTGGATTCTTTGGTAAATTACTAAGTGTTTTTTTACCTTTAAAATATTGATTTAATATATCGTCTATTTCTTTTTCAGAAAATTTAGAAGTCTTAGCAGCTTTACTAATTGATGTAACTAACTTAGCATGTATCTCTGAAGCTCTTTTAGACCATGCTATTTTATTATAGTCTGCACTTTTTAACATTTTAAACATTTCATCAGAGTACATTCCGCTAGTTGTTAAAAAGTTTTGGTGCAGTCTTTGCACTCCTCTGTAACCTTTATTTAAAGTTTTATAAGTTAGACTATCTTTACCAAACTTTAATACATCCTCATTACTAATATCTTTAATAATAGGAACTTCAGATACATCTTTTTTTCTAGCTGATTTAGTTTTGGCTGCACCTTGAATTAAAGATTTAAAACTTTCTTTTTGAGATTGATTAGAATTTTTTACAGACTGTAACATTTGTAAAATGCCTTCTTTAGTAACTTTTAAAGTTCCAACACCTGCGGATACAATTCCTGAAAATGCTAAACCATCCAACAATAAACTAAGCCTACGTGCTTCTTCAGGACTATCTTCTGTAGTATCTAAATAATTTAAAACTTCACCCATTAAATTATTATCGTTACCTATATAATTACTTAAAGATGATGCAACATAAGTAAATTCAGGATTATCAGCAAAAGTTACTTGAGCAGCTAGTTCAGCTCTTCCTAATGTTTTACCAGCTCCTAATAATTTTTTAGTTGTTTCTTGTCTAGCTTCTTTAGCTAATTGAGCCTTTGAAGGTCTTCCAACTTTTCTAGTTATTTTTTCTGGTACTTTCTGTGCAGTCTTTGTAAATAAAGTAGTAGGATTTCTAGTAACAGCTAAAGCAGTTACATATTCTCCAACAGGTTTTAAAATTTTACCTGCTGTTGTTTTAGGTTCTTGTAGCTCGTAGTAAGCTTTACCTGTTTTTTTATCTTTTTTTTCATCCCAAATATCTCCTAAACCAACAGCTCTTCCAACATCTCTAAAAGCTTTATCAGTTCCTTTTCTAATTTCTTTTTCGTTAGGAGACAGTTTAGCTAAAGTATTTAATAAAGGACTAGGATATTTTTCTGCTACAAACCTTGCTCCAGATAAAGAACCAGCAATAGTTTCAGATAACCAAGGGACTGTAGTCTTTCTAAATTCTTTTAAAGGTTTATCTTTATCTGATTCTTGTATTAAATAATTCTCAATACTTTTATCTAACGAACTATTAGAGTTTTTTGTAGCATATTCAAGGAACTCATCAAAAGTATATTTATTATAAAAGTCTCCATAGGAATTATAAAGAGTTTGTAATTCTGTTAAATCAGACTGTAACTCTCTTTTTTGAGATTCATCTGTTTTATATTGTTCAAATCTAGATGGCATTAAAATGTCCTATTATCTAAAAGGAGTATCCATATTTATATTCTTTTTTCTAAAAGCTTCAGGAACTTTATTAGCTTCAGGTAAGACAGTTGTTTGGTTAAATGCATAAGTCATTAAACTTTCAAAAACATCTGTACTGTTTCTTCTAAACTGTTGTTCTTGTAACATTTTTATTTCTTTAGAAATTTGACTTTCATCTTGCGGATAAGAATTATAATCATATTCAATTTCATTTAAAAATGTTTTAGTTTCTTTACTAATTTGACTATTAATTTCTTTAGGTAAAGTTAAAACAAAATCTCTATTTATTCTTGTTCTATTAATATCTGTACTAGCAGCACCAGAAGTTATTTGATTACTTAAATCTATTAGATAAGTTAATCTATACTCCTCTTGTAAATCATTTGGATTTCTAATACCAGCAATTCTATTTACTATGCTTTCAGCAAATTCAGGCATTTTATTTTTAATGTAATTTTCTCTTTCTGTACCTTTTAAATTTCTAATATCAGCTACTATTTCTGCTAACTCTTGACTTGATTCTAATACATCAGCAGTTGTATCTGTAACACCAAGTTGCCTACGTACATAATTAAGTTCTCCAATATCTGTTATTTCAGGGTTAGTAGTAGCAATATTTTTATTTGCACGATATGTAGCACTAGCTTCTTTAATAGTGTTTGAAGCAGCAATTGAAAATTTATTATCTATTATAGATTGTGTAATAGTTTTATAATTATTATATGTTTTTATATCAGAATTTTTAAATCTTGTAATAACTTCATTACGTATTTCAGAACTTATATCTTCTCCGTAATCATCTACTAATAAATCTCTAATGTTATCTTCGTTTATAGTTGTTTTATTTTTATCTAAAGCTTGTAATTCTGCCACATTTAAAGTACCTATAGCATTAACTAAATTTGTACCTCTTTCTAAAGCTTTATTGTAAAGTGATTTAGCTTCTTGAGTTTTAATTTGCAGTTCTTTATCTCTTTCTTTAGCTCCGGGTAAAAATCCAAAAGCTTTATGTACAAGGCTGACATTTCTAGGATTACTAATTTTTTCTTTTTTAGCTTTAAAATAATCGTTTATAGGTTTATTAAATGTTTCTTGAGTAGTAAGTCTTGGAGCATCAACATTGTAACTTTCTAAAAATTGATTATGTCTTTCATTTGACCAATCATTTTTCCATTCTTCTTTAGCAGATTGTCCTCTGTCTTCATCGTCAAAAAAACTTTTATCTTTTCTATGAGCTTCTACTTTATAAAAAGCTTTTTCTGCTTCGTCTTGGTAATAATCATATGCTCCTCTACTTTGAACTTCATCATATTGATTTTGTTTTTTTAAACCTTGTTCAAAAGCATAAGCTCTATTTTGTAATGCAAAAGTTTTTTGTTCATCATTTTCTTTTAAATTTTTTAAAACTTTAGATTGCATACTAGCTTCTTTAGCGTTAAAAAATAACGAAGCTAATAAAACATTTCTAGCTCTATTATCTTTTTTCTTACTACCAGATAAATAAGCACCTGCTATATCTCCCCAACTTGCACCAGAACTTCTACCTAATAAACTTGTATAATCTTTATCGTCTGACATTTTATTCTCCTCTACCTAATAAACTTGTTGATTTTTCTTGCTCTACTTTTTCTAATAAACTAGGAGACAACTCAGTTTCTTCTATTATTTCCCTAACCTCTTGAGGTACTGATTGTGGGTTTACTCGCTGTGCAGATATTTTTCTCATTTTATCTAATTCACTTATACCGCCTTCAATAGTTTTTATTTGTTTTTCTGGTGACATTTCTACAGTATCTTGTTCATCATCACCAGCATCTAAGACATAATCTATCTCTGCTTTTTCGGCTAAAGCCATTAGCATATACATAGTTGGCTCCATTAAAAGAGTCATTAAATCTGGGTTCCATTTACCTTCTAAAAATCCTGAGTATAAAACAATAGAAGCTATATCAATAATTCCAACACCGTTGCTTATAGAAAGTAAAGTATTAGTTGTAGTTTCAGGAACTGTTAAACTTTCAAATATATACAACATAGCTTCGTTAGGATTGCTATACTCTGAAGGCTTTTCCCAGTTGTAAGGTTGCTGCGGGTCATTAGTTAAACTTTGTCCCGGAATTGCCTTACCAGTCTCTAACCCTCCTTGTATAAAATTAATTGCTTTTTCTGAAGTTGCCATATTGTTTCCCTATGATTGATATTGACCCATTAAATATTGTGGAGACAATGTTCCATACAATAAACTTTGATTAAGTTGTTGAAAGTTTGTAGCTTGGAAATTTGGTATGTCATTTCTAATTGCTTGAACATACTGAGCTTGAGGAGCTTCCATAGAACCCACATTAGGCATTATACCATAACCGCCTTCATCTACTGGCTCTCCTTGTACAGCTTGTAAAGCTAAGTTTGTTCCTACAGACCTAGTAACGTCTCCAACAAATGTAGAGTCTTTAGGTAATAAAAACTCTTTTGTTTCTACTCCTACTTTTTTAATTTTATCAACAGCTCCTAAATCACTAAAAGGAGTATCAGTTAATTTCAACTTAGGAACAGTTGAAGGGCTTACTACAGCTCCAGTTCCTACTGTATCTGCTACAGTATTTCCAGCTACTTCAACTGCAGAAGTAATGTCTCCTTTAGCAAAAGGATTTATTTTATTTAAGTTTGTTTTAAGTCCCTTAAACCAATCCATTTTACCAAACATTGCATTTGCTCCACCCAAAAACATCATAGACAATCCAATGCCTCCTAATATTTTACCAAACTTTCCACCTAAAAGTTTTTTTACACCTTTTTTTACTTTCCTACCTACTTTTCTTAAAAATCCCATAACTTATATTTTCCTATTTTATAATCCGTTTCTATATGAACTACTTAAACTACTTAATAAAGATGTCATATAATCATCATATTTTTCACCAGCTTTACCTTCGTTAGCAATAGCTGTAGCTATAATTTGTGCCTTTCTATTTTCTTCGTTTTCACCAGCTCTAAAATCAAAGTCAGCTTGGTCTCTTAGTTCTTGCCATAAAAATGATTGAGCTTGAGTACTCATGTTAAAAGCGTTCATAGCATTTTGCATGTTAATTGTATTTTGAGCAGCTGTATTAACTGTGTTAGCTTGTCTTCTCCACTGCACATTAGAAGCTTCTACAGCTGCAGCATTTTGTGCGTTCCAACTATTTCTTGCAAAGTCTTGTTGACTATTAAACTGGTCAATTTGTGTAATAAGCTGTGCATTAAATTTATTAATGTCTGCTTCTCTACCAGCTCGTCTAGCTTCAGCAGCATTTTTTTGTGTAGAATTAAATTGTGACATTGCATTAGTTTGTGAAGAGTTATATTGACTCATTTGTGCATTTAAATTAGCCATAAATGTATCTGCTTGTTGTTGATTAGCAGCACCAAACTGTGCAGCAGCATTAGTCGCAGCTTGGTCAGACAATAATCTTTGTTGTTCTTGTTGAGCAGATAACATATTAGCTTGTTGCTCATTATTAAGATTAGCCATATCCATAGCTAAAAAGTTCTGAGCATTTTGTACAGCTAGTCTTTCTCTTGTAGATAAATTTGCTAAATCCATTGAAGCCATTGCAGTTGCGTTTTGCATAATAGCTTGTTGTTCAGCATTCATATCTGTAAGAGCTACTGTTTGCATAAACTTACTGTTAGCTAATTCTACTTGTTGAGCAGCATTAAATTTAGTTAAATCCATGTTTGCTTTTGTAGTAGCATTTTGAATAGCTGATTGCTGGTCAACATTAAGCTGTGCTAAATTCATTTGACTTGCTATTTGAGCTTGTAGCTGATTAGTTTGCATAGTCTTGTTAAGATTTGCAAGTTCTGTTTTTTCAGCGTTACTCATGTTCTCACTAGCAGCTAGATTACGAGAAGATAAATTAGCTAGTCTCATTTGTTGCTCATTACTTAAATTAGCAACTTCCATCTGTTGTTTAAAGGCAGCGTTCTTAGATAAGAAATCTGCTGCAACTTGCATCTCTGCTAGTTTTTCTTGGTTTTCAGCTGATTGGTCTGCTCCTACTTGAGCAGCTTCTACTTGAAGATTAGCAACTTCCATTTGTTGTCTATTGCCTAAGTTCTGTACAGCTATTTGTTGTTCATTCTGTGCATTAATTACAGCAGCTTGTTGTTGATTTTGCAAGTTAGCCATAGCAGTTTGTTGCTGTTGGTCAGCACTTTTCATTCCTGCTTCTTGGTTAAACTGACTCTGCATGACTTTCATTTGTTGAGACATTTGAGCAGTTTGACTTGCAGCGTCTTGACGATTTGCCAAGTTCTGCATTCTTATTTGTTGTGTTTGTTGAGCTTGTTGTAAGTTAGCTTGTTGTTCGTTACTTAAATTTTGAGCAGCTCTAGTTTGTAAAGCTTGTGCATTTCCTTGTGCCATCGGCATAGCACTCTGAATAATAGCGTTAAAGAGTGAATCTCTACCTACAGTAGAAACACTAAGTCCTCTAGCAGCCATACCTTGATTAACAGCAGCTACAGCTGGTCCAGCCCATAAAGGTATCTTACCATCTTCCATACCACCTAATAAGCTTTCCATCTGTGCAGATACTAAAGCTTCTTGAGGTAAAGCAGCTATTGCTGCAGTAACTACAGGGTCTGGGTCTGTATCTAATTGAGCTGTCATTGTTGCAGGGTCTTCTACAATAGCAGCAGCTATGTCTTCTGGAATGTCTGCAGTTT
>VMHT01056737.1_pt1 | contig 12632 bp, 5 predicted proteins | sample 4693611 | NCBI WGS metagenome assembly VMHT01 (sample SAMN12280063, study PRJNA550983) | marine metagenome | isolation source: seawater sampled from same location over 5 years 0.02-0.2 micron viral filtrate | place: USA: collected off the coast of southern California halfway between the port... ... | reverse complement strand
TATTGTCTCCACTTGAAGATACTTCAATACTTTCAACTCCTGAACCCGTAAATTTTATAAAATCAGCATTACTTTGAATTAGGTCGCTACCTGAATATATATCGACTAAAGCTGTATCAAGAAAGTTAGTTAGATCTGTTTGATATCCTCCTTCTCCTGAACCTGCAGGGGTAGTGTTTAATAATCCTACTGAACGGTCAAATGTAGGGGAGAGGGATTCTGAAATAGTGGTTTCAACAATTGCAAAAGTCTGGGAGGTGCTTGTTAATAATTTTTCACTATTAGGTTCTGAAGAACCGGATTCAGCATAATTTATGAAAATAGAAAATTCAGTATTACCTAATTTATAAGGAATATCTGTTATATTATATTTATAAAATCTACCATTAATTTGACTATTTCCACTATCAGCAGCGGGGCCTATAATACTATAAGTATTAGAAGTTCCATCGAATGTAGAATCATTACTACCTGTAATAGTTCTTACTGTTTGTTGGGATGCAGGGTCATATAGTGAGGCTGATGGAATAAAATATTGTCCTGGGCCTGGTGATATTCTACCCATTTCAGCTTGGCCAGTTTTTGTTCCTGTAGCTGCTACATTAAATGTAATAGTTTGATTGGCACTATCAATTTCTGTAATAATAGCATCACTGAATACCCCTGAGGCATCCATTTGCATTCCTACATAAATTAAATCAAACCCTGCATAAGAGCCATTGGGTATTACATCTGTTATTGTGTTTTCACCTTCAGTAGAGTTAAAATTTATTCTGTTAAAAGAATTATTATTAGATTCTACAGGGTTAACATTACTAATATACCCATAAAAAAGTTTATTTGCCATCTTAATATTTATATTATTCCTTAACTACGTTGTTATTAATAAATATTAAAAAAAAACTCCCCCCATTGGGAAGAGCTTTTATTTTTAAAAGGGTTTTTAGTATTAAAAGAAAGATACTCTAAATAATTGACCAATAGCATATGAATCTACCCCAGAAACACTAATTGCATTTCTATTAGAACTAAGATTTAAAACTACTGTGGCAGAGGTTACGGGGGCTGATGTACCTGTTCCATCCATTTGCATTATATCAACTAATGGATTTAAGGTGGTTTCTTTATCTGTATAACCTCCAACTCCACCTGCATCTCCTGTAGGTACAACTAATGTATAAATATTAATATTCTCACCATGACCTAATGCTGTTTGAGCATAGGTATTTACTGTATTTAACTGGACATTTCCATTGCTAGGATTATCTATGGTTACAGTATCAACTTCTCCTGGATCACCTTCTGTTACACTAGTAACTTTATAAGCAGGAATGTATGCTCCATCTGTACCTGTTGTGTTTGCTGATGTAGTTGAAGTATAATCAAATTCATCTGTTGAAACATTTGAAATTGCTACATATAAATAACTATCAGCTCCCCCTCTTACTACAATATAATCTCCGGATGTTAACCCATGAGCTGTAGATTCTACAGTTACTGTTGTTCCACTTTGTGACCATGGTAAACCAGCATATAAATTACCTGTTGAATTAATATCTACTCTAATTCTTCCATCTGTATTGGCAGTTCCCTGGGTGTAAGCTGTATATCTAATTGCATTGTTTAGTACAGTAGAGATACCTCCACCTCCACCACCATTTACTCCTGATGAACCACTTGATCCTGATGAGCCATGTGTTCCATTTTCACCTGATGAACCTGAAGAGCCATGTGTTCCGTTTTCTCCTGATGAGCCTGAAGAACCGTGTGTTCCATTTTCTCCAGATGATCCTGATGAGCCATGTGTTCCATTTTCGCCTGATGAACCACTTGATCCTGATGAGCCGTGTGTTCCATTTTCTCCAGATGATCCTGAAGAGCCATGTGTTCCGTTTTCTCCAGATGAGCCTGAAGAGCCATGTGTTCCATTTACTCCAGATGATCCTGAAGAGCCGTGTGTTCCATTTTCGCCTGATGAACCTGAAGAGCCTGAAGAACCGTGGGTTCCATTTTCTCCAGATGAGCCTGAAGAGCCTGAAGAACCGTGTGTTCCATTTTCTCCAGATGAGCCTGAAGAACCGTGTGTTCCATTTTCACCTGATGAACCTGATGAGCCACTTGAGCCTGAAGAGCCACTTGAGCTAGAGCCTGAACCACCCCCTGAAATAGTTACTATTACGTCACCATTAGTAGTAGTTGCTTCAACACCATCACCTTGAAAATCTATAGATGTAACACTTGTTGTTAAAGATGTACTTTCATCAAGAATTTCTATTGCTGGGCCAGATGAACCTGATGAACCACTTGAGCCTGAAGAGCCATGTGTTCCATTTTCGCCTGATGAACCTGAAGAGCCTGAAGAACCGTGGGTTCCATTTTCTCCTGAAGAGCCTGAAGAGCCATGTGTTCCATTACCTCCATTAACTCCTGATGAGCCACTTGACCCACTTGAGCCTGATGAACCACTTGAGCCTGAAGAGCCGTGTGTTCCACTTTCACCTGATGATCCTGAAGAGCCTGAAGAACCGTGGGTTCCATTTTCTCCTGAAGAGCCTGAAGAGCCATGTGTTCCGTTTTCTCCTGAAGAGCCACTTGTGCCGCTTGAGCCTGAAGAGCCTGAAGAGCCTGAAGAGCCATGTGTTCCGTTTTCTCCGGATGAGCCTGAAGAGCCATGTGTTCCATTACCTCCATTAACTCCTGATGAACCAGAAGAACCTGATGAGCCTGAAGAACCACTTAAGCCTGATGAGCCTGATGAGCCTGAAGAACCGTGGGTTCCATTTTCTCCTGATGAACCAGAAGAACCTGAGGAACCTGAGGAACCTGATGAGGTATTAATACTACTTTCACCATAAGAACCGGTGAAAAATAATTGATTTGTTGATGAGTCCCACATTACTGTATTAGCACCATCGGAAGCTTCTGTGAGTCCAGATACAGATAAAGAACCAGTTAAACTAGTTGGTCCAGTTACTCCAAAAGATCCTGATATTGTGATATCATAATCTTCGGCACCTGTAAAAGCATCTATAGATTGAGTAACATGGTCTGCGCGTATAGTTAAACCTGGGGAAATTGCATTATTTAATGCAGATCCAGAATAATTGAGTTGTTTGGCCATTTTGTCTTCAGTATTTTGTTATAAATATATGGTTTTTTATTGTCTGTCAAGGTTTATTAAAATGGATGTGTCTGTTGTTGTTGATGTAGCTAAAGGTTGGGATAATTTAGCAATAGCTAATAGATCACGTTGGTCATTATATAAACCTATAGATGTAATATAGGGAGAAAAATAATCTTCTTTTGCAAAATCTAATAGTAACCCATTTGAACCAGAGGATATACTTGGATTTTGAGATAAATTGAATTCACTTTCACCTATAGTACATTTATATTGTGTTTCATATATAGTGTATGAACTTGAGAATGAACAAGTAATATTAGTATCTCTTACAAAATTAAAGATATCATTATTACCTACTGTTCTACCTCCATAAATTCCATTACCATATTCACTTTCATCATATTCCCCCCCGAGTTCACCAGTAGATTCAGTTCTTGTACCTCCTGTAAGTATGACCATCCCATGTTCATAAATTACATTACCTACATATATTAAACTACCATCACTATTTATTCTTTGTAATCTTCCTTCTCCATCATCTTTATAGCTTCCACTTGAGGTACTAATAGATATAGAATTGGGTTGAAGGAAATCTCCGAACATATATTTTGGAACAGACATAACCCCAATTTTAGGGGTTACAACTATACTACTATACGAATCAATATCATACAAAGCTTCTCCATATACCCCTCCTTCTAATTGAAAAGTATTATAAGAACTAGTAGGAAAATACCTTTTAGGATCTAAATTAGATGGTTCAAAATTTATATATGCATTTGAAGGGAATAGCCCATCAAAAGTACCATCTGTATTTTCAGATTGAGTGAAAGCAGTTTGAACATTTCCATTACTACCCGAAATGTAATTTGAATAATATAATTGTTTTATAGAATGATAAACAGAAGATTGGGACATAATAAGAAGATGTCCTGTTGGATCATTAATTGATGATTCACCCCCTAAGAATCTATCTATTTCAACTGAGGAGGATATAAGAGCATCACTCCCTTCAAACCTAAATCCTTTATTTAGCTCTAAAGGGGCTATTACAAAATCTTTCGAAGTTAAAGTTTTGAAAGCGCCCATTCATTTTAAAAATCTAGTTTAACTCTAATAAGAGCTTCTTTTGTAAAGTCTTTACGTAAAGGTCTTGATAATTTAGCTACTGCTAATAATTCATTTGAATCATTATATAAACCAATTGATGTTGGGTATACTTGTGGGTTGTTAATAAAATAACTATAGATTACTTCTCCTGTTGAGCCTGAAATAAAACTTGGGTTTTCTGAATAATTAAATTCTGAGTTTCTTGCTCTAACAAATATATAATCTGATGAAATAGTTTCTTCTGAATTTAAGGTAAAGGCACCACTACCTGAAATGGATTTATATAATTTTTGTGGATTATCACCTGTGAAATTTGCCTCTAAACTTGAACTTAAATTAATTCCTTCAATATTATTTAGATCTAGAGCTGCGGCATTTAACATTATTGTTCCAGTATCAGGTAAAAATAAACCATAGGATCCTGAATCTGAAGTATATCCTGTTCCACTATAAGCATTACCATTTGATCCACTTACAATTTGATATGCTCTTTGAGTACCATAATAATTAGGTAAATTTACATCCCTTGAATTATCTGTTAATTGTAGTGCAGGGTTACCAGAATCACTTCCACTTAATGTTAAATTAAATGAACCAGGCAATAATTTCTCTTTATACCTAGCTCTTGACATATTTAAAACATAAAAATTACTTTGTTCAACGTTACCAAAATGAAATTTAGTACTTTCATCTTCTAATATTAAAGTTCTATATTGACCATAAATAGTTTTACTATAGGTTCTTGAAGCATCAACAGTTGAGTTGTAAGCAGTAGTTCCTCTTCCATTTTCATCACCAAATGCTATATCAAATTGTATTTGACCATTATATTCAGATGAAGTATTAAATACACTTAAATAATATTTACCTGATCTATCTTGTTCTTGGGTAGATGATGTTGTAAAAGTATGTAAAGTAGCATCACCATTGGTCCATAAAGTTGAGGATACTGTATCTGAACTAACTAAAAAGTCTTCGGCTTCTAATCTTTTAAATCCCATAGCTTATTATGTTGTTTTGTTTATTGTTACAGGGATAGTGATTCTAGCTCCACTATCTAAACCTACAACAGTTAATGTTGTTACTAAAGAAGTTTGATTTCCAAATAAAGTATTGATAGTTGTAGATCTTAAATTAATTTGAGATCCTATAACTGTTTTAGACACATTAGTACCTAATGTAGATTGTGTATTTTGTGTAGTAGCAGCTTCAGTATTAATACCTAAACCAGAATATTCAGCTAATAAACGGACATCTGCAATAGTAGCCGAATAACCACTTGTTTCAAATGTTTGTTCGTTATCTAGATAATTTAAAGTTTGAGGAGTAATTGCTAATGAAGCTCCTTGTTTTAAAGTAATAGCAGAATAACCTAAGTTTAATATAGGTAATTTAGCTGTGCCTCTTGGTAAAGTTGCTAGTTTATATTTCATAATTTGGCTTTCATCTGGAAATGCTTCTAATAAAGGCATTCCATCAATTGCTTCACCATAAAATGCAGAACCAGAGGGGTGAGAAGGATTAAATAAGGTATAATCGATCTCATCATCAGCTAGGGCAAATTGTGTAATTCTAAAAGAACCATCGTTTCTAGCTAACAATTCTCTACCTTTTTTAGTTAAGATAGCATCTACTGTTACTACTGAATTGTTTAAGTATCCCATTTTGTTATATAATTATATGTTATAAATATGTTAATCTAATATTTTCTTATCAATTAATTCACCAAATATTTTTTCAGGTTCTATGTCTAATTTATCTACAACAAATTCTGGTTTAAGAATACCTGGTGATGTGGAAGCAGATAATGGAATCCCATAGGGTTTTTGTTGATCCATAATCACAATATTTTTAGCTTCATCATATCTTCTTATTATAAAATGATTTAAATCTATACTTCCATTAAGATCTTCATTTAATTTTATTTTTAAAGCTGGATAGCCCCCAATAACATCCCCAGATTCTCCTGGGGAAAATATTTGTTTGATTTCTCTAGCATATGATTCTTTATTTTCAAATCTAATTTCATCCCCGGGGTGGATTTCCCATGGGTTTTTAATAGATCCCATTTGTATAAATAAAGGTTCCCTATTATATGGAAAATCAGGATTTAATGCCCCTCCAATTGATCCTGTAGGTTGAGAACCACTTTCAGCAGATCCATTGTATATTAAATCACCTTGGTAATAATTTTGACCATAAGTTTGATTTAGTATGGAAGAGGAACATAATAATGTATCACGGCTACTTCCAGAAAATACCCAATAATCAGGTGTTGCATTATTTGTAGTTGAAGCAGCTTGAGTATTATCACCTACTACTTTCATTGTTACAATAGCATTACCCGCCTCGTCACTTCCATTGGGTATATCAGGGAAAAATCCTCTTTTTCTACCTCCAAAGTGATCATCATGGGTCATAATATGATTAATTTCCCCATCAACTTTCCATCTTATAAAATCTTTTTGTGATAACTTATTCCCAGAAACACCTTCTTTTAAGGATAATTTAATTCTCCATCTATATTTTGAAGTACCTACATGATTCCCATTATAATTGCCAGGCATACTTTTAGCATGGTCCCAAGTTACTCCTGCGTCTTCTACCATACCGGTTATGTCACTATGAAAACTTATTTGAAAGGGTTGGTTGTTATTAGGATAATTCCAAATGTTATTTGTTGGAGTTGATAATTGACTAACAGAGACTATATTTGGGTTATCCATACTAAGCCCAATATTACCCATCCAATCTAATTCTACACTATCTACTTTTATAGTCATATTTTGGGGAGATGTAAAATTAGCGTTATCATCTTTCTGAAGGTAGAAGAAAATATCTCCAAAATCCCTTTGGTGTGTACTTGTATTTCCAAATATATTTTTCGTTTTTCTTTTAGGGAAACCCGTTGTGTAAAAAGTATAATCTATAGAGGGGATATAAACATCTGATAAGTCTCCTCCTGAAGATGTTGGTGGATTACCATTCCAATCTCCTTCTCCTTCTGTTCCTGATCCTGTTGCAGATGTATCTGAAAAGTATATATAGGGGGTGGTGCCTGTAAAATCAGGGGCATGGTCAGCTCCATCATAGAAAAATGAAGATGTCGCACTTGGTCCTTGATATGTTATATTTTGGGGCATTGGGAAATTATCTGTAATATATCGATATCCTCTTTTTATTTCTGTTGATTGAGAATTTGGTACCAGACCTGTTAAAGTAAAGGCATAATCTGAATAATCGGAAAGTGATTGTAGATAACTAGATCCTGTTAATGGGATACCTGATCCTGAGTCTGCATCCCCGATATAATCTACTGATGAAGTTTGAGAGTATAAAATAGGTGAAGGATAATACCCCACTTTAAATACATTAGATAAATCTTCTAACTTCATTAATTCATTAGAACTACCGGGATTGTTAACAATACCTGCTGCCATGGTGGGTTTTGGTGCATTATTGTTTCCTATTCTTTCTTCGTTAGGAGAAAATACACCTAATAAATTATGGTAATTAGCATCACTTAAAGAAGGATCTAATAAATTACCCTGATCATCTATTAAATATTTTATATAATAAGCAGTCTTATTATTTAATACAGGGTAAGGGTCGATAATCTTACTAAAATATCCTACATAAGCATTTTTGTAATCTATGGAAGAGACTTTACCTAACAACATAATATCATTTGAAGAATACACATTGTATCTTTGTGATTGCAATTGTTTACCTTCATATCTACCACTAACTATACTAGTATGAGTATAATTCCAATCAGGTACTGTTGCTTTTGTAGCTGTTCTATCCATAATTTGATTAAAATTAATTGGAGAGAGTGATCCACTATATTCTGAGCTGTAATCTACATCCATTAATATATGGTTTGGATTAGAAGCTACTGCATTTCCTGATGTTGGATCACAATCATCAGATACTTGTAAAATGTTATCCAAATAAGTAGGTACCAAATCACTTGCATCAGGGAGGGAAGCTGATATCTTCATATCATATTCAGTAGCTATTAAAGCTGAGTTGATGGGAGTTGATTGGCTTGAAGTATCTACAAACAAGGCTAATCTAAAAGCATCTCCAACATTGATAGCATTTGATGATATAGAATGTGATAAAAATAATTTATTGTCTGTATTAACATCATTAATATAGATACTAGATGATGCTAAAATAAATCCATTATTATTTACATTACCTTGGTATAGTCTTAATGAAGCAGTCTCCCAAGTAACTAGAGATAATGGTGGGTTTATTTCATCGTATTCATCGGAAGAATCATATGTAGCTAGGTCATATCCAGAACCATAATGTGAAGCTGTTAATGTAACAGAAGCTGTGAGTTCTACATCTTGGTTTAAGCTAGAATTAAATACATAGGTGCCATCTAAGGGTCTATCACTAGCTAATGATGATGAAAATGCTATATGAGCTTCCTTAATATTAGAAGAAACCCCATTAGGACCTAATTGTGTTACTAAATATATTTTATATGGTCTATGTAAATATCTATTATAATTCCAGGCATTAGTATCTCCTGTTCCTATTGGTTGTTTTCCTCTATATAACCATAGTTCATTATTTGCTCCTATAATTATATCCTTACCCTCTTCTGTAGTATATGTTTGGGCGTTATTTAATGAGATTAGTTTATGGTTGTTAATAGCTTCATATAATACAGTTTCAGATTTGGGGTTATTTATAATACCATCAGGATCACTAACTAATATTTCATTAGTATCTTCTTTATAATAATATGTTAATTCGCCCGTTTCATCTACACCATCATATACTCCTATTCCATCAAATTCATCATCTCCATAACTAGATATAGATGCAGAATAAATAAATCTAGGTCCTATTTGTACTACTCGGTTTTGGGTATTATAGGCAGAAAAGTTAGTGTTATCTATTAATTCCAAAGAATAAGGGGAATCTATAAAAAATGGTAATACACTATGTTGGTAAGGATTATTAATATCATAATCTCTTTCTGTTGAACCCGTATTAAATTGTAATAAAACATCACTTAAGAATCCTGTGGTTTCAATTAAATTACCTTGCACATAGTAGTTGGCATTATTCCACCCTCTAAAAAATTGTTCATCACCAAAATCTTCTAAATTTTTAGGAAAAAAGCCCTGTGCTAATGAAGAACTAAACCCACTAGAAGCTACAGGTTCTTCTATTTTTCCTGAAGATGTAGCATACCAGGTATAACTACCACTAGCAAAGAAATTATAGTTTATATTATCAGCATTACTAGATGCTACTGCTGTTGAAGTAATAGGGTTATTTTGGTCTATTACTAACAAACTATAGCTTTGAGGGTATGGAGTACTATTATTTAAAGCATAATCTTCAACTTCTTGAACATCCTCCCCATGTAAATAATTTCCTAAAGAATTTACAGCACTATCTAAATAAAATGAAATAATATTTGTATTATTTATATAAGGAGCTATACTTTGGTCATTAATAGATGTATGGTGGATTTTAATATATTTTACTTTATTTCCATCATTCCATAACCAAGCATTTCCTGGTGTTGATGGGAAAAAACTATCACTTAAAAATTCTTGTTCAGAAGTACCTAATACTAAATTATAGGGTTGGATGTAGCTTTCTATAATAGAAGAGCTATTTCCTGTAATTTCTATGGTAAATGTATTACCAGGAGAAACAGACCCACTAGTATAGGCAAATGCTTTAGTATCTGCTGAATCGTTAAATATTTGGTAATAATCTAAACTCATTTTTTATATCTATTTTATTAATTTCGTTGACAACGGGTAGTATTTCCTATAAATTCTTGACCATCCCAAAATCTATACCCAAACCCATCTGAATAGACACCTGGGTTTGCATGATCAATACTTCCTGAGTCGTATATAGCAATTGCATTACCTATGTTTGCTGGGGCAGAATTGGATGATAATAAACAATACTGATCCAAGTCATCTAGTGGGGTGTTTTGTGCTATACTACATGCTTGATAAGGGTTAGATGAATGATACCCAAGACCCATACAGTTTAATAGGGGTGGTACTGGGGTGCAAATGTTTGTAATTTCTAGTGATGGGATTGCTGACTGAGTGACTATATCTATAATCTCCCAACATCCTGATATTGGAAGTTCTAAATCTAAATTTGCGATATTAACAAAATCACCTATACTATAATCTCCATTATATACTACTTGTCTAAGAGTATTGTTTGTAGCTTCTTTTAATAACATAGCAGAATATACAACTTTACATATTTTTTTATCTAGTATTACCCCCTCAGATGTAATTTTTAATGAAAATTGATTATTTGGTAAAGTTGAGTTCATGGGTCTAATACCCCACCATTTCCCCTCACCATCAATTGGGTTTTCTAAAGATTCTTCCCCATATAAAATGTCATCTATATTAATAGAGTGAATTGATGGGACGTTTATAAAAGCAGACAAACTTCCTGTTAGTTGGCAAGCTTCTCCTGGGGTATATGAAGAATTTGGAGAAAGATAATATTCATCTCCTACAATTGGTGGTGGTGGTGTATATGATTCTATTCTATATGCATTATTAGAACCACTAAAGAATTCTAATCTATATAATAAATCAGGAACATTTTCCCAATTTGTATATTCATAACAAGGATCATCTTCTCCTATATTTAATCCCCTTTGTAATTTAATATGACTAGATTGACTAAATTCACCATTGTAAAATTCCCTTTGGTCATCTCTAGGATATTTTACTGAACCTGATATTGATGGGAAATATTCGTTCCAACTTTGGGTAATACCAAATACATTATTGGGGCCATCCCCATCACTCCCACTTGGAGAAAAAGTTAAACCGTTAAATCTTTCAAATATACCTACAGTCCCACCTTTACTAACATATAAAGATGAACCACTTATTGGGTCATAATTTGCAGAATTATTAGATCCAGTACTATAATTTCTTGGGAATGATTTTACTGAGCCTGAATATGTTTGGTTTTCATATGATACAGGGATTGCTGAGTAAGTATTTCTTTCTAATAAATGTTGTTTTACTACTACTCCTGCAGACAAATTTGTTCTAGCAGGGGTAAAATCTTTAATCATTTTAAATAATGAATTATCAAAGTATTTTATTAAACGAATAAAATCTTTAACATCATAACTTTTAATATATTTTAAAAAATATTGGTCTCTTAATTTATCTAAATCAGGATAATTTGTTCTTGATTCTGATATATGTCTAGGATCACCTATATAATCACCTATATTAAAGTTACCTAATTCTGCTGTTATATCATCATTAATTTGATTTGTTGGAGAAAAGGCTACTTCTAAATAATCAGCATCTGGGGTAGTACTTTGGGTTAAATAAGAATATTGTTGAATTGATCTTTTTGAGGATAAAGTATCTCCTTCAGGTAATATATTTTCAAATATTGAAATTTTATCACTAATTTTATTTTTAATACCTTGGAAGGGTTGGTTTTGATATATAAATTCTTTATTAGAAACGAATGTTGGGTTTTCTAAAATAAAATTACTATCTCCATTTGCAAAAGATGAAGTTATACCCCATGAACCCGTTACTTTAGGGTGGATTGATTCTCTACTAGAAGTAGAAGATAAACTCCCTAAATCCGCTCTAAATATTAATTCATCAGATGTTGTTGATCCATTTCCATTAAATGATAATGGGTTAAGTACAAAATCTTCAAAAGAAGAAGTATTAATGCTAGAAGAATAATATCTTATTTCTTGAATTGACCCTGAAAAAGGTTCATAGCTTTGACCCGATAATTGAAACCCATAAGGATAAGGAAAAGTTGCATTATTTGCAATGTGGTAAAAGTTACTATGTCTATCATCTGAATCATAACTTGAGAAACCAATTTTATTATCTATACTATTAGCTACAGATAAAGAAGTTGTAGTAGCATCTGCATTTAGCATTATTGACCACCATTCACCATTAAATATTGGTAAATATGCACTAACATTTATTTCGGGATTTAGCCCATCAACCCATTTTATAGTACCATATTCATTATAAGGATCAGCTATAGATCCTGAATGGGAACCACTTACATAACTAGACCCTGTATATTCTATTACTAACCGGTTTGAGGTATCAGTAGCAAATAAACATTGATAAGTACTTGATGTAGGTATTCCTGGTGTTTTGAATCTAAACTGTATTGTTTCTGGGTTTGTTGTAGAAAAATTGGTGTTTGGGGTAAGTGAAGAGCTAAAATAGCTATCTTTACTTACTTCTAAAGCATAATTAAATATATTTTGTTTATAATCCCAATCTTGTTTATTAATTTTATTTTTACCACTAAATTCATTTATACGTAAAACTGTATCAGGAATACCATAAGAGGTTATTAATGCTCT
>VMHT01094800.1_pt1 | contig 12633 bp, 14 predicted proteins | sample 4693611 | NCBI WGS metagenome assembly VMHT01 (sample SAMN12280063, study PRJNA550983) | marine metagenome | isolation source: seawater sampled from same location over 5 years 0.02-0.2 micron viral filtrate | place: USA: collected off the coast of southern California halfway between the port... ... | reverse complement strand
GGAATACTTACTTTTTGTTTGATAACTCAAATTGTAACAGGACTTACACTAGCGATGCACTATATTGCACACGCAGATATGGCATTTGAAAGTGTTGAGCATATTATGAGAGATGTGAATTATGGATGGTTAATTAGATATATTCATGCGAATGGTGCATCAATGTTTTTTTTAGCAGTTTATATTCATATCTTTAGATCCTTATTTTATGGTTCGTATAAATCACCAAGAGAAATTATATGGATTATAGGTATTATAATTTATTTATTAATGATGGCAGCAGCTTTTATGGGCTACGTTCTTCCTTGGGGGCAAATGAGTTTTTGGGGTGCTACAGTTATTACAAATTTATTTAGCGCTATACCTTTAGTAGGAGAGGGTATTGTAACGTGGTTATGGGGCGGCTACTCCGTTGATAATCCAACACTAACTAGATTTTTTACATTACATTATCTGATACCTTTTTTAATTTTAGGATTGGTTGTACTACATATTTGGGCGCTACACGTGCCAGGAAATAACAACCCTATTGGTATTGATATAAAAAAACCGTCAAAAGATACAGTTCCATTTCATCCCTACATAGTGATTAAAGATGGATTTGCACTATTAATGTTTATGATCGTATTTGCGTTTTTTGTTTTTTATGCACCAAATATTTTAGGTCATGCTGATAATTATATTGAAGCAGATCCTTTAGTTACACCAGCACATATTGTACCTGAGTGGTATCTACTACCTTTTTATGCAATTTTAAGATCTGTGCCAGATAAACTTTTAGGCGTAGTTGCGATGTTGTCAGCAATTTTAATTTTAGCAGCATTACCTTGGCTTGATACTTCAAAAATTAGGTCGGCTGTTTTCAGACCTTTGTATAAACAGTTTTACTGGATCTTAGTGGCTGATGTACTAATCTTAGGTTATGTAGGTGCGATGCCAGCTGAAGGATTATACTTATTAATAGCTAGAGTAGCTACAGCTTATTATTTTCTACATTTTCTAATAATTTTACCAATTTTAGGTCTAAAAGAAAAAACTCTTCCAGTTCCATTGAGTATTACAGAGCCTATATTGGGAGGTTCACCAAATCTAGCAACTGTGAGAAACAAAGAAAAATTAAATAACTAAGTGAAAAATTTTTTCAAAATATTATTATTAATTCATTTTCTTTTTATAGCTTCCTTAACTTCTAATGCAGCAGAGAAAGTTGAATATTTAAAAACTGATTGGACTTTTAAAGGTCTTTTCGGAAAATTTGATCGTGGATCACTTCAAAGAGGTTATCAAGTATACACAGAGGTATGTGCAGCTTGTCATTCGATGAAATATGTAAGCTATAGAAATTTGGCTGAAAAAGGTGGACCAGAATTTTCAGTGGAGCAAGCAAAAGCAATAGCAACCTCATTTGAGGTAAGGGATGGCCCTAATGCTGATGGTGAAATGTTTACAAGACCTGGAAAGTTATCTGATAAATTTGTGATGCCATATGAAAATGTAAAAGCAGCACAAGCTGCAAATGGTGGTGCTTACCCCCCAGATATGTCAGTATTAGTAAAAGCAAGAGGTGGTGGAGCAAATTATATTTATTCCTTATTACAAGGATATGAAGATCCTCCAATAGGAATAACATTAGACGAAGGTGTTCATTATAATAAGTACATGTATGGAAATAAGATTAAGATGGCAAACCCGCTTTCTGATGGACTTATAGAATACGCCGATGGAACAACTGCATCAGTTGAGCAAATGTCAAAAGATGTCACAACTTTTTTAATGTGGACTGCAGAACCTCATCTAGAAGCTAGACATCGAATGGGTTTCAAAGCTGTTGTGTATTTAATAATCTTAACTATTTTAGTTTATTTTAGTATGAAAAGAATTTGGTCACGTATTGAAACGGAAGTTTAAAACATCGCCATCTCTAACTATATAGTCTTTTCCCTCTAATCTCATCTTACCATTTGTTTTTGAATTCACCCAGCCATCATTGGAAATAAAATCTTCATATGAAACTGTTTCAGCACGTATAAATCCTTTCTCAAAGTCAGTATGAATCTCGCCTGCAGCTTTTGGCGCTGTACAATTTTTTTGAATAGTCCAAGCTCTTGTTTCCTCAGGCCCTGAAGTAAAGTAGGTATCTAATTCAAGAATCTCATAACCTTTTTGTATTAACATATCTAATCCAGTTTCTTTTAAACCAATCATTTCCATGTAATTTTTTTTTTCACCTGGATTTAACTCATTAATTTGATTTTCAATATCAGCAGAAACGATTAAAGTATTTTCTTTTCCAAATTTATCTGTGAACATTTTTGTGTAATTATTACCATTTTGCACGCTGCTCTCATCGACATTACAAACAAATATTTTTGGTTTTAAAGATAATAACCCGCTTTGATTAAGTTTTTTTTTGTCAAAATCATTTTTTAATATTGAAAAATCCTTATTATTATTAATACAATCTAAAGCGATTTGAAGAATCTTAAGCTGTTCCTCATCTACATTTTTTTTGTTATTTTTTTCTAATCTTTTTTGAATAGATTCAAGATCGGCGAGCATCATTTCAGTTTCAATAATTTCTAGATCCCTAACTGGATCTACACTTGGATTTACGTTCTGAATATCATCAGAATCAAAACATCTAATCATATGTATAATTGCATCGACTTCTCTTATGTGAGAAAGAAATTTGTTTCCTAAACCTTCACCTTTTGAAGCTCCTTTTACCAAACCGGCAATATCAACAAATGAAATGGAAGTATTAATGATCTTTTTAGATTTAGATATTTCTGCAAGATTTTTTAATCTAATGTCAGGTACTGGTACCATACCAACATTAGGATCGATAGTACAAAAAGGAAAGTTTGCAGCTTGTGCTTTGTTTGAATTTGTTAATGCATTAAATAAAGTTGATTTACCAACATTAGGTAATCCAACTATTCCACACTTAAAACTCATTATTTATTATTTACAGTGCTGGAGAATAAATCTAATTTTTTTTCTACAAGAATTGAGATTGAATCTGTAATATCTTTTGATATTTTTTCAATACTTATTGTCTCGTCCTCATCAAAATTCTGTAACACATAGTCAGCTACATCAACATCATTTTTAGGTTTTCCAATTCCAATTCTTACTCTTGAATAATCTTTACCTATAAATTTATCTATCGAGGCTATACCATTATGACCAGCACTTGATCCCCCAAATTTTGCTTTAATTTTTCCAAACTCTACATCAAGGTCATCGTGGAAAACTATTACATCCTCTGCATCAATCTTAAAATACTCAATAAGTTCCCTGATACAAATTCCTGAGTTGTTCATAAAAGTTAAAGGCTTGATTGCATAAACTTTTTCATTTCCAATATTTCCAGTAGTTAAAAGACCTTTGAATTTTGGTTTTTGTTTTGAGAGGTTAAATTTTTTATTTATAGTATCTATAATTTTAAATCCAACATTGTGTCGATTGTTTTCACTGTCTGGTGTTGGATTACCCAATCCTACAAATAAAAGCATAAATAAATAGAGTTAACTCTTCAATTTTTATTGATTATTTTTTTTCTTCAACAGGTTTTTTATCAGTGGTTTTTTTGTCTTCACCTTCTTTTTTATCACCCTTGTTTCCATCTGCTGAAGGTTTGTCCCCATCAGCTGCTGCAGCTGCTCCCTCAGTTCCTTCAGCTCCTTCAGCTCCCTCTGTGGCTTCAGCTTCTGCAGGTTTTTCTGGTTCTTTCATTACAGTTGGTGCAGCCAGTGTTGCTATTACAAAATCTCTTCCTTGAATAGTGGGAGTTACCTCAGGATCTAATTTTATTGATGAAATTTTAAAACTTTCACCAATGTCAACTCCATCAAGATCTATTGTCAAATTTTCTGGGATTTTTTCACTTGGACACTTTAATTCTACTTTTCTTCTAACTATGTTCAATACTCCACCTCTTTTTAACCCAGGAGATTTTTCATGGTTAATAAAGTTTACAGGAACTTCAATTTTAATTTTAACACCTGGTAATACCCTTAGAAAATCAACATGAGTAGGTTCATCACTTAAAATATGATATTTCACCTCTCTAGGTAAAACATTTTGAGGTTTACCATCAACATTTAGAGTAATAATGTTTGATAGAAAATTTTCTTTTTCAATCAAGGCTTTAAGGAATTTTTTGGAAATAGAAATTTTAATGTTTTGATCTTTACCACCATACACAATGGCAGGAACATCACCATTCTGTCTAATAGCATTTAATTGTCCTTTAGTAGAGTTATCTCTTATGTTTGCATCTAGCGAATTCATAAAACAAAGTTTTTTAACCCATGTTTACAAATAATCAAGGTAATTATTTAAATAAATCTGATACAGATGTTGAATTTGAAATTCTTTTGATGGCTTCACCCATAAGGCCAGAAATAGGTAAAACTTCTATATTTTTAACATTTTTTGTTTTATCACCATTGTCAATTGTATCTGTTATTACCAAGTTTTTTATGACCGAATTTTTTATTTTTTTAACTGCATCTCCACTTAAAACTCCATGAGTAATATAAACATAAACTTCTTTTGCACCTCTTGCTTTTAAAGCTTTTGCAGCATTTACTATTGTTCCACCTGAATCAATTATATCATCCACAATAATACATGTTTGATCTTTTACATCTCCTATAACATTCATGACTTGAGATTGACCAGGTTTAGGACGTCTTTTATCAACAATAGCCAGACCAACATTAAGAAGCTTTCCAAGTGCCCTAGCTCTTTCTGTTCCTCCCACATCGGGAGCAACACAAATAATTTTTTTACTCTTAATTTTTTTTCTTGCATGTCTAGCAAAAATTGGTGTTGCAAAAAGATTGTCTACTGGAATGTCAAAGAAACCCTGAATCTGCCCAGCGTGCAAATCAACCGTAACAACTCTATCCGCTCCAGCTTTTGTGATTAAGTTTGAAACAAGTTTTGCAGAAATAGATGTTCTCGGAACAACTTTTCTGTCCTGTCTAGCATATCCGAAATATGGAATAACAGCTGTTATATTTTTAGCTGATGATCTTTTAAGTGCATCGATACAAAGCAATAATTCCATTAAGTTATCATTGGCAGGCGATGACACAGATTGAATAATAAAAATACTATTACCTCTAATATTTTCATTTATTTCCACATATATCTCACCATCTGAAAATTTTCTTATACTAGAATTTACAAGTTTCGATTTTAAATATTTTGCAATATTTTTACTAAGAGTTTTATTACTATTTCCTGTTAATAATTTCATTGAAAAAGTTTAATTAATCATAATTATTGAAATATTTCTACCATAATCATCATGTTTTAATCTTAAAGATCGTCTTGCACTGAAGAAATTATTTCTTTTGACAAAAGTATCAGTATTTTTCATATCAATTTTTGTTATTTTGTTTAATTTTAATTGAGATCTAACATAATTGGCTAAATCAAAATAAATCACATCTTTTTTTATTTTAAAAAAAACCTTATTTTTTTTGTTTTTTCTTATAAATTTTTTTTTAAAATCTTCTCTAACATTATAATTTGTTTGACCAATACAAGGACCAATAGCTACAGTAATATTATTTTTTTTACATCCTTTTTTAATCATAAAATTTATTACTTTTGATATAATTCCTTTAAAGGCACCTTTCCATCCAGCATGAATGGCCGCAATTATGCATCTTTTATTATCATACAATAAAAGTGGAACACAATCAGCAGTCAAAACACCAATGGGAAGATTTTTTTGCTCAGTTATAATTGCATCTGCCTTAATCTTTTTATTATTTAATTTATAATTTTTACTTATAAAAAAATATTTATTGCTATGTACTTGATTAAGTAAAAAAATATTTTTTGATTTTTTACTAATACTATTTTTTGCAATTTTTAAGTTTTGCAAAATTTTATTATATTTATCATTAGAACCAGGACCACAATTTAAACTTTTATAAATACCGTTTGATTTACCACCGTTTCTATTAAAAAAACCATGTTTTATACTTTTGTGTTTTAGTAATTTCTTAGATGTAATCAATATCAAAATCCAAATTTAAATTTATTCTTCTTATCTTTTATTAACATTACCTTAAATAAAGTACCCATTTGTTTTTCATCAATAAGTCTATTAAGACGATAATAAATATCTGCCTTTTTTAAAAAATTTTGTTTTTTTGAAATTATTTCTGCTCTTTGCTTTATTCCCATTTTAATTAAAAATTTTTTTTGAGTTGTTAAATTACTGGTTAAACCACCAATTTTCTCCACAAAGTTTTTAAATAGGTTAAAACTTATGTTATGTGTAATATCTACGTTACCAATATTGTTTAAAATATTGGCAAATTTATGATTTGATACTGCTTGCAAGGTATCCTTCATTTTTTTATCTGTATATCCATAATCAATTAATAAAAGACCCCCAGAATTTCTTTTTATAATTTTAGAAATATCTTTTAAATAATTCAAACCAAGCTCTGAATATTCAACAAAATTCTGATTTTGAAACATTTTAAAATTAATTTTTTTTTCAATTTTTTTGGTATTAGTTTTTCTTTCGAAAAAAAAATGTTTTTCCTGGCTATTTAAATTAATAAATTTTTCAAACCATAAGTTTTTCTTTTTCCTAAACTGTTTAATGGGAATTGCATCAAAAAATTCATTAGCAATAAATATACTTGGATTTTTTTTTACATTATTTAATTTTGGAACCCAAATTATTTTATTATTAAACAATTTTTTTTTTTGAATTTCCATTAATCTAGGGCTTTTTTCAAAAATTATAAAATTACAAGCATCAAAGAACATTGGAAAATTCTTAAAACTGTCTATTAACACATTCATCATTTCACCATTTCCTGAACCCAATTCAATTAAATTAAATTTTTTTGGAGAACCCAAACTTTGCCAAAATGTTATAATCCATATTGCTAACATTTCAGAAAAAAGTCTTGAAATATTTGGTGCGGTTATAAAATCACCTTTTTTACCAAAAGGATTTTTTTTCATATAGTATCCAAATTTTTTATGATAAAGAGATAAATCTATAAATTTATCTAATGGTAAATTAAGATTTTTTTTTATTTGCATAATAAGTAATAATCAAAATTCCTATTAATAAAAATATTAAGCTAACTATCTGACCCATCGTTAAATTAAGAAATAAATAACCCAATTGCACATCTGGAGCTCTAAAAAATTCAATAACAAATCTAAAAATTGAATAAAAGATTAAAAATAAACCAGAAATTAACCCAGGTGTTTTCATTAAACTTTTATTTCTAAAATACAGTAAAATTATAAATAAAATTATTCCTTCAAATAATGCTTCATATAATTGAGATGGATGGCGATATAAATCATCTACCTGAATAAATTTTACTCCCCAAGATAAGTTAGTTTCAATTCCGTACAATTCAGAATTTATGAAATTAGCAATTCTTCCAAAAAAGATACCAATTGGAGCTACTAGAGAAACAATATCTAAATATTGAAATGGATTTTGGTTATTTTTTTTAGCGAACCAAATGCTAGAAATTATGATACCAATCAATCCGCCATGAAAGGACATACCACCTTGCCAAATTTTAAAAATATCTAATAAATTTGTGGAATAGTAACTAAAGTTATAAAAAAATATATAACCTAACCTTCCACCAATAATAATACCTAAAATTAAGAATGTAATGTAATCATCAAATTTTACTTTTATCTCGACATTTGATATGAAAAATTTCTTACTTAAAATCCATCCAAATAAAATCCCAATAATATAAGCTAAAGAATACCATCTAATTTCAAATGAAAAAAATTGAATTGCTACTGGGTCAAAGTTATTAATGAACATATTAAATTATAATATAAATTATAGATATAATAAGCTATTATATAAATATATGAAAAATTCAAAGTTTGTTATTAATAAACTTGCAAAATTAATTGAACAAGGTCTAGTTTCATCAAAAGACCTTGGAAATGAATTAATGAATATCCTCAAATCAAAACGTGATGAAATGGTTTTTAAGATGAAACTTACAAGTAAAGATGAATTTGAAGTTTTATCAAAAAGAGTTGATAATTTAGAAAAGAAAATTGATCAATTACAAAAAAAAAAAAAAAACCTCTAAGTTGGTAAAAAAATCTTAACGCACAAACCACTCATTGAGGATTTTTCAAGTTTAATATTACCACCATGCGATCTAATAATATCTGAAGCAATGGACATTCCCAATCCCACACTAGACTTAGAGCCAGCCCTTCCTTTATCTATTTTATAAAAAGGCTTAAATACATTATTATATTCTTCTTTTGGTATGCCCGGGCCATTATCTTCAATTTTAATGAATAAATTATTGTTATTTTTTGTAAGATCAACATGAATTTTGTCAGCATATTTTATTGCGTTATCAATTAAATTATTGATACATCTCTCAATCAAATTTTTTCTACCATTAATTAAAATTTTAGAGGAAATGTTTTTTGAGATATTTCTATTACCGTACTTATCAATTATTTTATCAATTAAAACACTTAAATCAAATTCCTCATCTTTTTCCAAATAAGAGGAGCTTGTGAACTGCAAATATTCATTCAACATTTTTTCCATTTCAATAATATCCTCTGCAAATTTATCAGCTAATTCTTTGTCTTTAATAAATGCAACTTGCAACTTCATTCTGGTAAGAGGAGTTCTCAAATCATGACTTATTCCCGATAGCATTTCTGATCTCTGATTAAGATGTCTAACAATTCTTTTTCTCATTCTATCAAATTCATATCCAGCTTGTCTGATTTCAGATGCGCCAGATGGTTTGAACTCCTCAATTTCTTCACCCTTTCCAAATCTTTCAGCAGCTTTTGCTAGATTAGTAATTGGTCTTGTTTGATTTTTTAAAAATATTAAAGACACAAAAACAACTATTATTGCTGGCACAGTTATCCATAATGCAAATATTCTTGCAGAAGAACTAGTGACCCTATCTTTAGATACTAAAAATTTAAAATAACCTTTTTGATATTTTACTCGTAAATCAATTAATTCTTTATAATTTGTGGTATTGAACCAGTATTCATTTGTTCTAAATTTGGATTTCAATTCTCTTCTTAAAGTTCTATCTATGGGGCTAAACCATCTCTCATCATTTGAATAATTAAAATTTTCATCTTCAATAAATTCAATATTCAAATCCTGGTAAACAGAAAATATATTAGTTATTTCATCTTTATCATAAATTTCATCATCATAAACTTTAATGAATGTATTAATTTCATTTATTAATGCCTTAGTCATACCCTTGTTAGTTTTAATCCATAAACTATCAAAGAAAACAAATGTAATAATTAATTGTAAAATTATTACAGGTACAGCTACAATTAATAATGCACGATAAAATAATCTTTTTGGAAGTATCTCTTTAAAAAATTTACTCAATCCATAGAACATATCCTGCTCCTCTTATTGTCTGAAGAAATTTTGGATTCTTTGGATTAATTTCAATTTTTTTTCTTAGTCGAGTAACAATTACATCTATTGATCTTTCCTTGTCTAAATCAATCAAAGATCCAATATCTTCCCGTGAAAAAGTCTTACCAGGATTATTAATCATTTTTTTTAAAATAGTTTTCTCTGTGTTATTAATTTTGAATTCCGTATTATCTCTATGTATTAATTGTTTGTTGAGATCAATTTTAATATTTTTAAATTCTATTACATTTTTTTGAGATATTCTTTTTGTTTTATCAACAATATTTTGAATCCTTAATATCAATTCTTTCGGTTCAAATGGTTTTGGTAGATAGTCATCCGCGCCTATCTCTAAACCTTCTACTCGATTGTTTGCCTCACCTTTAGCAGTCAATAGAATTATTGGTGTTTCAAGTTTTTTTTTATTTTGCTCAATAAATTCTAACCCGCTAATACCTGGCATCATAATATCCAAAATTATCAAATCAAATTTTATTATTTTTATTTTTTTTGAGGCTTCCTCTCCATTTTCTGCTGTGGTAACTAAATAATTATTTTCATTCAAATATTTTTTAACTAATAATCTGATTCCTTCATCATCATCAACAACCAATATATGAGCTATAAAATTATCCATTGATTATTTTCTTAAGTACATTATCAAAATTAACAACTTCCTCAGAGCTAGAATTTAGTAAAGCATTATAAATTCTTTTTTTTTGAATTTCAAAAATCTCATTGAATATTTTTATACCTCTTTCATTCAAAAAAATATGTTTAATCCTTGTGTCTTGATCATCTTTTTTGAAAAAAATTATATCTAGTTTTGTTAAATCTTTTAGGACTCTATTTAAACTTTGTTTTGTGACTTTAAGTTTTTTTAAAAGTTCTGTAATCGAAATACCTTTATACATAGATATTAAATGAATGGCTTTTTGATGAGCGATTCCGATAGAATATTTATCAAGAATTTTTTTAGAGTCAGAAAATGTTTCTCTATAACCAATAAACAACTTTTCAATTAAATCTTTGAGCTGATCATCTTTTAGATATAAAAGTTCTTTCATTATTAGTAAGTTATATTGACATATTAAAGATACAAAGATATTTTTCATTAATAATTTATTCAAAAATGATACCCTACGATAAGAGATCAGGAAAGATATGGTACAATGGCGAGTTGGTTGACTGGTCAGACGTTAAAGTGCACGTGCTCAGTCATGGACTTCATTACGCAAGCTGTGTTTTTGAGGGAGAACGAGTGTATGACGGGTCTATATTTAAGTTAGAGGAGCATACTTCAAGATTATTTCACTCAGCAAAAAGAATGGGCTTTGAAATTCCTTATAGTGAAGACGAAATAAATAAAGCATCCAACCAAATTATTACAACACAAAAAGTTGAGAATGGATATGTGAGACCAGTAGTTTGGAGAGGCAGTGAAATGATGGCTATTTCTGCGCAACAAACAAAAATTCACGTTGCGATAGCAACATGGGAGTGGGGCTCATATTTTGATCCAAAACTTAAAGTTGAGGGTATTAAATTAAATATTTCTAGTTGGAGAAGACCTGCGCCAAATACAATTCCGTGGGATACAAAAGCATCTGGGCTTTATATGATTTGCACTCTCTCAAAACATGAAGCTGAAAAACAAGGTTTTACAGACTCTTTAATGTTAGATCACGAAGGAAATGTTGCAGAGGCAACTGGTGCTAATATTTTTTTTAAAGATAAAAAAGGTGAATTGCACACACCAATCCCAGACTCTTTTTTAGATGGTATAACAAGAAGAACGGTTATTGGAATTGCAAAATCCAAAAACATCAAAGTTAATGAGAGAAAGATTAAACCTGAGGAATTAAAGGATTTTGTAGGATGTTTTTTAACTGGAACTGCCGCAGAAGTTACACCTGTTTCATGTATTGCCGAAAATAAGTTTAAAGTTTGTGAAATGATAATAGATTTGAATGAAAGTTATCAAATTTTAGTAAAAAAGAAAAAAGCAGCTTAATCTTTGCTATCTTCAGAAATTGCATGGTCGATTCCCTTGCGCATGTAATCGTAACCTGTAAAAAGTGTAAGAACAGCGGAAAGCCATAAAAGAATAATTCCAATTGTTTGAGCATTGTAATCTTGAAAATTTATAATTTTATTTCCAGTATCTCCAGAAAGTAAAAGGGCAATCGATACCATTTGTAAAACAGTTTTTAGTTTTGCAAGATTTGAAACAGGAAGTTTTATTTTTCCTTTAGCTAAGAATTCTCTTAATCCAGAAATCAAAATTTCTCTTGTTAAAATTATTATTGCAGCAATAACTTCGTAATTACGAATAGTGCCATCCATAACTAATAAAATAAGTGCAGTTGCTACAATTATTTTGTCAGCAATTGGGTCCAATAACTCACCAAGTTTAGATTCTTCACCAAGTAATCGTGCAAGCATTCCATCTAAAAAATCAGTGAAAGAAGCAACTATAAATAAAATTAGAGCAGTCAAGTCCCCATAAAAACCTGGTAAATAAAATGCCAATACAAAGAATGGTACAATTAGTATTCTGCCCACAGTCAATATATTTGGTATTTTTTTTAGCATATTCTTTTATTCATGAAAAAAGTTATATATCTTTTTTGCAACTTTTACCTCAACGCCTTGAACTGATTTGATTTCATCAAGACTTGCTGACTCAACTGCTCTAGCAGAACCAAAATGGTTTAATAAAGCTCTTTTTCGGATAGCACCAATACCATTTATCTGATCTAATAACGATTTTTTAATACCTTTAGCTCTTTTAGCTCTGTGAGAGGTTATTGCAAATCTATGGGCTTCATCTCTAAGTCTTTGCATAAAAAATAGGGTAGGGTCATTTTTTTCAAATTTGAATGATTTTCCATTGTAGAAGAATGTTTCATCTCCGCTATTTCTCATTTTTCCTTTGGCTATAGCAATCATAGGTAAATCATGTAATCCGAATTCATCTAGTACTTCTTTTGCTGATGAGTATTGACCTTTTCCACCATCGATTAATATTAAATCTGGAAGGGTTAAATAATTGCCTTTTTCAAGAATAGCCCTTATAAATCTTCTGGATAAAACTTCTATTAACATTGCAAAATCGTCTTGTGCAGAACCTTTTGTCTTAATACCAAATTTTCTATATCTTTTTT
>VMHT01188125.1_pt1 | contig 12634 bp, 7 predicted proteins | sample 4693611 | NCBI WGS metagenome assembly VMHT01 (sample SAMN12280063, study PRJNA550983) | marine metagenome | isolation source: seawater sampled from same location over 5 years 0.02-0.2 micron viral filtrate | place: USA: collected off the coast of southern California halfway between the port... ... | reverse complement strand
GAGAGATTTAAACAAATCCAATCTCAACACGGCTGAAACTATAAAGTATAAGTAATTTTATTTAGTTGCTATCGCTATCATTTTCTTCAACTGAACTGGCCTCATCGCTATCTTCAACGGCCGACGACTGCGCTGACGCCTCTGCTTCTTGCTTCGCCTTCTTCTTCGCCTTGGCCTTCATAATCATCGCCATCATTTCTTCTTCGGTCATATCGGCAAGTTGGTCTTCCAGCGACTTCTTCGGCTTCTTCTCGGCGACCTTCTGCTTACTGATATAGGCGCTCATTTGCTCGTGTGCCTCTTCGGTGTCGAAAAATCCATTCATAAAGTTATCGCTACGAAGGTAGCCCTCGTCGATATTGAGACCGCACGAGTTCTTTTCCTTGTTGTATCGCTTACCACCCAGCGTCCTCGACACCGACGCCAACCAGCCGATATGAAGCGTAGAGTGTAGGTAGTAATTGATAGCGTGTTGGAATGCCGAAGCGGTGTAATCCTTGCCGTTCGGTGCTTTTATTTGAGCGACAAGTTCATCGAACGCCGACTTATCGAAAGAGACCTCGCAAGTGAAAGAGGCCTTCTCGGTTTTGAGGTAGCCCTTACCAGTGCCTTTGCGCTTGATATTCTCATCGACAATCAGTTTCTTCTCGGCGTATTTCGATATTTCGAGTTCTTCCATAGTCAAGAAACTATGCTGGTCGTCAAGTTTATCGTTGTGGCCTTCTTGACCTACGACGACGCCCTTGACCTTGCGAAGCCCATTACCGCTACCGCAGAAGCGAGAGCCGGACTTGATTTCGACTTGACGGAAGGCCTCGATGCCGTTTTCTTCGACATATTTTTTTAACTTTTTTTCGCACTCTTCCTTGATGTCTTTGAGTGGAACATCAGCGATATACTTGAACCATTCATCGCTGGGGAACATAGGTGTAGTAGTGGCCGAACCGCTATCGGTCTCGACGACATTAAGCGCTTTCTTGCCGGTGCGCTTAAAGGTTTTCTTGGGAGCAGTGGAGGTGTTGGAGGTGTTGGAAGCAGACATATTGACTGGGTATGCTTTGGTAATCAAGGGATTTCCAAAATCAATTTTATTTTTTTTTGAATATAATATGAGGTTGATAAGGGGCAGAAGATAAGTAGGTTGGGGGGTGAGTGAGATAGAGAGTTGGGAAGGTTTTGGTTTCGGTTTGGAGGTTCGCTTTGGTTGTTTGAATGCTCTTCCTCTCTATGGATTTCGCAATTCAATTTTATTTTTTTCTTACTACTACGCGAAGTTCGTAGGGGGCAGAAGCCGAGTTGAGATAGCGATATGCTGGAAGCGTAGGGCAAATCCAATCCGTCGGTTTGGGCGGTAGGGCAAATCCCAATTCGAGGCGTCTGCCTCTTACCAACTTATCGATAATCCCAAGTCCAAATAAAATTGAATTGTATATCGCTATATATACGACAGCATACCAAAACCAAAGCGACAACCAACCAAGCCGATCCAAACCAACTTATCGATACTTCTGCCCCTTACGAACCTACCCCCAAAGTCAAGTCCAAATAAAATTGAATTGGATTTCGCTATCTATACGGAAGCAACCAATCCAACCAAAGCGACTACCAATCAATCCAATCCTCTTGACCTTCTACCCACTCACCCCTCACTCTCAAAAAACCGAAAAAAAAAACAAAAAAAAAAATATGGTTCTCGTCTTCAAATACCCTTGTGCTGACTGCGGTAAAATGCTTCGCGAAAACAAACTCGGCTGGTGCGACCACGAGGATAGCGAATACTACTGCCCGGCTTGTTGGGACGACGATACCACTACCCTACCACCACCACCGGCCGATATGGTGGCGGAAGCAGAAAAAGAAAATCAAAAATACATTCACGAACTTTTCGCAAAAGTGCTGACTATCCCCGAAGCGCAACCGATCCGCCGGGCTATCGATAAGGTCGTCCACGCTCACCCTTGCGCTAAGATGATGGACGACCTCATCGCTGAATACTGGAAACCCAGTCGCTTTATGAAAAGCGATAAAATGGGCCCAATCACCCAGCGCATTCGAAAACACGCTTGTTGTATGGATAAGCGAACATCACCTTACGATATTCGAATGCTACTGGATTGCGATGTATGGGATATCAAAATCCTCTTCGGTCGAGATTACTACCTATACGACCGAGACGAAATCTTCGCCTTCAAAGGACTTAACGCTTATTCACACCCCGAACTCACCGGATCGCTAAAAAGTTCTAAACTTCTCTACCGCATTTGCGCTGACGCCACCAAAACTCTAAAAGGTAAGGAGAAGCACGACCGAGCAAAGGGCTTGGGGCAGTTGCTTAACAAGTTCCAAAACAAGGAAGGAATTACCTTCGACCTTGTCGTTAAAACCTTCAAGGCCAATAAGTTTAATCGTATCCGCACGGCGAACGACCTATGGGAACAAGTCGCTCAAACTTCTCTATATACCCCTTTCATTACATTCTTCGAACACCGCCCAGCCAATTTCTAAATTAGATAGCGCTTACCATTCTATTCATTCTTTTAACAATAAAAACTTTTTTTATTTATGCTACACTTCTGCCCCTTACCAATCTCAATAAAAATAATTAAATAATAAAATTGATTTAAGCGTATCATATATACAATATATAAAGGAAAATGAAACTTTCCAAGCGAGGTGCGAAGTTCTTGCGAGACCGACTTAAAATCGCTATCGAGATAGGTGCGAAAGATAGGGCTGAATGGGAAAACTCTTTATTCGTTCTTCAATTACGACAAATGAAGCACGATAACCCTAATGTATCTTTATTCGGTTCAATTACCGGTGAGTATGAAGGTCTCGATGTTCCGCAAAGCGTTCTCGATGGACTTACTGAAAGTATTAGATATAGCGAATTAAAGGAAAAGTTTATGCGATACGCTCACAATTGGGATTACGATAAAGCGAAAAAGTATCACGATAAAACGCTTAAATGGGAGCAAGAGAGTATCGAAAGACATAACGAAATGCTACGAGACAATACCGAAGGTGTATTGATATCATCGATAAGAAATCACGAAGAACTACAAGGCAACGACGAAAGAATAGAAGAACGAAATGAAGGTGCGTTAATACAATCGGCTAATGAGTATAAAAAAAACTTTGATTATCGATTAGATGTTCTACATAAGGTAAAGGATACGCCTAAAACTTGGTAAGCGTCTGCCCCTTACGAACCTCTTTATATTTTAAAGTTAGAATAAAATTGATTTTGATATTCTATTTTTCTATTTAAACATTAAACTCGTATCATAAATACGAATATGACTTCACTTGGCTTCAAATCCTATCACGGAACTCGGCAAACCGCTAAATGCTGTGTCTGTTTCGAGGATAAATTAGCGAAAGAGTGTTTCTTCTGTAATTACTGCGTAGATGGTATAACTTGTAAAGATTGCGCTTATGCTATGGATTGTGAGCGTATCGATGTCTTAAAGTTCGAAACTGGTAGTCGAAAACAAGAAATCCAGCAATATAACTATGAGGCAAAAAAACTTCCTTCGAAATGTCCGTGCTGTAGAAAAAAAAGCAATCAAGACGCTTTTTTAAGCGCTTTCGGTCAAGTCGGCGTAAGGTATGTTAAATACGCTCAACGGATTAAGTATCGAGAAGACGAAGATTATATCGCTTATCAACAGCAATACGACAAAACACACGATAAAATAACGGCTCTTGCTTTAAAAGAAAAAGACCTAAAAAAAAGAAGAGAGGAAGCGTTTGAGGTTAAGCGTAATCGATTACTTGCCGATAAATACAAGGAAGAAAAAGGATTGGAGGAACTCATCGGTTCTCTCAACAAGCAGTTAAACGCTATTCGCAATGACTTATGGAATGCCGAAGAAAAAATAAAAGAAGAATGCGAAAAAAAGTTTGGCGACACCAAACCGGAATATGACGAATTGTGTAAGAAAGCGAGTATGTTAGAAGAACACCGAACCGAAGCGGAGTATTCGATCCGCTACGGCTTATCGCTACCTAAATCCGGCGCAAGGGCTTTGGTCGATAAATTGACCGCACAGGAAAGAGCGGAACTACTACAATTATTATCTGCGAAGTAAGTAAATATGGCTATATCTTTCTGTAAAGTTCATTATAGAATTGAGTGTCCTTGTATAGTTAATCGTTATTTTAATCGAAATAAAGAATATAGTTCTTATCGTGTGTTTCCTTTGAGTGGTCTAATTTCTCACACGCTTCTTTCTCTTTGAGTAAATTACCTTTATACTTGTTTCTAATATCGATAGCATAGATTTTTCTTATTGTGGTGCTGGTTATAGGCCAACCCTTATGTTCCCATACTCGCTTAATTATACCAGTGTAATTAGCGCTACTCATTGTTCCATCACCTTTTTTTTTATAAATTAAAGGTAATCCGTAATCGTCATCGGGGATTGCTTCCCCCATATTTTCTCTTACTTGTATGTATTTATTTATCGCTGTATTAACCTTACCTCTTAATACAACTTCTTTTGGCTCGTCGCCTCTTTCTGCGTTTCTTACTTTATTGTTTCTAATAACTAATAACTTTAAATTACGACCCTTATTCCATATAAAATTAGCGTTAGGGTCTTTCTCAACTGGGATATAATTATTCGTTAAATACATACCGGCCGCCTCGTTGCGAAGCACTTGGTCGAGGTGTAAATGCCCCAACATAAATAATAGCGCTGTCTCTAAATTAGTATTATCACTACCTCGTAATCGCTGGTGGTGGTAATTTAGCGATGAACGGAGAAGATCCATCGATAAATCCTTAATTAGGTGTTCGGTCTCTGTGTGAGGTTGTTGCTGTTCCTCAATTGCGTTAATTCCATTTTTAGTAATATCGTATGCTTTTTTATATTTATTATAAATGACTTGTTCTTCTTCTCTATTTCTAAATAAAGATAGCATTAAACTTATATAATTTTTTATTGTTCTTTCGCTTAAATCAGTATCCCAAGGTTTATTATTTATAAAGTGTATTATATCTTCCGGTGTATATAGCGCTACTGGAATACCATTTATCAAGTTCATATTTTTTTCTTTAAGTATCATTTCTCGATACATCTTTTTTAGTTGTCTTCGATAAGTAGCCATAGTCGTATCCTTCATAGTTGGATTACCTTTTCGAATTACCGCTTCACTTTCGTCTAATATTTTGGTTATATGTTCCATAACTTCCATTATGTATATTATAAATACATTAGATTTAAATACTTATAATTAAACTAATAAAGAAAATATTGAATAATATTTATAATTTTATTTATATATATTATTATGACCCTTGCCGACCGAGTTAATCGATTAGAACAAGAAAACTTAATTCTCATTAGAACGATAGAACAATTAGAAGATAAACTTAATCGCTGTGGCTGTGATATGGACGACGAAGTTTCTGTGGAAGAAATGGATTTAGAAAATGAATGCTGTTGCGACAACACGACGGATACGGAAAGTAGCACTTGCCTTGAAGATACCGATACAGAAGAAGAAGAAGAAGACGAATGGTATAGCGGTGAGGAAATAGAAGATATTAAAGAAATTATCGGTCAATTAGCGGTTGGTGAAATAACTGCTAATGATTTTATTAAAGAATTAAAAAAAATAAGAGGATAAACAAAGAGGTTAATTAACCCCTATTCGTGATGTTCTACCGCTTCTTGGTGAGTTCCAACGCTACTATGTGGATATAAGTGCCTTGTTTCTGTTGTATAATTTTTATGCGGTATTTGACTTGGCTTACTATATTTTCTATTAGCGCCTAATTTGACTTCGGGCTGTAAAGCCGTTTTTCGCTTTCTTCCACTTTCGTCGAACTTTCGCTTATTCCATTCACTTTCTAATTTACTATATCCTTCTTCATTTAACGCATATTCTATTTTTCCGTGATTAGGGTGGTCTTTGTTATAACCGAACCACGCTTTCTTCATATAACTTTCTATTCTTCCTATGCGCCAAGACCTCATATCGTAAGGATTTTCCACTTTCTTTGGCTTGGCTTTACCGCCGTCTTGCGTGTCCCAATCGTGTCTCGGTAAGTCCTTATCGTGGTGGGGCATATCGGGGTCGGTTCTCATAATCATAGCATATAACGATGTTTCCCCATATACTCGTTGAGACGATATCTTTTCGGCCATACCAGTTCGTTCTTTGGGTTTCGATTTCGCTTCTGCTTCTCTTCTTAATTGTATCTGTTCTTGGGGTGTTTTACCGGTAATTCTTTCTAATGAACTCTGTAGTTTCGATACTGCTTCCGGACTTAACTTACCGCCTATTGCCTTGTGTAAATTAGACGACCATTCACCAGTTCCCTTTCTACCTAACCAGTTAGTTAATAACGCTTTAGACCAAGTATCCGGGTTTTCGACATCCCACCCCTTTCTTTCTAACTGATAATAACCTTGTCTTTGCTGTTCCGTTAATCCGTGAGAGATATACCCCCCATATATTTCTTTTAATCCCATAGATTTTATAGCGCCGGATCTCGATAAGTGGGTAAGTTCTGCTTCTTCCTCTCTTGGCGTCATTTGTCTTGCGCTTCGGCCTCTCTCAACACTTCGATATGCTGGTGGTAAATCGGGGAAACCGAAATCATCAGGGTCAGTATATTTCGGTGCTGGGCTGGGTGGTCTTTCCGCAAATGGGTCTTCACCTTTCTCTTTTTCTCTATTTGCTTCTTCTATTTTTAATTGTTCCGGCGACACATAAGTCCCAGCGGTGGTCGAAACCACAACCCCGGGTTCAGCGATACCAAGTCCCTCTGTTCTTGCTTCTGTTGGGTCGATTATTGGCGGAACATTTGAAGGGTCAATCGAAGTTCCAGTGCTTCTCATTACTCGCATTCTTTCGCCTACACTCATTCGTGATAAATTACTGGCTATTGCTGTTTGAGTAGCAAGTATATTCGACGCTGTTTGGTTATTAGGATTTAGGATAGTCGATACTAAATTGGATCGAAGAGAGTTTAACGCTGAACCACCACCCCCAGTAGGCATACCGATACCCATTTGATTAGGATTAGCAGAACCGCCAAAAGCGTTGGTATTTATTCCTAATTGTTTAGTCATTTGTTCCATTAAATCGTAATCGAATGCTTGTATGAGAGACATAGGCGGAACATCCGGTTCGGGGATTGTTTCCGGTCTATTTATAGTATAAATAATCGATGAATTATAATCCAATCCAATTGGATCTTTAAGCGATGGTGTCTTAATTTCAGTTCTTATCGAAGTAATTGTTCTATCTTGTTTAATGTAGAACTCAACTGGCGACTGGAAAGAAAAAAAGAAATCGTTATTTTCATAATTTTTAGACAATATACCTAAACACTTTAAGGGCGAACCATCGTTAGCAGACCCATAGAACTCGTGCTTATCGATTAAATCGCTGAGGATTAAGAAATATCCTATATCTGTCTTTTTAGGTAATTCATCGGCTACTAATGAACTACTATCTACTTCAATAGCCATATTCATATGTTTCACATCGTCAAAGTTCATCGAAGTTAAGACCCTTATTCCGGTTTGTCCGCTACCAGTTCCATCTGTGCCTTTGGCGGCATCTACCGACTGGAAAGTTGGCGGTGTTCCACTGGTGTTAATATACTCATATCCTACCGATGAACCAGTATTAACTAATGGGTATGAATGTCCGTCTATATTTGGTCTGTCCGTAAATCCTTTTGGATTGCTTGGGTCAAAAGTAAGTCCTTGATAATTGGTCTTTAACACACCAGCAATAGAAACATCGCTATTATCTTGATTTCCGTAAAACGCTTTTTTAACAGCAGTGTTTAAAGGTAAAACTTTATTTCCATCGCTTACCCAATCCCTCATTTTCATATTACTTCTTTGAGTGTAGGGTCTGCTTTGCGCTACATTATAATCACTCGCAGTTGTTCCTTTTGGCTTATACTGGGTATTTCCCACCTCAATATCGCTATAAGTCGTTGAACCACTATTATCGTCCAACCAGTTATTAGTAAATCCTAATTTATTCATAAACGCTGTGGAAACACTATTTTTCGTAGCCAAAGGGTCTGTATAACTTGGGTCGAACCTTGAATAAAATGAGTTAAACGACTTACTGCTATCACATACCCAATTAACGATATTCACACCACCATACCTATCCCAATTATCCGTTCCTTGAACTGATGTTCCCCATATTTTAGCGATAATCTGTCCCCCACTTGCTACACCAGTATTAGGGTCTGTGGTGTAATCGCTATAAAGAGGTTGGTGTAAGAACTTCCATTCAAATCTCGAAATATCTGTATTATAGTTTAATTCAGCGTTATTCGTTCCTATGAATTGACCCACAAAGGTTTCGTCATAGGTATAATGTCTTCTATCAGTAAAAGGCGACCAAGTGGGCGATACGATTTGTTCCCAGTAAAGAGTTGGGTTCTTACTTCCAAAATTGTTCCACCACCCACCTTCGAGGATATAGTTATCTGCCGTAGGCATCGTATTCACATAACTATAATCGTTCTGTATCCAAACTTTATAATTACCGGTATTAGGTAAAGCAGAAAGGTCGGTTTCGATCGCGTCAAGACCACCCCCAATTAAACGCCTACCAGCAAACGCTTCCGCCATTATACTTCTTCTCATATTCGTATTATCGTGGTCTAATTCAAAGCAAAAGTCCCCTTCGTGATAGAGGCCTTGAAGATAACCACTACCTAAATCCCACTTATTATCGGTAATAGTATTTCCAGTATTGGTATTTATTTGATTTGGGCCGTGAATAACTCTAAATAGTGAGTTCGTTGGGAACTTATTACTGGTATTAGGCCAAAAGCCACCAGTCAATCGACCACCACCCCCAGTTGCTAAATGACCCCCCGAAGTATCGTTATTCGTTGAATAACTTTTATAAAGGTCTTGTGGTGCGTGTAATTGTTTAGTTATTAGGTTTTGAATATCAGTCGGCGAATAGAAAGGATTATCTAAATCGATTTTTAAATCAATATAGTCATAATGAGTATCCCATACATATCGACCAGTATTAGTCATAGTGTTATAAGTTGGATTAACCCCACTTGTCGCTGTTGGCTCACCTTTCGAAAATTGTTTGGGATTTAATCGTAATGAACTATCAGTCATTCTAACTATATCGTTATCGTCTATGAAAGGCATATTAGTCATCGCTTTATCGACTAAATAAAAATCACCACCTAAATCTCTCTGTGCTTCACTTCCACCTAAACCGAAATGATTTTGATACTTAATCGACCCAGTAAAGTCCTCTGTTCCCATAGATAAGATATTAGTATCCATATCAACTAATTCATACTCATAATCGGTATTAGCATATGGATTATAGATTTCGAAATACACCCCAGTATTCAACTTATCCCCAGCACCATTCGTAGCACCGCCTAATGTTTGGAAGCGTCTTGGATTTAAGAAATTACAATGTCCTACCCCCGCCGCGTCGGTGTGTGTAATTAGCGGTGTAATTCCGTGAGTATAAATACCGCTAAATGATTTAAGACCAGTTCCCAGTATATCTCGTTTAAGTATATGTAATCTTACTGCTCTCGAATTAGTCCTATCGTCGCTTGCGTGTCCCCCAGCGGTATTATATATGACTGGTGGGTTTAACTGAATAGTTCCAGGTGTTCCAATTAACGCCGATGCGTCCCATTGAGCGTTATTCGACCAATCACCACCAATATGACCGGCCAAGATAGGATTAACTGCTACTGCTTCTACTATTATCTGTATAAACATTACTTCTGTTTCTTTCGCTTCATTCGTAAATCGAGCATAGCAATATCTCGGTAAAGTATTTAGAAGAAATCTGTAATCGAATAAACTATCAGTATTTCGCATAGAAGAACGACTTATCGGTTGAGCGATATTAAAGGGTGCGGCGGGTTGCGTCCCATCGTCTAAAGCGTAATACCCATACCACATATCGTTCGCCCCTTGCTGTGGTGGTTCGCCGTCATAAGGATTGCTATTAGCATTAGGAACATTCCAAGCACCACTTATATAGTTAGCACTTCCAGTTGAGAAATCAGTTCCATTACCGATATAGTCAGCACTGGCCGGATTAACATTAGGAACAACTGGCGCAGAACCACTATACACATTACCAGCATTACTTATCGTTATTCCTAAATAAAATTGAATATTTGCGCCGTGTTCGTTCTGTATAAAAATATCCCCATTCGCGTTTTTTCTTCGTTGAGAAGCAGTTAATCGCTTCTTCGCTGGATTAAAAAAACCATCGCTTTGAATAAAAGAATTATAGAAATCACCAGCCCCAATCGAAGTAGGGTTATAAGCCCTTATCCATCGTTCATACCCACGCGCAGTATCGTAAGTCGCTCTTCTCTTAACGACGCAGTATTTAGTATTATCGGTATTATATTTACTTTGGTCGTTTTCGAGTAGCCAACTACTCGGTAATCGCATACCAGCATAATTTTCGGTTGGATCGGGAACGATATTATTACCCCATTTAGACGCTAACTCGCCGTCCTCACCATTAGGATTAGAACTCGCAGAACCATCGCTTCCTAATAATTTAAAGTTATGATTACTCGCAACCCAACTATCTATTTTACTTCCTTCATATCCAAATCTTAATAAAAACTCACTTTCGTTATGTGTGTAGGCCGAAGATTGAGACCAACTTTTAAAAAATCCTTCGTCCATAGTTTTACAATAACCAGTATTGTTTCTCGCTTGGTCGGTATTTACTTGCGGTGAGTAATAAGAAGGTCTAAACACCAAAAGGTCTTGGTCGTCGTCGCCCCCACTTGATACCGGTTCAGGGTAGTAATCTTGATACTTACCGCATTCCCATTGCTTTCTATTGCTACTTTCGGTAAGAGCCGGATAGTTCTGTATTGTGCTATGTGCCTTATTTTTATAAGTTCTAATAGTTATCGATAAGTTAGGACTGGTAAATCGTGAGAACTCGTATTCGCTTAAACCAGTCGCACCAGCCGTGTTTATTGCGCCAAACCAAGGCGATCCAGCCGCCGTGTTTTCGACAGAAGGATTACCATATGCTACCGAAATAGCGCCATCACCTATGACTTCGATGAAGGGTAAGGTGTCCCATTCAGCGGTGGTAAGCGTCCAAGGGGTCGCTAATTTATGAGGGTATAAGTTCCAATTTCCATTCTTATTCGCTGTATCAGTAGCACCTATCGATATTCGAGTAATCTTTAATACACCCCCAAGAGGATTGTGATATCCGGCGGCACGAGTAGTCATATCAGTTGGCGCTGTGGTATGAGGTGGATTAACTGGAAAGCCACCCATAACGGAAAATAAATCTCGGTCAGTTCCACTTGCCCCAAAGCCCTCATTGATACTCGCATACCCCGAGCAGTAAAAGGCATTCGGTAAATCAAGCAACTCATAAGCACCAGTAGTCGAGTTCTTATGTGTTAAACCAATAGAACCAGTTATAGTATTATGTAATCGAGTATTAAATCCAGCCCAATCATTCACATTAGAAAATTGGACGAAATCACCTACTCTCAATTTTTTAAGAAAAGGCAAAGTAGCGTTAAGTGTATCATTCACATTGGCTTGGTCGCTATATCCCCAAGGAAAGTATATCCTCATACCCCCATTACCGCTACACGGCCCGTATTTAGAGTTATTCGTTGAAACATACCACACTCTTATACCTTGAAATGAGTATCCTAAACCAGCGTTATAACCATCGCTAACATCGTCATTAGCAGTTATTATCGTTTCCTTAATATCGACTAAAGCATTTCGATAAAGTCCCGGAACATATTTATCTTCTATACTATCGTCAAGGAACTCATCGGTCGTTTGATATCCCCAGTATGGTCGCTTAACTGGATACTTGAATGGGGCTACTGACTGCGGTGAGAAGTATTGGGGGAAATTGGCTTTAAGGGTCATATGAGCGATTTGCGAGTTTTCGATGAAAGTTTGAACTAATCTTTGAAGTCGTATCGGTCTATAGTTTGCTGGAAAACAAGGTATTTTTCCTTTACTCTTACCAGTCGAACCATCGATATTTAAAGAACCACCATCGTTATTGCTATCGATCGCCCCACCTTGTATGTTATAAGTAGGTCGCTTATTATTCACATTATCATTAGTCGCATAGTATTCAAAAATTATTCTTGTGGTATTGTTCGTTTCGTCGAACTGGATTAAATCACCACTACCTCTGCTTGAAAGAAAAGCACTATTTACCGATACGACATCACCCTTCTTAAGTTTAATTGGCGGAAAGTGATTAGTCCAAGCATTAGTATTATCGCTATCCCCGTCTTGTTGAGATAAACTCTTATTACATTCTATAACGAAGGTTTGCGGTGGCTCGGGGGGTGGTGGTGCGGTATATCCTAACTGGAATGCTTGGATTTCGTCTTGAAGCATTTTCGTCTGTTTCGCTTCTTGGTCGTCCGTCATACCTCTAATTAGATTTTCGAGATTTTGGGGGTCGTCCATAGTTATTACTATATATACAGATATTTATTTAAGGAAAAGGTGTGTAATTCATAGGAAGATTAGTGCTATTTGTGTATTTGTATAAACTAACTACGCAATTAACGATAAGCGGATAGACAAAAGCGACTGGCTATTTATCGTATCCGCCG
>VMHT01195395.1_pt1 | contig 12636 bp, 13 predicted proteins | sample 4693611 | NCBI WGS metagenome assembly VMHT01 (sample SAMN12280063, study PRJNA550983) | marine metagenome | isolation source: seawater sampled from same location over 5 years 0.02-0.2 micron viral filtrate | place: USA: collected off the coast of southern California halfway between the port... ... | reverse complement strand
TTGCAGCCTATCTGATAATGGTGAATGCCCTACAGTCGGACAAAGGCCATGTATTCTATGTAGCTCCTACTCAGGGGCAAGCCAGAGACATCATGTGGAATCTCCTCCTCGATGTCGGCAAAGATGTCATTAAGAACTCTCATGTCAACAATATGCAGATTACTCTGCTCAATGACGTAATTATTTCTCTTAAAGGTGCTGACAGGCCCGAAACCATGCGGGGTGTAAGCCTTTCTTACCTTGTAATGGACGAGTATGCAGACATGAAGCCTGATGTCTGGGAACTCATATTAAGACCTGCACTGGCTGACAGATCCGCTCCAGCCTTGTTTATTGGCACTCCAATGGGCCGTAATCACTTTTATGACCTATATCGTAATGCTCAACTGGGTGATGACCCAGACTTTGCTGCATGGCACTACACCAGCTATGACAACAATCTTATAGAAAAAGAAGAGATAGATCGGGCAAAGAAATCTATGTCCTCATACGCCTTCAGGCAAGAGTTTATGGCATCTTTTGAAGCGCGTGGCTCTGAAATGTTTAAAGAAGATTGGGTGCATTTTGATGAAGATGAGCCTCAAGGTGACTACTACATAGCCATTGACCTTGCGGGTTTTGAGGAAATGGGCAAGAAAAACAAAACTAAAAATTTAGATAACACTTCTATAGCTGTCGTGAAGGTAAATCAGGATGGTTGGTGGGTTGCCGATATGATTGTAGGTCGGTGGACTCTTGATCAAACAGCAGTAAAGATTTTTCAAGCAGTACAGAATTACCGGCCCGTGTCAGTAGGAATAGAAAAAGGTATTGCAAAACAAGCGGTTATGAGTCCGTTAAGTGATTTGATGGCAAAGTATGCCAGATACTTTCATGTAGTAGAGCTAACGCATGGTAATCGCAAGAAGGTAGACCGCGTGATGTGGGCATTACAGGGCAGGTTTGAAAACGGACTTATTGCTTTGAATAAGGGTGATTGGAACTATCAGTTTATGGATGAGCTATTTCAGTTCCCAGATGTGCTCACACACGACGATATGGTTGACTCCTTAGCATATATAGACCAGCTTGCCAAGGTATCGTATGCTACGCACTTTGAAGAAGACACCTTTGACGTTTTAGATAGCGTGGCAGGGTACTAATATGATTGACCAAGAAACATTTGCCTATGAACAGTCTGTCAGCAGTTGGGTCATGGACAAGTGCAATACATGGCGCGATTTCTATTCAAACGTGTATGAAAAGAAGTTTGATGAATACAATCGGTTGTTTCGAGGTCAATTTTCTGACGAAGACAAAACACGAGACTCTGAGCGGTCTACCCTTGTATCCCCTGCCTTACAGCAAGCAGTAGAGTCTGGTGTCTCTGAGATTGAAGAGGCTACTTTTGGTCGCGGGTCGTTTTTTGACATAAAAGACGATCTGAGAGATGGCGAAACTGCCGATATTGCCTATCTACGCAATCAACTACACAAAGACTTCAGCCAGACTAAGATCCGCAAGGGTGTAGCTGAATGCCTTATAAACTCTGCTGTATACGGTACAGGCATAGCAGAAATCGTAATTGAAGAGGTAAAAGAGGCAAAACCGGCTACTCAACCCGTTATGGACGGGCAAATGACGGCTGTTGGCATAAATGTTGCGACACGCACCATTTGTAGGCTTAAACCTGTTCAACCAAGAAATTTTTTAATTGATCCTGTTGCTGTATCCATTGAAGAAGCAATAGGCGTGGCCGTAGATGAATATGTGCCATATCACCAAGTAGAACAACTCCAAGAGGCCGGTGTCTACAAGGACGTAGACATTACCCTTGCCTACCAAGATTCTGACATAGATGCAGACCCAGAACTGTCAAAACAGCCAGATGATAAGATCCGACTGACCAAATACTATGGCCTTGTCCCCAAAGAGCTTATGGAGCTTGAAGAGGACTTTGAGGCAGAAGAAGACGATGGAATTTACATTGAGGCAATTGTCGTTGTAGCAAACGGTAGTATTTGCCTTAAGGCAGAACGAAATAACTACATGATGGGTGACAGGCCCGTTGTGGCATTCCCTTGGGACATTGTGCCTGGAAGGTTCTGGGGACGAGGTATATGCGAAAAAGGCTACAGTTCCCAAAAAGCCTTGGATGCAGAGATTAGGGCTAGAATTGATGCTCTTGCTCTTACTGTCCATCCGATGATGGCAATGGACGCAACCCGCATTCCCAGAGGCACTCAGCCAGAAGTAAGACCTGGAAAACTGCTTCTTACCAATGGCAATCCTCAAGAAGTCTTGCAGCCGTTTAATTTTGGGACAGTTTCACAGATTACCTTTGCTCAGGCAGATGCTCTTCAGAAGATGGTACAGACCGCTACAGGAGCTATAGATTCTGCGGGTATACCTGGGTCAATCAATGGAGAAGCGACCGCAGCAGGGATCTCAATGAGTCTGGGAGCTATTATAAAACGCACTAAGCGTACTCTAATTAACTTCCAAGAGTCTTTTCTGATACCATTCGTAACAAAGGTAGCTCATAGATATATGCAGTTTGAGCCTGAAATGTATCCGGTAAATGACTACAGATTTCAGGTTACAAGCTCTTTGGGCATTATAGCCAGAGAGTATGAGGTTACTCAGCTTGTTCAACTGCTTCAGACGATGGGGACTGACTCCCCGCTGTATCCGGTTCTTATCCAATCGATTATAGATAATATGAATATTTCTAATCGTGAGCAGCTTGTACAGGTTATTGCACAGGCATCTCAGCCTAATCCACAGGCTCAAGAGGCAGCACAAGCACAACTACAGTCTCAGCTACAGTTTCAGGGCGCACAAAGCGCGGCCCTTGCTGGTCAGGCGGTTGAGTCACAAGCTAGGGCGAAGAAACTTGAAGCAGAAACTAGAGCCGTTCCTGTTGAACTGGAGATTGACCAGATTAACGCTGCCACAAAGAATCTTGCTGTTGGTGATGCTGATGACAAAGAGTTTGAACGCCGCATGAATGTAACTGATAGATTACTTAGAGAAAAACAGCTTAATTTACAACAAGCATCTCAGACCCCTCCTATTCCACAAGCTGCACAGGCCCCACAACCAGAGGCGCAGACTAACTAATGGAAGAAAATGAGTATGAAGTCTTCCAAGAAATGTTTTTAACAGATGGCTGGAAGAAAGTTATAGAAGATTTAGAAGAGTTGAGAATAGTCAATAATGACTTACAATCAACGCATTCGCTTGAAATGTTATATAAAAATAAAGGAAAATTAGAAATTATAGATATTTTGCTTAGTCTCCAGACTACAGCAGAAATGGCAAAAACCGAACAGGGTAGCGACCTGAAGTGGTGGTCTGATGTTAATTCGTGATTTTGAGTGCGATGAGGGCCACATTTCTGAGAAATTTGTTTCACATGGAACAAATGTTTTGGATTGTCCTGTATGCGGTAAAATTGCAAAAAGAATCGTTTCTGCTCCGATCTTTCATTTGGACGGGTGTAGTGGGCATTTTCCTACAGCATCTGAAAAGTGGGTAAAGAAAAGAGAAGAAAAGATAGCATTAGAACGTAAGGCAGCCGAGTAAACGTCCTGCGGGTTAAAGAACCCAAAGGGTAGCCAATACAAGGTCTTAGGAGTTTAATGATGGCTAAAATTATAGATCCGGTTAAGGTAGATGAAGATGTCAACGCTTCTGTCTCTGAAGAACCACAGGTTCAGGAAGAGGTAGCAGAAGTCCCAGAGCAATATCGTGACAAATCTCCTACTGAACTCATCAAGATGCACCAAGAATTGGAAACAAAACTTGGTAATCAAGGCAATGAGTTGGGAGAGCTACGCGGCGCGAAGCAAGAGGTTACGGAGCTTAGGAAGGTAGTTGATGACTTTATTCTTAATCAATCCAGTAATGATAAAGCCAAGGAGCCTGCCCAAGAGGTAGATTTTTTTGCAGACCCTGATAAGGCTGTAGAAGATAAGATTGCTAATCACCCCCTCATAAAAGAGGCCCAGCAGACTAATCTTCAGATACAGCAGAATCAGGCAAAGCAAGTTTTACTGGAGAAGCATCCAGATGTTGCTGAGATTATTCAAGACCAAGATTTTGTAAACTGGGTTAAGGGTAGTCCAATAAGAACAGAGTTACTAACTAGAGCAGACCAACGGTTTGATTCTGCTGCGGCTGATGAACTGTTTTCTAACTGGAAGCAACTTAAATCAGTGTCTAACAACACCGATAGTTCTGAAAAAAGCGTCAGGAAAGAGACTTTGAAAAAAGTATCTACTGGCGGCGCAACTGGAAGCACTCAAACATCTAGTAAAAAGATCTACAAAAGGGCAGATATTATTGAACTTATGAAAACTGACCCTAAGCGATATCGAAGTATGGAGCCAGAGTTAAGACAAGCCTATGCGGAGAATCGTGTCAGAAGTTAAGGTGACTTAGATGGCTAATGAAACTTCAGGTGCTTATTTTACAGCCAATGCTGCTGTAGATAAGACTGCTGCTGGTACGTTTATTCCTGAAATATGGAGTGACGAAGTAATCGCTGCATACGAGAAGAACCTCAAAATGGCTCCTCTTGTTAAGATTTTGAACTTTTCTGGTTCAAAGGGCGATGTAATTCACGTTCCCAAACCAACTCGCGGAAGTGCTAATGCAAAAGCAGAAGCCACTGCGGTTACAATCCAAGCAAGTCTTGAAACCGAATTGCAGGTTACTATCAACCGTCATTTCGAGTATTCACGGCTTATTGAAGATATTGTAGAAGTCCAGGCTCAAGCGAGTCTGAGAGCTTTCTACACTGAAGACGCTGGTTATGCGCTTGCCAAGCAGGTTGATGATGACCTGTTCCGAGCAGGTACAGGCTTTGGCACAAGCACGCTTGATATGACTGTCGTAATTGATGGCTCTACCGCTGCTGGTACAGCTTTTGAGAACGCCAACTCATTCTTTGTTGATGCATCCAGTGGCCTGACCGCATACACCGACGATACTGTTGTAGCAGCAGATGTCTTTACAGACGCGGGATTCCGCGCTCTGATTAAGAAGATGGATGATAATGACGTTCCTATGACGGATCGTGCGTTTATTATTCCGCCTACTTTGCGATCTGCAATCATGGGTATTGATCGATATGTGAGCGCAGACTTTACTTCACCTCAGACTACTCAAAGTGGTTTGATTGGTCAGCTATATGGTATTGATATTTATGTATCATCTAACTGCCCAGTTATTGAGGATGCAGGTAGCAATAGTGCTGGCTCTTCAGATGTTCGTGGTGCATACCTTATTCATAAGGATGCAATCATGCTTGCCGAGCAAATGGCTGTAAGGTCACAGACTCAGTACAAGCAAGAGCATTTATCGACGCTATACACCGCAGATACACTGTATGGTGTACAAGCCTATCGTCCAGAAGCAGGATTTATCCTCTGCGTTCCAGACGTATAAGATGAGGCATAGAGGGGGGCTTTGCCCCCTTCTTTCATCTCGTGGCTAAAGATCCTAAGCTCAAGAAAGCCGGAGTCTCTGCTTATAACAAAGCTAAGAGGACTCCCAGTCACCCCACTAAAAGTCATGTTGTTGTTGCCAAGAAAGGCGACAAGACCAAGGTAATTCGTTTTGGTCAGCAAGGTGTTTCAGGTGCGGGTAAGAATCCCAAGTCAAAAAAAGACAAAGACCGCAGAAAGTCTTACTATGCAAGACATAATGCACAAGATCCTAACCCCGATTTTTTCAGTGCTAGATATTGGTCGCACAGAGTTAAATGGTGATGTAGATGGCAGTACGAATTAAAGTAAGGCGCGAGTTAGGTGGTGCTGGCAGTGTACCTACTACTTCTAATCTTGAAGCCTATGAGATAGCTCAGAATACTGCTGACAAACGATTGTTTGGTAGAGATGGCAGTAATGCAATATTTGAGTTTGGTATAAACCCAACGTCTATTACTACAGGCGCAATAACAGCATCTGGCACAGTAACAGCTAATTCATCATTGGTTTCATCAAACGCTACGTTTACGGGTGGAAGCATTAATGGAATGGTTATTGGCGCATCATCAGCAGCAGCTATAACTGCTACTACAGTCAATGGAACGGTTATTACTGCGTCTACTAATTTTTCAGGTAACTTAACAGGAAACGTTACAGGAAATATAGCAGGTAATGTTACGGGAAATATTACTGGCAGCGGATCATCTACTCTTACAACATTAGCAGCTACAAACTTTACAGCAGGAGGATTAACGTATCCGACCTCAGATGGGGCTGCAAACACAGTATTAGCAACAAATGGCAGTGGTGCATTGTCATTTATATCTGTATCTGGTGCATTTGATTTAGCTAGTCAAAGTGAAGCGGAAGCAGGAACAGAAACGGCAGGCCGCATATTCTCGCCATTGCGAGTAAAACAAGCTATTGATGCGCTTGCATTGAGCAATATTATAAGTGACACAACACCGCAGTTAGGTGGGGATTTAGATGGTCAGGGCAAAGATATAACGGATGTAGGTGTACTTACAAAAGACACTGCTGCTCCTATATATGGATCATCAAGCAGTCCGATTGTTTTAACAGTAACGGTAGCAAGTAAGACAGCGGCTCATGCTTACAATGGTGATGGAAGCTCTAATGGGTATTTTATAAACGGCATAGAAGCTCCTGCGATAGAGTTTGGTGGTAGTGATGCTGTTACAGCTAATACGGAATATGTTTATAAATTTGATCAGTCTGATTCGTCCAACTCGGGGCATCCACTTGTCTTCTACTTAGAATCCGCAAAAAACACAGCATACACAACAGGTGTGACAACTTCTGGCACTCCAGGCTCATCAGGCGCATACACTCAGATTGCAGTTGATAGTGAAACTCCTAAGATTTTGTATTACCAATGTTCTTCTCATGCCTATATGGGTAACTATGCGGTTGTTCCTGCGTCTTTATCCTTTAGTGCGGGGACTTTACGGGTTGCAGGAACCGCTGTTACGGCTTCAGGCGCGGAGTTAAATTATGTCGATGGCGTTACCTCTAACATCCAAACACAACTCAATGCCAAACAAGCAGCAGACGCAAACCTCACATCATTCCTTTCAGCGTTGAATTTACCTACTTCAGACGGCACAAATGGTCAGGCGATTGTTACCAATGGATCGGGAACGCTTAGTTTTGGTGATAGCGGTAAAGTCTTTGGTACTCCAACAAATACCTCACCCGCACAAGGAGCAACAGCCCAAATTCTAACCCCAACGCTGACAGCAAGTGCTTTCATTAATTTAGATGGCTTGACGATGGCAGCGGCGCAATGGCAGATATCTACGGCTTCTGATTTTAGTTCTACCGTTTTAAGCACTGGTGATGTAGCAGGAACATCTACGTCTTACACGGTTGGCTCATCTGATGTTCTCGTAGCAGAAACTGTGCATTACTGGCGAGTGCGCTACAAAGATTCTGCGGGTAATTATTCTGATTATAGCACAGGAACATCATTTACCACTGGTGCAGCGGCGGGACAACAGGCTTACACATCTGCGGGAACATTTAGTTGGACTGCACCTGCGGGTGTTAGCTCTGTTTGTGTTGTGGTTGTTGGTGCGGGTGGATCAGGTAGGAAAGATCACGATTCTTGCGGCGGTGGCGGGGGTGCGCTCGCTTATAAAAATAATATTACAGTTTCTCCTGGTTCGAGTTATACCGTGGGTGTTGGATCACCAGGAGCTAGCAGAACATCTGCTCAAGACGGTCAAGATGGTGGCGATAGTTATTTTATAAACACCAACATCTTATATGCACAGGGTGGGCGTAAAGGAACGCAAAATTCAACCGCAAACACAAGTGGCAAAGTAGGCGATGGAGGTGGTGAAGGCGGCGGTAGCACAGATAACAGGGGTGGCGCGTGTGGTGCAGCGGGTTACAGCGGCAATGGCGGTGACAGTAAATACAGCAACACTACACCAGATGCTGCACCGAATGGCGGTGGCGGCAGCGCAGCATACAACTTTGACCAACAGGGATCACATGGAGGTGGCGGTGTAGGAATATTAGGCGAAGGTTCGTCTGGAGCTGCTCCTGGAACAAGTACCAGCAATGGCAATGGTCAAGGTGGTAGCAGTGGTGCTGATGGTGGATTTGCGGTAAGCGGTGGCAGTTATTTTACTTCAGGCACGAAGGGTGATGGCGGGGATTATGGCGGCGGTGGCGGCAGAGGAACCACTTCCAGTAGCTATAACACTCACAGCGGTGCAGGAGGAAAAGGTGCGGTCAGGATAATCTGGGGCACTGGCAGATCATTCCCTTCAACTAATACGGCAGATCAGTAATGTATTTAGTGAAAATAGAAGACGGCGCGGCAGTAACTCATCCAATCCCTGAGCAAAATGCTCGTGATTGTGAACCTATGTTCCATGGGCAAATGATAACTCCAGAGCTTGCTGGGCAATATGGCTACGGTATTTATGAGGCGGGTGTAAAACCCAATTCAGAAAAATATAAAAGAATAGAGCCTGGAGAAATAACTCAGCGGGAAGACCTTATCTGGGTGCAGCAATGGGTAATAAGAGATGCAACTGATGACGAAAAATCAGAGGAAGATGCTTGGATGTCTGGCGAAATTCGCGCACAAAGAGACTCCCGATTGAGGTGGGATGTGGACTCGCTAAACCCCATTAGGTGGGCAGCACTTACCTCTGAGCAACAGACTGCGATGACAAACTACAGGCAACTGCTATTAGATGTTCCTGCTCAGGACACTTTTCCTTGGGAAATAACGTGGCCTGAAAAGCCAGATGTGTAACGTGATTGATGAAAATATTTGCTGTTCCGTTTTTGTTGATGCTTTCTAGTTTGGTTTTCGCGCAAACCCAGACCGAGATAACTACGACTGCAACAAGCTCATCCTCTAGCGTAAATACAAACAACAATATAAACAACAACACAAACACAACTAATTACACAGGCACTTCAACAAACAACAATACAAATAACTCGACTATCAACACTACTACAAGCGGAACTAATCTTAATACAAATGTAAATACAATGGACTACAACGGTCTGATTGAAAACATTAACACCAGCACAAGCAATAACACCAATACAAACATAAACAATACTATCTCAACAAATAGCAATACAAACGCAAATACTAACAATACAACAAGTAACACAACGTCAAACAGCACTAGCTTTACGACTACCAATAGCGTAAGTGACATTACGGCTATAAACACAAATAACAACGTGAACAACAGCCAAAACATTAGCGACTCAACTCAGCGAGTGACCCAAAAGGTAGAGTCACCCCCTCCAAGTGCTATTGCACCAAGTATTGGCAGCAGCTATAGCCAAGACTTATGCACAACAGGCATATCAGGGGCAGTTCAGACACAGATATTAGGTTTGTCTACGGGTCGTTCAGTTAGAGATATAAATTGTGAGCGAATCAAGTTGGGTAAGACTTTATATGACATGGGTATGCGAGTAGCTGCTGTCTCTCTTATGTGTCAGGACTATCGCGTATGGTCAAGCATGATGAGCGCAGGAACTCCGTGTCCTTATGATGGAAAGATTGGTGATGAAGCTAAAGCTCTTTGGGAAGCCAATCCTGATCGAATCCCAGAGCCAGACCGGAGGGTGAGATGAAAAGATATCTGTTGCCTTTGATTCTTCCTGCTGCAACGTTTGCAGATAACCTGTCTCCAGAGGGCATGACGCAGGTTATGTCTGGCGTAGATGATAAGGCAGTCAGCATAGAAATGGGGCATACCTTTCCGTGGTTAGATCAAGTTTTTACCCATGCGTGGATGAGTACAAATGGTTTTGTGCTTATGTATAACCCAACCACCGGAATAGGTAAGCAGACCGCTCCGTTGTATGGGTATTGTTGTGATGGATACACTCATGCTACTGGGATGCCAACGTATATGCCACGAGATTATGGCTTAGGCAGTTTTTCTTACATGATTGCCCCACTGTGGACTGATCTTGATGATACTAGCAATGATGCTAACGCGGGGTATTTTTATAAAACTAATTCGGACTCAACCAGTTTTTTATGGAACAAAGTCAGAGAATATGCCACCACAAACGAGAATACGTTTGGATTAACGCTAGATCGCACAGGTGGATTTAAATTTGAGTATCAAGATATCAATGTGAGCTTTCATCACAAGGCATTTGTTGGTTGGTATGGTGGCCCTAATTTTCCTAACGGAGATGGATACGGTGGCTCTTGGACACAAGAGTGGGAGATGAATGGTTTCACCACCAATGACGTTCAAAACTATGGCGGTAGCACAGCTTTTGAATTAAACAACGGCGTGGCTAGTTTGATAATGTCTGCAAGTACCTTAAACCAACAACAAGGCGGTGGTGGTGGAGAAGCAGTGTCTGCCCCACCCAGCTATGCGGAACAGGCAATAGACACCGTGTTTGGTGATTCGGCAGATGATTTTATGCATCTTGATCAGCCTGATGCTATGGGCCGACCTCGTGCATTGACACAACTGGCACAACCACAAGTCTATCAAGACGCACCGCAAGAACAGATGTTTGGAGGCTCACAGATAGAAAACCGTATGCCAACAGGTGAGCCAATTAGACAAGAACAGCAACAAGCATTAGAGGTTACGGGCGAACCAGCACAAATTAATGAAGTGCGAGAAGCTCGACCTGTAGAAGTGGTGGAAACTGTAGCAGAGATAGTTCAGATTACTCGTGAGCCAAGTCCAGAACCTGCTCCAGAGCGAGTTGTTATTAGAGCAGAGCCAATAGCGCGAGAGGCACAAGTCGTAGAGGCACAAGCAGCCCCTATTGAAGTAGCCGCTGAAACCAGAGCAGAACCGGCGGCGGAAAGAGTAAGTGCTACCGTAAAACCGCCTGTGGATGTGGTAGGTATTGCGTTGAGTTTGTCGGGACAATCTCAGTCATTTGGCTCTAGGATACAGAATATTTCCGTATTTGGTGATACAGGCTCAGAACAGACTGTTGCAGATATGCGGCAGCAAATTGCACAAACTGCAAATAATCAGGCCGAGCAACAACAGACTAATAGCCTTACTCAAGAGGAGTTGGCCCCGCCGAGTCAAATGCAGTTTGAGCAGGACTTTAATGATGCCATAGCCACAGGTCAGTCAATAGGACAGTTTTTATCTGCTCAACTCCCAGACTTTGGTCGATTTGACGTAGCTCCTCCAAGTCAAGACGAACAACGCACAGTTCAACGAGCCGAAACTCAAATACAGAACATGAGTCAACAGGACATTGAGCAGAGCTTAGAAAACCAATTAGATGAGCTGGGAGACACAGGTGGCTTTACTGACCAGAGTCTAGCAGTATTTCTTATATCCAATAATCCAGCATTTAATCAGTACAATATTGGATTGTCTGACAGACCACAGTTTTATCCGTCCACGCAACCCTATCCATCAAATAATATTTCGGCAGATCCGTTGGGTGTGCTGCGTGTGACGGGTAATGAAGGCTACAACGACTTGGTGAATTTACAGTGGCAGAGGTAGAGTTTGGTGACCTCAAGGTATCTGGAGGCAAACTACTTCTTGTTATACCGTTTCTGGGGAGCATAGGGGCTGCATTGTGGGGCGGCTTTGAGTTGTATCAGCGGCTTTTAACAGCCGAAGAGGCAATCGTTTCCTATGTCTCCCCAGATTTTAGTTCTTATGATGAAGAGCTTGCGGTACTGAATACAAAGCTAGATGGTGCAGAAGTATTAATAGACACAGTAAAAAGAGCAATAGACCAAGATATGGTTGAAATCAGCAACAACATAGACCGACTGCAAGCGGACATAGATATTGTTGAGCGTGTCGCTAGAGATACAGATGATTCAGTTGCAATCGCTACAAGAGAGTTAAGAGATGATGTTTATTCTCTGGAAGAGCGTGTAAATGACAGCTTACGAGACATAGACACCGAACTACGAGAGATGCGAGATGACCTCGAAGAACGCATACAACGCATATTAGATAACCCACTAAACGTCGAGGAATAAATGAAATTAGATCCTGTACTGTTAAAAATGGCATCGAGTTGGTCTGAAAAGGCTTACGAAGATGACGTAAGAGATGCGATCAAGATAGAGAACAAATGGACGAGCGCAACAGCATATATTGCTAAACGCAAAAGCATTGATGTGGTTGCCTTCCGAGGCACTCAACAGAAGTTGGATGTTCTAACAGACATCAATGTGATACCTGTTCCATACGCAGGTCGGCTGTGTCATGGCGGGTTTGTTTTGCAACACGCATCAATATGGGGCGAAATTCAAGAACATCTTGACCCCAAGAAGCGCACTCTGTTTTGTGGGCATAGCCTTGGTGGCGCGTTGGCAGAGCTATCTGCTGCAAAAATGTACAAAAAACACAAGAACATAAATCTTGTGACCTTTGGTAAACCTAATACGTTTTTTAAAGGATTTAAGCGGCCTATGGATTTGGACTATCAGATATCGTGCGTACAGGGCAGTGATATCGTGTCAAGGATACCAAGACTGTGTTATGGCCCCAGTGTAAGCCAGATCATGTTGTATTTTGCTAACAACGGCACAAATGTTGTGAACCCTGGCAAGCTATTCAGGAAGGTAGATCGCGGCGGTCTGAAAGACCGGATATCGGATCACATGATGGCAGGGTATGCAGAGAGA
>VMHT01097882.1_pt1 | contig 12636 bp, 18 predicted proteins | sample 4693611 | NCBI WGS metagenome assembly VMHT01 (sample SAMN12280063, study PRJNA550983) | marine metagenome | isolation source: seawater sampled from same location over 5 years 0.02-0.2 micron viral filtrate | place: USA: collected off the coast of southern California halfway between the port... ... | reverse complement strand
CGTGCAAAAAAATTATTTGATTGTAAATTTGCCAATGTTCAACCACACTCTGGTGCCCAAGCTAATGGTGCAGTTTATTTAGCACTTTTAAAACCTGGTGATACTACTTTAGCAATGAGTTTAAATTCTGGAGGTCATTTAACTCATGGAGCAAAACCAGCTCAATCTGGAAAATGGTTTAATGCACTTCACTATGAAGTTGATAAGAAAACCGGCTTAATTGATTATAACGCTGTCGAAAAACTTGCTTTAGATAATAAACCTAAACTTATAATTGCAGGAGGTAGTGCTTACTCAAGAATAATTGATTTTAAAAAATTTAGAGAGATATGTGATAAGGTAGGAGCATTTCTATTAGTTGATATGGCACATTTATCTGGTCTTGTAGCTGGAGGATCTTATCCTAATCCAACTAAGTATGCAGATGTTGTTACTTCTACAACGCATAAAGTTTTGAGAGGTCCAAGAGGCGGAATTATTTTAACTAATAATGAGGATTTAGCTAAAAAATTTAATAGTGCAATTTTTCCTGGTTTACAAGGCGGACCGTTAATGCATGTAATTGCAGCCAAAGCGGTTTGTTTCAAAGAAGCTTTGTCAGATGAATTTAAAGCATATACGAAAAATGTGATTAAAAATGCAAATGTTTTATCAGAGCAATTATCTGAAAAAGGTTTCAAAATTTTTTCAGGTGGTACAGACACACATTTAATGCTTATTGATCTAAGATCATTCAAAGTCACTGGAAAAGACGCTCAAGCTTCATTGGGAAGGGCTAACATAACTTGCAACAAAAATGGAATTCCTTTTGATACTGAAAGTCCTTTCATAACTTCTGGAATTAGACTGGGAACTCCCGCTTGTACTACAAGAGGTTTTAAGGAGGAAGAATTTAAATTAATTGCAAGTTTAATCTATAAAGTAATAAAAGGTTTAAGCGAAAATAATTCAAATAATTCAAAAATAGAAAATGAAGTAAAAAAAGAGATTATTGACCTTTGTGCCGCTTATCCTATATATGGAAATTAATTAATTTATGCTTTGTCCTTTTTGTAGAGAAAAAGATACATCTGTAGTTGACTCTCGTCCAACCGAGGATGGTACAGCTATAAGGAGGAGAAGGTTGTGTGGTTGTGAAAGGAAAGAGAGATTTACAACATTCGAACGTGTTCAGTTTCAAGAACTAACGGTTATTAAAGGTAATGGTAAAAGAGAACCATTTGATAGAGACAAAATTTCAAAATCTATTCGAATAGCTACAAGAAAAAGGCCAATTGATTCCGAGACAATTGAAAAATTTATTTCAAAAATTGTAAGAAATCTCGAAGGACTTGGTGAGAGCGAAATACCAACACCAACAATTGGTAAATTTATAATGGAAGGTTTGTCTTCATTAGATAAAGTTGCTTATGTTCGTTTTGCATCTGTGTACAAAAATTTTAAAGAAGCAAAAGATTTTGAACAGTTTGTAGGCAGTTTAGATGACAACAAATCATAATCGATACCTTGATTTAGCTTTTCAATTGGCAGAAAAAAATTTAGGAAAAACAGGGTTAAATCCATCTGTAGGTTGTGTTATCGTTAAAAATCAATCTGTAATCTCCTCAGGCGTCACTTCAAAAAAAGGGAGGCCGCACTCTGAATTTAACGCTTTAAATAAATTAAAAAATTGTGCTGGTGCCACATTATATACAACATTGGAGCCATGTTCACATAAAGGCATAACTCCTCCATGTGTTGATATAATTATAAAAAAGAAAATAAAGAATGTATTTTATGGATTTGAAGATCCAGATAAAAGGACATTTAGAAAAGCTAAAAAGATTTTAAATCAAAATGGAATAGTTAGTAGATTAATTAAATCAAAAAAATATCGTGAATTTTATAAAAGTTATTTTTTTAATAAAAAAACACTTCAACCATTTATAACTGGAAAAATAGCAATCTCCAATGACTATTATACAATTAATAAGAAAAGACGTTGGATCACAAATGAAACTTCAAGAAAAATTGTGCATCTTTTAAGAAATAAACATGATTGTATTATGTCAACATCAGAGTCAATTAATTATGATAATGCTTTACTTAATTGTAGAATTGATGGCTTAGAGGCAAATAAACCAGATTTATTTATAGTTGACCTAAAATTAAAATTAAAAAAAAATTTATTATTAAATAATCTCTTGAGTAAAAGAAAAACATACTTAATTACTTTAAAAAAAAATCTTAAAAAGACTCATCTTTACAAGAAACTTGGCTTCAAAATAATCATATTAAATTCGCTTAAGTATAAAGAAGATTTTTATGAATTATATAAAAAAATATATAAAATTGGATATAGTAGATTACTTGTTGAGACCGGATTAACTTTTTTAAATAATTTGATTAAAAATAATATAATTAATGATCTATACATTTTTAAAACTAATATAAATCTTAATAAAAATGGTAAAAATAACGATACCTCATTATATTTAAAAAAATCTTTTCCCAAGCAACTAACAATTAATTTAAATGGTGATAAACTTTTTAAAAAGAATTTTAATTATGTTTAATGGAATTATTTATAAAACTGGATTAATAAAGTTTATTAAAAAAGATAAAAATAGCACCTATATAGGAATTAAAACCAAAATTAATTTTAAGAATAAAGACATAGGTTCGTCAGTTTGTTGTGACGGAGTTTGTTTAACAATTGTTAAGATAAAAAAAAAGATTATTTATTTCTATATTTCAAACGAAACTTTAAAAAGATCAAATTTTAAATCACTAAGAATTAATCAAATTATTAATTTAGAAAAATCTTTGGTCTACGGTCAAAATATTTCTGGTCATTTTTCTCAAGGCCATGTTGATGCTACTGCTAAAATTATTAAAATAGTTTTTATAGATAAAGCTTGGTTAGTAAAATTTAAGATTTCAAATAATAAATTAAATAAATTTTTAACTGAAAAAGCATCAATATCAATTAATGGTGTATCCCTTACAATTTCAAAAGTTTATAAAAATATTTTTGAGATAAACATCATTCCACATACTTTAAACCTTACAAACTTGAAATATTTAAAGCAAAACAGTTTGGTAAATGTAGAGTTAGATATATTGAGTAAATACGTATATAAATATTCTAATTAAATGCCTAAAAATAAGTTTTCAAAAATTTCTTCAATTATTCAAGATGCTAAAAAAGGGAAAATGTTTATTTTAGTTGACGATAAGAATAGAGAGAATGAGGGTGATTTAATTATTCCTGGATCTAAATGTAATTCAAAAAGTATAAACTTTATGGCAAAGCATGGAAGAGGGTTAATTTGTTTAGCATTAACAAAAAAACAGGTTGATAATTTAAAATTACCACTAATGTCTTCAATTAATAAATCTAGAATGCAAACAGCTTTTACGATTTCAATAGAAGCAAGAAAAGGTATTACAACCGGAATATCAGCACAAGATAGAGCTAAAACTATTAAAACAGCAATTAATCCAAACGTTAAAAAAAATGAAATTGTATCTCCAGGGCATGTTTTTCCACTTGTTGCAAGATCTGGAGGAGTTTTAGAGAGAGCTGGTCACACAGAGGCCTCTGTTGATATTTCTAAATTATCAAAATTAAATCCAAGTTCTGTAATTTGTGAGGTGATGAACGAAGATGGTAGAATGGCTAGGTTAAATGATCTTTTTAAGTTTTCAAAAAAGCACAAAATAAAATTAGCATCTATAGAGGATTTAATTTCATATCGTCTTAAGTATGAAAAGTTGGTGAATAGATTTTCTTCTAAAATATCATTTTTTAAAAAAGGAGGTAAAGTTAATGTGCATCAATATAGAAATAAATTAGAGAATAATATAAATTATGTAATAACAAAAGGTACCTTAAATTACAAAAAATCTATACCTATAAGAGTTCTGTCAAAAAAAATTAAAAATAAAAACGTTTTAAAAAACACAAGTGTTATTAAATCTTTAAAAGTTTTAATGAAATATAAGAATTTTTTACTTTTGATAATAAACAATAACAACGTACCTAAAGATAATGATATAAATACATTAAGATATTATGGTATTGGTGCCCAAATAATTAAGGATCTAAACGTTAGAAATATGATATTAATTTCAAGAAGTAAAAAAAAAATAATAGGTCTTGAAGGTTTTGGACTAAAAATTAAAAAACAAATAATAATAAAATGAAAAAAATTTTAATAATAAATTCAAATTATTATAGAAATGTTTCTAAGAATTTAGTTTTAGATACAAGAAAAAAATTAAATGCAGCAAAATTTAAAATAAGTATTATGGACGTTCCTGGAATTTACGAAATACCAATAACAATAAGAAAAAATATAAAAAAATTCGATGGTTTTGTAGCTTTAGGATGTGTTATTAGAGGTCAAACGCCTCATTTTGATCTAATCTGCTCATCAACGTTTAATGCAATTTTAAATCTTTCAATAAATTTTAATAAACCAATTGGTAACGGTATCATTACCGCTCTAAACATGAGTCAAGCTATAAGTAGAAGTAAAAAAAAAAATAACACAAAATCTAAAGGGTCTGAAGCAGCAAATGCTGTTATATCTATTCTTAAAAATGGGCCTAAAAAAGTCTAAAAACTCATCACCTCGTATCAAAGTAATTCAAAAACTTTATAGTTCTTTGATGAATCCAAATACGCTAATTGAATATCCCAAAAGTCAGTATAAAAAATTTATTAAAGATGTTGTTACAGGCACACTAGAAAGATCTGATTTGATTGAAGAAAAAATTAATTCTTTACTTGATGAAGATATAAATTTAGCTAAGACCGATAAACTTTTAAAAATTATATTATTTGCAGCTATATTTGAACTTATGTTTAAACATAATACGCCGAAAAAAGTGATCATTAATGAGTATCTATTGGCTTCGGAACATTTTCTTGAAAAAATTCAAATTGGTTATTTAAACGCAATATTGGATAAAATAGCTAAAGAACTAAGAAAAGAACAATAAAATTGTTATTTTTTTATAAGTTTAGCTTGCGTTTTTAATATTAATTTGGCATTTATGCGCTTTATCATGACAAATTATTTAGAATTACTTTATTTGATTGTTTTTACAGGAATTTTGGCTGTTGCATATAGCTATTTATTATCTGGTCAAATAATTTCCTCTAGTGCTGGAAATTCAAGAATGCAAGAAATAGCTGAGGCTATTCAAATTGGTGCTAAAGCATATTTAAATAGACAATATAAAACTATTGCCATTGTAGGAATTATTGTTTTAGCGATAGTGACTTATTTCTTTAATTACTTAGTAGGTCTTGGATATTTTATAGGTGCTTTTTTATCAGGAGTTGCTGGATATGTTGGAATGCTTATATCCGTCAAAGCAAATGTTAGAACCGCAGAAGCTGCTCGTAAAAGTTTACAATCTGGTTTAACAATAGCATTTAAGTCAGGAGCAATTACTGGTTTGCTAGTTGCAGGCTTAGCTTTGTTAGCTATTACGTTTTACTATATTGTTTTGATTAACTTAAATGTAGACAATAGAGAAATAATTAATGCATTAGTTGCTTTAGGTTTTGGCGCTTCACTAATTTCAATTTTTGCAAGACTTGGTGGTGGAATTTTTACAAAAGGAGCCGATGTTGGAGCAGATTTAGTTGGTAAAGTGGAGGCAGGTATACCGGAGGATGATCCAAGAAATCCTGCAGTAATCGCCGATAATGTCGGGGATAATGTGGGAGATTGCGCAGGAATGGCAGCAGATTTATTTGAAACTTACGCAGTTACTATTGTAGCGACAATGGTTTTAGCGTCTATTTTTTTTCCTCAAGATTATAACTTAATGATTTATCCATTAGCAATTGGTGGCGCTTGTATTATCACATCAATCATTGGTACTTGGTTTGTAAAATTAGGTAAAAATAAAAATATTATGGGTGCTTTATATAAAGGTTTCATTGTAACAGCCGTAACCTCTTTATTAATTATGTATCCAGTTACAAATTCAGTCGTAGGGTTAAGTTCAACATATAATAATAATGCTGGCGCAATTTTTACAGGTTTAGACTTATATATATGTGGAGTAGTAGGATTTATTATTACAGGATTATTAATTTGGGTAACCGAGTATTATACTGGCACAAATTACAGACCAGTTAAATCTGTTGCTCAATCATCAACAACTGGTCACGGAACCAATGTAATTCAAGGTTTGGCAATTTCAATGGAAGCCACAGCTATTCCTGCTTTAATTATTGTAGCTGGAATTTTATACACAAACAGTTTGGCTGGACTATTTGGAATTGCAATTGCAGTAACTTCTATGTTGGCACTTACTGGCATGGTAGTAGCGTTAGACGCTTACGGTCCAGTTACTGATAATGCTGGCGGTATAGCTGAAATGTCAAAACTTCCAAAGAACGTGAGAAAAACTACAGATGCATTAGATGCTGTCGGAAATACAACTAAAGCTGTAACAAAAGGATACGCGATAGGTTCAGCAGGATTAGGTGCACTAGTTTTATTTGCTGCTTATACAGAAGACATAAAATATTTTTCTACAGTTAAAGGTTCAGCGCTGGAGGGTGTGGTAGTTACTTTTGACTTATCAAATCCTTTTGTAGTAGCCGGTTTGTTAATAGGAGGCATGCTTCCTTATTTATTCGGTTCTATGGGTATGCAAGCTGTAGGAAGAGCTGGTGGTGCAGTAGTTGTTGAAGTAAGAAGACAATTCAAAAAAATACCCGGTATCATGAAAGGAAAAAGGAAACCTGATTATGGAAGATTGGTAGATTTGCTAACAAAAGCAGCAATTAAAGAAATGATTATTCCTTCACTTTTGCCAGTTCTGTCTCCCATTATTCTTTACTTTGTAATTTTACAAATTGCAGGGATGGAAGCAGCATTATCATCATTAGGCGCAATGTTACTTGGCGTAATAATCACAGGTTTATTTGTAGCAATTTCAATGACAGCTGGTGGTGGCGCATGGGATAATGCTAAAAAATATATTGAAGATGGAAATTTTGGCGGTAAAGGATCAGAGGCTCATAAATCGGCAGTTACAGGCGATACTGTTGGAGATCCATACAAAGATACAGCAGGTCCGGCTGTAAATCCAATGATTAAGATAACTAATATAGTAGCTTTATTGTTATTAGCTGTGATAGCCCACTAAAAAATTATCTTCTATTTTCATACATTTTTTGTCTTATACTTTCTAAAAAAGTGGTTACAAAACTTTTCTTTGATATATCATTTTCTGTATTTTTTTTGGAGAAAGTGATCTTATTAATTTCAGTTTTGTCAAAGAACTGCTTATCAATTAAAATTCCATATTTATCAAATCTAAGAGCCAATACGTTATTTTCTTTTAAAACATTTTTACCTAATTTGTGAAATTTTCCTTTAGTCAAAACTCTCTCAGCATATATCCACATATTATCGTCCTCAAAACTTTTTATTTGGGGTTGTCCCATTATTTTTATAACGTCATTTTTATTAGATTTATTGACATCGAGCTCTTTGGATCTATTTTCTAGATAAATAATGCCATGAGTTTTTATTGTGTCTTGAAATTGGCAACCAATTAAAATAACAAAAAGCATTAAATAAATAAACATTTTATGATTTTTAAATCTAGCACTCATAATACTGACTTGTACAATACATTACTTACCTTATCTAGAAATATTTTTTTTTATAAAGAACTTCAATTACCAGACAATTTTGATACACGCATAAATCTTATATTTTTCCATTTTTCCATTATGATGATTATCTTTAAAAAAAAAGGTCAAAAATTTGATCAAAAATCTTACGATAGCTTATTTTTCAATTTGGAAAATAATTTAAGAGAACTTGGTTTTGGTGATGTTGCAGTAAATTCAAAAATGAAAAATTTGAATAAAATTTTATATGATATTTTGCTTAAGATAGAGGACATCAGCAACAATTCAAAAAATTTTAAAATTAATACTAAGCTTGTTTTAAAGTATTTTAGTCATCTAAATGAGCCGAAAAGTGATAAAATTCTAAAATTCGAAACTTATTTAATGAATTTTTATAAATTTTGCTTTGAATTATCACTTAAAACTATGATAAAAGATGCTTTAAAATTTAAATTATAATTATGGCTGTTCCAAAAAGAAAAACCTCTATATCAAAAAAAAGAATGAGGAGATCGCATCATAAATTATCCTCAGTTAATATTGTTGAAGATAAAAAAAGCGGTGAATATAAATTATCTCATCATATAGATTTAAAATCCGGATATTATAACGGAAAAAAAATTCTAGATATTTAGTAACATATTATGTCCAAAAAAATTTCTATTGCAATTGATGCAATGGGGGGCGACAATTCTCCACATAAAACCATGGAAGGCATAAAGATATTTGTAGATAAGAATAAAAATAATAATGATTTTATTTTAAATATTTTCGGTAAAGAGGAAATATTAAAAAATAAAATTTCCGAATTTAAGATTAATTCAAAAGATTTAAATATCATAAATACTAAATCTCAAGTTTCGGACTCAGAAACTCCAATGACTGCTGTTAAAAATTCAAAAAATACTAGTATGTGGAATTGTATTCAACATCAACTTGATGGCAAATCAGATATAAGTTTGTCGGCTGGAAATACAGGAGTTTTACTGGTTATATCAAGAATGATTTTGAAGATGATGAATGAAGTAAGTAAACCTGCTTTAGCTGGTTTGTGGCCTAATAAAAATGGGATGAATGTCGTTTTAGATTTGGGTGCAAACATAGAATGTAATGATCAAAATCTTGTAGATTTTGCTGAATTGGGTTCTGCACTTTTTAAATCTTTATTTCCAAATGACAAACCCAAGGTCTCTCTTTTGAATGTTGGTTCAGAAGAAATCAAAGGAACAGAAATGTTAAAAACAGCATCGAAAAGATTACGAGATTTATCAAGCGATGATAATTTTACATATAAAGGTTATATAGAAGGAAATAATATTATGAGCGGAGACTCTAATGTTATAATCACTGATGGTTTTACAGGAAACATTGCTTTAAAAACCGCAGAAGGTACAGCAAAATTTATAACTTCTAATTTAAAAGAAACTCTTACAGAAAATTTTATAACAAAAATTTCATTAATATTTTCATATTTTTCTTTGAAAAAATTTAAAGACAAATTAGATCCAAGAAAATATAATGGTGCTATATTCTTAGGTTTAAATGGACCAGTTGTTAAAAGTCACGGGGGAATAGATGCAATAGGTTTTTATCATTCCTTAGATTTATGCTATAAGATAGTTAAAGGTGACTTAATGAGTCAAATAAGAAAAAATTTAAAACATTCTAAAAGTGTTTAAAGATAATATTAGTAAAGAGAAATTAATTAATAGTTTAAGTAAAAAAACTGGTTATTCGTTAAGTTTATCAAAAAAAATAATTAACGATCTAATTAAAATTATTATCCAACATACTCAAAAAGGAAATTTAAATCTAAAAAATCTGGGATCTTTTAAAATAATTCACAAAAAAGAAAGAATAGGAAGAAACCCAAAAACTAAGGAAGAATTTGTAATTTCTTCTCGGAACGCTATTAGCTTTACCCCTGCTAAAAAAATTTCTGACAAAATAAAAAATTTATATGAGTAAATTTTTAAGCATTACTGAAGTGTCTAAAATTTTAAACTTAGTACATCCAGTTACGAAAAAACCCCTCAATCATGTTTTAAGATACTGGGAAAAGGAATTTAAAGTTATTAAGCCAAAAAAAATAAAAAATAGAAGGTACTACTCATTAAAACAACTGGAGATAATTAAAATGATAAAATTTTTCCTTAAAAACAAAGGTATGACAGTTTCAGGTGTCAAAAATTTAATAAAGTCAGATATTAATAAACTTGACGATCATAATGATCATAGTTTAAAAGCTGAATATTATTTAAAAAATTTTAAATTAAAAAGTAAGTTAATACTAGAAAAGATAAATAAATTAAAAAAAAATGGCAAAAAAAACTCACCTTAAAGTTCGAATGGTACCAGAGAGTAACCCGGATAGTAAATTTATATACTATGCAAAAAAACCAACTAAAGGTGAGAAGGCTAAAGATAAGCTGAAGCTAAAGAAATATAATCCTAACACAAGAAAACACGAATATTTTATTGAAAAAAAACTTCCACCACACAGTAAATAATTATTTTTTTTTAAAATTTCTGAACTCGTAATCAATAAAAGCATTAATCATACATTTCCAAATTTTATTAGTTACTTTAGGGTCAATTTTCTTATTTTTAGATTTTTTGGCTATATTTTTAAGGATAATGTTAATTCTTTTTTTGTCTACAATCTCTCTTTTAAATCTTTTATTTTTTATAACGACATCGACTAGTTTAGATCTTTTCTTAATTATTTCTAATAATTTATTGTCTAAATTGTCTAATTCTTTTCTAATTTTAAGTATATTTTTATTTACCATAGCGACAATAATTAAATTTAAGATTAATAAATTAATTATATATTATAAATTATGTATTCATACGAAAAAAAAATAAACGCATTGTTTCTTTATTGGCTGGTTATTTCACTAATACTAGTTTTTTTTATAATCATAGTTGGTGGATTAACAAGATTAACTAATTCTGGACTTTCGATAACTGAATGGGAGTTGTTGAAGGGAATTTTACCACCTTTAAACGAAATTTCTTGGAATAATTATTTTGAGGAATACAAAAAAATTCCACAATATAAATTATTAAATTTTGATATGGATTTGAAAGAATTTAAAATTATTTTTTATTGGGAATATTTCCATAGAATTATAGCTAGAACTATTGGATTATTTTTTTTGATACCTTTAATTTATTTCTTTTTAACAAAACGTATAAATAAAGAATATATAAAAATTTGTTTTTTTATTTTTTTATTAATAATTTTTCAAGGTTTAGTTGGATGGTACATGGTTAAAAGCGGGTTGGTTAGTGATGTTACTGTAAGCCATTATAGGCTGTCTATTCATTTATCAACTGCTATTATAATAATTTCTTCCATTTATTGGTTATTGATGAATGTAATTCAAAAAAAAAATAAATTATTTTTTAAATTTTCAAATTATAATTTCGCTTTTATCTTTTTAATTTTTCTTATATTTACTCAAATTTTAATTGGCGCTTTTGTTTCAGGTTTAGATGCTGGTAAAATCTATCAAACCTGGCCTTTGATGGGCGATTCTTATTTCCCAAATGATATTTTTTTTAAAAATTATAAAACTTTTATTGAATTTGATAATCACTCACTCGTGCAATTTTATCATAGAAATTTAGCGTATCTTATAACTGCTTATATTTTGATTTTATCTATTTTTATTTATAAAAAAAAATTAACTTTCCTATATTTACCAGTTAATATTTTAATATTTTTTTTATTTTTACAGGCATTTTTAGGTGTATTAACTCTGACAAGTGGCCTTAATATTTATTTGGCATCAGCACATCAAATTACCAGTGTACTATTGATATTTAGTGCACTAAATCTATACTATTTACGATCTAAATAAAAATTGACTTTACGATACATTCTTTGTATTTATCGCCCATTATCATGACACCTTTTATAAAAAAAAAAGATATTAAAAAAGACTGGTATATAATTAATGCTCAAAATGCCGTAGTAGGTAGATTAGCAGCATATATATCAAAAGTTTTAAGAGGAAAAAACAAACCAACCTACAACCCGCATATCGATAATGGTGATTTTGTTGTAGTGACAAATATTGATAAAATTAAGTTTACAGGTAAAAAGTTTGCTAACAAAATATATTATAGACATACAGGTCACCCTGGAGGGATAAAAGAAACGACACCTTTATTCCTAAAAGAAAAAAATAAAACAGAAGAAATTCTAAAACTTGCAGTAAAAAGAATGTTGCCGGGAGGACCATTGGCAAAAAAACAAATGACTAAACTAAAAATTTATAACGGTGATAAACATCCCCATGATGTTCAAAAACCAAAAATTATTGATTTTGAAAAACTAAATAAAAATAATGTAGCTAAATAATGGAACAAACTAATCAAACAACAATTAAAACAAAAAAATTAAAATTAGATTTTAAAGATAGTAAATACGCAACTGGAAGAAGAAAAAGATCAATTGCAAAAGTTTGGGTAAAAAAAGGATCAGGTAATATCCACGTTAACGGTTTAAAGATGAATGATTATTTTAAAAGGCCTGTTCATCAAATAATTGTCACTAGACCTTTGGAGATATCAGAAGTCGCATCAAATTATGATGTTAAATGTTCAGTAAAAGGTGGTGGATTGTCAGGTCAAGCAGGAGCTATAATTTTAGGTATATCAAAAGCATTAATATCTCATGATGAAAACTTGAAGAAAAATTTAAAAAAAGACAAACTCACAACTAGAGACTCAAGAGTAGTAGAGCGTAAAAAATACGGTCATAGGAAAGCAAGAAGAAGCTTCCAATTTTCAAAAAGATAATCATTTAAATTTAACTATTACAGAAGTCAGTGGTATAAGACAGAATGTCTGAATTTAATAAAATAAAAATCGCTGTAATCGGTGCAACCGGTTACACAGGTCTTGATCTAATTTTTATGTTGTCTAAGCATCCAAAAGTAAAAATTAAATATTTATGTGCTACTAAAAAT
>VMHT01141876.1_pt1 | contig 12638 bp, 16 predicted proteins | sample 4693611 | NCBI WGS metagenome assembly VMHT01 (sample SAMN12280063, study PRJNA550983) | marine metagenome | isolation source: seawater sampled from same location over 5 years 0.02-0.2 micron viral filtrate | place: USA: collected off the coast of southern California halfway between the port... ... | reverse complement strand
ATTGATACGATTGCTAAAGAAGTTGAAGCGGCTATGGGTGCTGACGTAACTCATAACGATTTAGCAAGAGATTCTTTCCTAGACTCAACAGAAATCAATTATAATGGCGAAGGCGAACAACCAATTGCTGTTATGACTATGGTTTATAATATAATTTATTTAACAACAGAAACAACAGCAGATGTTGCATTGTGAGGTTTTTTATTATGGATAAAAATGTAATGATTTCTCCTGATGGCAAAAGCAAAGTAACTGTTTTTGACTCGGAAGTTGAAAATCTAAAAGCAAATGGGTGGACTCTTGAAGGAGAGTCTAAAATTAAAACAAAATCTAAAGAGGATTAATAATGGCGGTATTTACAGGTAAAGCTGGTGTAGTACAGACAGGCAGTAATGCTTTAGCAGAAGTTAGGTCTTACAGTATCACTCAAACAGGAGATACTACAGAATCTACTTCTATGGGCGATTCAGCAAAGACATTTGAAGCTACTCTTACTGAATTTTCAGGATCGGTTGATGTATTTTTTGACGATACTGATAGTTCAGGTCAGGTTTCTTTGACTATAGGTTCTTCATTCACTTTGAATTTAGCACCTGAAGGAACAGGAAGTGGTGCATACAAATTGTCAGGAAGTGCTATCGTAACTGATATTACTAGGACTGCGGCACATGATGGACTTGTTGAAATGACTATTGCATTTCAAGGAACAGGTGCATTAAGCATTGGTACATATTAATTATGACTAAAGCGATAGATAATGTCGTTGCTCACTTTGATGCTCAAGAAATAAAAAAAATTGAAGTCAAAGAATGGGGAACAGAAGATCAACCTTTAGAAATTTTTACAAAACCATTAACATTGCAAGAGTCTAAGAAACTCTACAAAATGGCAAATGGCGGTGATTTAGAAGTCATGGTTTATGCAATCATTACCAAAAGTCTTGATGCAGAAGGCAACAAACTTTTCACATTAGCTGATAAGGATAGTCTTATGAATAAAGCTGATGTGGAAGTTTTGTCTAATGTTGCAACTGAAATTTTAGGTAGTGTAACTTCCGAAAAAGCACAGGAAAAGTAAAAGCCGATTCTGATCTATTTGCTATGTTTGCTCTTGCGGACAGGCTCGGCATGACAGTTGAACAATTGCAAAAGAGCATGACAGTAGATGAGTTTATTTATTGGTTGGCATATTTAGAAGAAATGAATAGTAAAATGGAAAACAATGGGTAACTTAGGTAAATTAAATATTGTCATTTCTGCGGTTAATAAAACCAAAGCTGTTTTTAATCAGGTTTCACAAAGTTTAAATAAAATAAAAAGCGGTGTTGGAAAGGCGCTAAAAGTTTTTGGTGGTTTAACTGCCGCCATTGGTGGTGTTGGCTTTGCATTAGCCGCTTTAGGAAAACAATCATTTGCCTATATAGATACGCTTGGAAAAACGTCAGATCAATTAGGGGTATCTGTTGAATTCTTACAAGCCTTTCAAATTGCCGCAGAAGAAGCTGGAAGTTCGTCAGAAGGTGCAAATAAAGCATTACTTAAATTTAGTAAAAATATCGGTGAAGCTGGTAGAGGTCTTAAAACACAAGCAGATTTATTTAAAGATTTGGGTGTTTCCATTAGAGATAGTTCAGGAAACCTTAAAGGTACAGAACAATTATTACTTGAAACAGCAGATGGTATAGCCGCCTTAGGTTCTTCAGCAGAAAAAAATTCTGCATTAACTAATTTATTTGGTCGTTCAGGACAGCAACTATTCGCAATTCTTAATCAAGGCGGTGATGCTGTTGCTGGACTTAAAGATAAAATGCTTGAACTTGGTATCGGTATATCAAGTGAAGCTGTAGATGCTGTTGAAAGATTTAACGATACTTCTAATATTTTAAGCAGACAATTAAACAGTTTGAAAGATAATGTCTTTGCGGCATTTCTTCCGATACTTCAAACTTTTGTAAATCAATTGACTACAACTTTTAAAACCTTCGCTGAAGGAGAAGGTGGCATTCAAAAATTCAGTCAAGCATTAGCAACAAACATAATTGATGGAGTACAAACAGCTTTATTAGCTATGCAAGAATTGGTTCTTGGTGGCTCAAGAATGGTCACTTCTTTACAAGAAAGTTTATTACAAATAACTAACTTTTTTGGCAGAAACGAAGAAGCTATAAATTCTCTACTAGACAGACAAAACGAATTTGAACAAAGAACTATCGAAGGCTTTACAGGAGTCATGACCAAAGTTGGTGAATACAGAAATATGATTGGCAGTTCTGTTGAAGCCATGAATACTTTAACAAATGGCACAGAACAAGCGGCAAATAGCAGTACACAAGCATTTACAAACTTACTTTCGCCATTAGGTAAATTCAAAAAAGAATTAGAAGATACAGGTGTTGCGATAGAAAACACAGTTGTCAAAAGTATGAAAAAATTTGAAGATACTTTAGTTGATGGTCTTATGTCAGGTAAATTCGCTTTCAAAGATTTTGCAAATTTTGTGATTAAAGAATTATTAAGAATAGCAATAAGAAAATTAATCCTAGATAAAATCACAGGTGGCTTTACTTCTTTTCTTGGTAATCTTGGCTTTGCAGAAAGAGGTGGTACTGTTACCGCAAATAAACCTTACATTGTTGGTGAAGCTGGTGCAGAATTATTTGTACCAAATAAAACAGGAACAATCGTACCAAACAATAGATTGGGTGGTGGCATGAGATCAGGTGGTATGCCTGTAAATATCACTTACAATATTCAAGCCTTTGATTCAAAAGATACGTTAGCCGCAATAACAGAAAATGCACCTACTATATCTGCCATAATAGAAACTGAATTCAATCGTAGAGGTAGAAGAGGTTTTGTAACATGAGTGGCAGTTTCCCAACATCACCAGCGGCAAGTAGCGTAAATATTAAATCTATAGAGCCTACTTTAGTTTCTGTCACACAAAATTTAAAAAGACAAGTAAGAAGGAGAGGTGGACAAAGATGGTCATTAGAAGTGGAGTTCCCACCAATGACAAGATCAGAGTTTGCACCTATCTACGCTTTTGCTATGAAGCAACAAGGTCAGTTTGAAACCTTCACTTATATACCACCTGTTATAAGCACCTCACAAGGCGATACAACGGAAAATCCTGTAGTTGATGGTGCGGTGTCAGTTGGTGCAAGTTCAGCGACCATAGATGGTCTAACAGCTTCAGAATCAGGCATTATAAAAGCTGGTGATTTCTTTAAATTTAGCGGTCATTCAAAAATATATATGGCTACTGCTGACATGGATGCAGATGGTACAAGTCATGCCACCTTGAATTTTGCACCTAATCTTCTAAATGCAGTTGCGAATGATGAAACCATAACTTTTGCATCTGTACCTTTTACAGTTTCTTTTACCGAAGATATTACACAATTTGCTACCGATGCTACTGCATTATTTGGTTTTAGTATGACTTTAATAGAAGTGTTTTAATGAGATGGATAGAGGAAGTACAGGTGCATTTCAAACAGAGATTGTTAAATCTGCAAACAAACCTTTTCATTTAGTTAAATTATCTTTTGATGATGTCAGTTATTTTTTATCTGATGCTTATATTCCTGTAACCTATGATTCTGATACCTATACGCCAACAGGAAGTTTTTTAGCTTTTTCCGATATTGTTGAAACCAATGAATCCAATATTGAAACTATAAGTATTTCTTTATCAGGTGTTGATACTACATATATAAATTTATTTTTATCAGGTGGTTACTTAGACAGAACTGTACAAATTTACAAAGCATTTTTAGATAGTAACGATGCTTTGGTTTCTGATCCTTTATTAATATTTGATGGCAGATTAAATAATCCTGTAATCAAAGAAGATGTTGATGCTGGAACAAGCACAGTAGCAGTACAAGCAAGTTCATTATTTGTGGACTTTGACAGAATCAATACAAGATTTACAAATAATGAATCTCAGCAAAGTTTTTTTTCAGGTGATACAGGCTTTAGATTCAGTTCAGTTGTAGTTAAAGAATTGAATTGGGGAATGACTACAGGTGCTACTGCATCAGGTGGCGGCAGTTCTAGTGTATCAACACAAGGTTCTTCCACATCTCCAATCAATAATACTTCACCAGCGCAAAAAAGTATTTTTAGAGAGATAAGACCAACCAATCCATCGTTTAGTTTGCAATCAGGATCAGTAAGAATACACATCAATTATGCAAACAGAAGCACTTCAAATTTTTCTGTAGGACAACAAGTTAAGATAAATGGTTTTGAATCCAAAACATTTGATGATGGAGAATTTATTTTAAGTTCTGCTATAAATTTTTCAGAAGGTGCTGGAACTCATGCAATCACTTCAATAGATTCAGATGGCTTTGGTTTTACTATTGCAGTTCCAAATACAGTTACATCTGTAAAATCAGGAAAGTTTGGCGGTAGTGAAATAACAATTGATGATGAATTAGTTGCACCTGTATTGATACAAACTACATCAGGCTCTAATTCAATTACAGTAAATGCTGATAATTTTGCCAAAGTTGATGAATCAGTTTCTTTTAATTTAGAAACAACATCTGTTGGTGGTATAGAAAGTAGAATCCTTGCCTTAGATCATAAAATTACAGCAAGGACTACAGATACACTTACAGTTGCAGTTACACAAAAAAATATTGTTCTAGCCAATCCTTTAAAAACTACATCAGGCTCAACATCATTGATTATAGATTTTGCAGAACATAATATTGCGGTAAGCGATTCAATCACTATTTCAGGTGCTACAGCAGTTGGTGGTGTACCAGCTTCTGATATAAACAAAGCACATACTGTCACAGCTATAACAGAAAATACAGTTACAGTTGTTGTTTCGACAACAGCAACAAGTACCGCAAGAGGTGGTAGTGATGCAGTTCGTTTAGATGGAAAAATTATTAGAACCAATCCAATAGAAACCACAGCTTCATCTGCAACTGTAAAAGTTCATTACAGAAGTCATGGTTTAGCAAACAGCGACACAATAACTTTGGAAGGCTTGGATGATGTTGGTGGTTTGGATAGAAGTTTGTTAAATAAATCACATACTGTAGTTGATGCTTCTAATACAGATTATTTTACAATTACTCTTTCTGAAAATGCTACAGCTTCAGAATTTGGTGGCGGTGTTGATAGTGTTCTAGAAAGACCTGTAAAAGCCACATCAACAGTTAATTATGGTTCATCAGGAAGTAGAATAAATCTACCAACAGAAATACGATGATAGATAAATTAAAGGCAAATAAATACATTGAATCAAAATTGAATGAACCTTTTGCATGGGGTACTAATGATTGCAACACATTTATTGTTGAATACTTTGATAAGGTACTAGGTACAGACTTATTAAAAATAATTTATAAAAAATATTCTACAAAAAAAGGTGCAATAAAATTTCAAAAAGAATTTGCCCAAAGAATATCAGGCAGATGTTTGGAATTAGGCATGAAGGAATATCATCCTAGTAAAGCTATATTTGGTGACATATTGGTCAAACATAATGAAAATTGGGATTCATGTCATATTTGTATTGGTAGTAAAATGGCATCTGTAGATGAACAAATAGGTACAGCAATTTTGCCAATATCTGATTTTAACGATTTTGATTCTGCATATAGATTTAGTGATGAAAATTAGGAACATAATATTATTATTAACTACCTTATTTTTTACAGGTAGTGTTTTTGCTTTACCAGCATTAGCACCTGTATTCGCTGGTATTGGCTCTTTAGTAGTAGGTTCTGCTGTAGCTGGTTCACTTACTGCTGGTGCATTAATAGCCATTGGTGTAGCTACAGTAGTTGTTGGTGCTTACGCTGGAAGTCAATTGCTAGGTGCTATGAGCATGGACTTTCCTGATAATATGTCAGCACAAGCACGTTCAGCTTTAGCGAATCAACAAGGCTCAACTAATCCTTTACCTGTTATTTATGGAGAAAGAAGAGTAGGTGGTACACCAATTTTTTATCATGTATCAGGTGCAGATAACGAGTTTCTTCATGTTGTATATGCAATCGCAGAAGGTGAGATACAAGGTGTAAGCCAGGTTTATTTGAATAATGACAAAGTAAATACTACACCTGATTTATACGATACTTCTCTTACAGATTTAGTAAATAGTGTAACTATCAATGAGGGAGAAGGCGGTTTAGTTGGCGGTATATCTGTCTTTGGTATGGAAAATATTCATAAACCAAAGTATGAAGGCATTTTAAAATATGAAATTTACAATGGCACAACAACACAAACAGCAGATCAAGATTTAATTTCAGAGACAAGTGGTGCTTGGACATCTTCAGATAGATTACAAGGTGTTGCGTATGCAATTGTAAGATTTAAGTTTGAACCTGAAGTATTTGGTAATACAGGAATACCGCAAGTAAATTTTGATGTTATTGGAAAAAAAACAAGAAGCACAACATCAGGTGGAACTACATATAAAGTATTTAGTAACAATCCAGCAGATTGCATTGAAGATTATTTGACCAATACAATTTATGGTAGATCAATACCAAGTTCACAAATAGATTCAACATCATTCACTACTGCAAGAAATATTTGTGATACCGAAGTTACAGTAGGTGGCGTAACACAAAAAAAATATACCTGTAATGGCATATTAAATACGAATAATAAAGCCTTAGATAATATTGAAAAACTTCTTACATGTTGTAGAGGTTCTTTAATATTTTCAGGCGGTAAATATAAATTATTAATTGATGATACAGGTACAGCAGTTCAAACTTTTGATGAAGATAATATTGTAGGTGCTTTTGAATTATCTTTAGGTGGTAAAGAATACAAAGCAAATAAAATTAGAGCAAACTTCTTTAACAGAAATCGTGACATGCAAGGTGATTTTGCCATTGTAGAAAGTTCAACATTTAAAACAGAAGATAATGGTTTAAGTCTTGAAAGGGCAATTGAACTTCCATTTACAGATCAAATGGAAAGGGCGCAAATGATTTCTACAATCAACATGAAACAATCAAGGCAATCATTGGTCTTTAAATTTACATCAACTATTGTTGGACTAAGAGCAGAGATAGGAGACGTTGTTTTTATTTCATTGGAATCTTTAGGTTGGAATACGCTAAATTCCAATCAAGGCAAGAAGTTTAAGATTATGAAACTTGCTATAAAAAATAACGATGAAGTAGATATCACCGCAAGAGAATATGATGATGATGTTTATGATTTTGGTTTGATACAAGCAGAAGATACTTCACCAAATACAAACTTACCTAATTTTTCATCTGTAGATAAACCAACAATATCTACACCTACAGAAGAATTGATTACTATACCACCAACATTATTCAACAGAGTAACTATTAATTGGACTCAACCAAATAAATCTTCTGTTGAATCTTATGAAATAGGCATCAACAGATTAAATTCAGTACGCTTTGCAAATAAAGCTAGTTATGATTTTGAAGGCAGAAGTGTTACTGAAAGTTTTACCATAGATAAATTAGAAGAAGGTCAATACTTTGTAGCTGTTAGAGCAAAAAATAGATTGGGAGTTTATTCTGATTTTGCTACAGAGATATTTGAAGTCAAGGGGTTTGCTGTTTTACCTGACGTAAATACACCAGCAATTAATTTTGTAACAGAAGAATTATTTACCACCACACAAGGTTCAGGTGTAAAAGCAAAAGCGATATTAACATTTGGTACATCAGTCAATACAGAATGGGAAGATTTAGGAGTTACTATAGATCACTATGATGTTGAATTTAAAAAATCCACAGAAGCATCTTTTCAAGGTGCTGGAACATCACAAGGAACTAATTTTGAATTCTTTGACATTGAACCAGCGTTGTATGAATTTAGAGTTAGAGCGGTAAATACTGTAGGTGTCGCATCAGAATTTTCATCTACTACACAAAGAATTTATGGTTTGACCGCAGTACCTTCAGACGTAAGCAATTTGTTTTTAAGAGCAGATTCTAATACTGCTACTTTAAGTTGGACACCTACAACAGACTTGGATGTGAAGATTGGCGGTTTTTATGAGATAAGACATAACTCATTAACATCAGGTGCAGTTTGGGCGCAATCAACACAAGTAGGTGAAGCTGTATCAGGTATATCAAATCAAGCAGAAGTACCGTTATTGGTTGGTACTTATTTGATAAAAGCGGTTGATTCTACAGGGGTTAAATCTACTAATGCGACAACAGTAGTAAATACAGTAACACCTGATTTATTTCAATCACAGGTATTTTTGACAAGAACAGAAAATCCATCTTTTTCAGGAACAAAATCAAATATGGTAGTAACTGACGATAATACATTGAAATTAGAAGCAGATACTTTGTTTGATTCATTGGGATTAATTGATGAAGTTGGTTTGATTGATTCTGCTGGTGGTGTAGATTTATCAGGCAGTTATGATTTTGCAAACATTATAGACACAGGTATACCAGCACAATCCTATAGATTAAGTTCTGCATTTGCTTTTACGACTAATTCAACATCAGACTTTATAGATACTCGTTCAGGAAATATTGATGATTACGAATCTATTGATTTGAACACTTATGATGATGTAGAGGTTCAGTTGCAAATAGCAACAACCAATGATGATCCTAGTGGTTCACCAACTTTTACAGATTTTCAAAACTTTAGAATCGGTAATTATCATGGTCGTGCTTTTAAATTTAGATTGTTAGTAACATCAGGTGATGTAACACACCAAGTTTATATATCATCTTTGTCTGCAACTTTAGAAGCCTTTCAAAAAATAGATACACAACAATTAACATCAAGTACAAGTGCTTTAGGTGTTACTTTTGGAGAAGGATTTTTAGTTACTCCTAAAATTGCTGTTACTGCACAGAATATGGCAAGTGGAGATTTTTATGAAATAACAAGTGTGTCTAGCACAGGTTTTACAATTACTTTCAAGAACAGTAGTGGTACAATTGTCGCTAGAACATTTGACTATATAGCAAGAGGTTTTTAATGGCTCAACACGATTACGATATAGCTAACCAATCAGGTGCAAACTTTAGAGCAGACTTAAATAATGCTTTAGATGCTATTGTATCTAACAACTCAGGTTCATCAGAACCATCTACTACATTTGCTTATGAATGGTGGATTGATACATCTGCTAATGTACTAAAGCTAAGAAATTCTGCAAATAACGCTTGGATAACTTTACCTTTATCAATTACCGCAGATAATTCAACATCAGGTGCTTTGACAGTAAATGGAAATCTAAGCACTACAGGAACTTTAGATGTAAATGGTGGTGAGGTAATTTTAGATGCTGATGCTGATACATCTATAACAGCAGATACAGATGACCAAATAGATTTTAAGATTGGTAATGTAGATGTTGCTACTTTAACAAACAGTCATTTAGTTCTTAAAGGAACAACACCAAAAATAACTATTGGTGATGGTGGTGAAGAAGATACAGCATTAATATTTGATGGTAATGCACAAGATTTTTATATTGGTTTAGATGATTCTGCTGATGATTTGGTTATTGGTACAGGTTCTACTGTTGGCACTAATCCAAAAGTTGTTATAGAAAATGGCGGTAATGTTGGCATCAATACACTTATTCCAGCAAGTGTATTACATGTAGCTGATACAGGTGTTAATACAGCTAATACAATAACTTTCGGTAATCCATCGGTAACTGCCAAAGCAGAAATACACTACACCGCTGGTGGCTCAGAATTTTTAAATATTTCTGCCAAAGGCACTAATTCAGGTTTTGGAAATATAACTTTTAAAACAGGTGGTACTCCTGATGAGCGAGTCAGGATTAGCAATGTTGGCAATGTCGGTATTGGTCGAACAACACCACAAGCACCATTGGAGGTAAATCAGGTAAACACAGAATGTTCGCATTTTGGAAGTGCTAGTACTAATAGTTCTAATAATTTCACAGGAATCTCTTTAGGTTTTGCAGAAGCGGGTAATTTAAACTCAAGAAAAGTCAAAATTGTTTCTACAGGTATTGGGGATGGTGCGGCAAGACAAAATTTAGATTTTTTAGTTGATACAAATACTGATAGTAATAGTGCGGTCTTAGTAGATAGTAAACTCACTATTTCAGGTACTACAGGAGTAGTTTCAGGTGATTTAAACGATACATCTGATATTGGTTTTAAAGAAAATGTAACTGATGTTACTGAAAGTCTTTCTCTGATAAAACAACTCCAACCAAGATTTTTTACATGGAAAGACTCAAAAGCTTCAAGAGGAGAATCGACAGGATTTATAGCACAAGAAGTTGAAAAAATAATTCCACTTCTTGTTCAAGGTAATGATTTAGGATCAATTACAACCGCAGATGATGGTTCGGAACTTGAAGATATGTCAGGCAAAAGTATCAATACAATTGGTCTAGTAGCTTATTTGACTAAAGCTATTCAAGAACTAGAAGAAAGAGTAAAAACATTAGAGGACTAATATGGCAATAAATTATACTTGGGATTGTAAAACTGTAGATGTAAAAACCATTGATGGTAATGAAGATACTGTCTTTAATGTGCATTGGCGATTAACAGGAACAGATGATGCTAATACTGTTGAAGACTTAGAAGGCAATGATGTCGCTGTTACTGCTTCTGTATATGGTTCACAAGAATTAGACACTTCAGACTTATCAGACTTCACCGCTTTTGCTGATTTAACTGCAAGTGATGTACAAGGTTGGGTTGAATCTGCTATGGGAGAAGATAGAGTTACAGAAATCAAAAATAATTTAAGCAATCAAATAGCTGAATTAGTTACACCAACACAAGAAACAAAAACAATAGGAGATTAATATGTCAGATATACAAGTTAGAAACGATAATGGCGAGGTTGAAGAATACAACAAAGAAGATATGACTGATGAACAAAGAAGTTTGTTTAATGATCTTCTAGCCTTGCAACAAAGATGTATTGAGATTGAACCAATGGCAAGAGAGTTTTCTGATAAAAAACAATTGGTTGATCTTAAATCAAAATCTTTATTAGAAAGCCTTAGAGGTATAGGAAATGCCGAGAAAGAAAGCGACAGCGAAACCAAGACCATCGACTAAAAAGCCAACTGTTGAACAGGTAGCCAACTCTTTAGATAGACATGAAAGAGTTTGCGAACAGAAATGGAAGGAGAACTTCCGCAGATTAGATTCTATCGAATCAGATATAAATACCACCAATAAAAGATTATGGCAGATAGCTGGTATTGTTATCGGTCTATTATCTTCCCTAGTGATTAATGCCTTCTTTATGTAGAATGAACCTTGAGCAATATTATGTTGAAATCTCGATATTTCTAGCAAGTGTCTTAGGCGGTCTTGCTCTAAAAGATTATTCTGTATCTTTTATCAAAGGTCTTAAATTTAAACTTAACTCACAATTCAACGAAGGTGATAAGGTCTTATTAGATGGTGAACAAGCCATGATAATCAAGATTGGCATGGGTACTACTGTCTTTGGTGTTTATGGTCGTGATGGCTACACATGGCGTTATATTAGCAATACCAAGATAGAATCCCTTAAATTAGAAAAGATAGTTGATAAAGATTTACACCAAGATTCTGCTTATGAAAAGCGACAAAAACTAAAAAACATATTGGAGGGCAAAGAAGATGATTGATAAATTTTTTAAACCAATAAGTGATCTAATCGGTAAAGCCATACCTGACAAAACAAAGCGTATGGAACTAGAAGCTAGTATCAAATCACAAATGATTGATTTGCAAAAATCACAAAATGAAATTAATCTTGCACAAGCAAAACATGGTTCTATTTTTGTTGCTGGTGCTAGACCTGCCATCATGTGGATATGTGCATTGGGATTAGCATGGGCGTATTTCTTAGCGCCGATACTTAATTGGCTAGTATGGACTTTTTCTTTTGATATAGTGCCACCTGATATTGAAACAGAAGGTCTTATGACTTTAACATTATCAATGTTGGGTTTAGGTGGTATGCGTAGCTTTGAGAAATTCAAAGGTGTTGCCAGAAACAACCTAAGAGAAGAAAATACCAAAGATTCATATAAACCATAATGGAAACAGGTGTTACCAAAGAACTGATTGATGATTTAAAAGAAATGCTTATCAAGAATGAAGGCATAGAACTTAAAATTTATCGGTGTTCAAGTCAAAAATTGACAATTGGCGCAGGTCGCAACATCGAAGATAATGGCATATCTATTGATGAAGCTGAGTTAATGTTAAAGAATGACATGGATGGTGTCTTTAATGATCTTGATAGAAACATACCTTTTTGGCAATCTATGCCTTACAACGTCAGATTAGTACTTTGTGACCTATGTTTTAATCTAGGCATAAAAAAATTATGTCGTTTTACCAAGATGCTTGAAGCCTTAGAAGAAAGAGATTTTGAATTAGCTGGTGAAGAACTATTGGATTCTACTTATGCAAAACAAGTAAAAAAACGAGCCGATAGAAACTATAAATTAGTCATAGACAGTTAATCTTTCTTCGGTAATTCTTTGATGCTAAATCTTCTTGAAGTGTAGCCTTCTTTTGCTGGAACTACCTTCTCAGGTTGTGCTTTGTAATTAACAGTCTGCCAAACGACCTTATGGCTTTCAGAATAGCCTTCTTTGGCATCTTTCATTGACATCATAATGCTTTT
>VMHT01159281.1_pt1 | contig 12639 bp, 8 predicted proteins | sample 4693611 | NCBI WGS metagenome assembly VMHT01 (sample SAMN12280063, study PRJNA550983) | marine metagenome | isolation source: seawater sampled from same location over 5 years 0.02-0.2 micron viral filtrate | place: USA: collected off the coast of southern California halfway between the port... ... | reverse complement strand
GAGTTATATGTTTCTAAAATCATAGCGACTGACTTGGCTGACATGATCCTGGACATAGAAGATGATGAAAAGATAAGGTATGGAGTACTAGACTCTTCATTATGGCACAGAAGAGGAGATACTGGACCTAGCCTAGCAGAACAGATGATCTTAAAAGGGTGTCGTTGGAGACCTGCAGATAGATCAAAAGGCTCTCGTGTATCGGGTAAGAACGAGATACACAGAAGACTACAAGTGGATGAGTTTACAGAGGAACCAAGGCTTGTTATATTTGATAGCTGTACAAATATTATCAATCAATTACCGACAATACCCCTTGATAAAAAGAACCCTGAAGATGTAGATACCAATTCAGAAGACCACTTATACGATGCTCTTAGATACGGTGTTATGACTAGACCTAGAAGTAACGTATTTGACTTTGACCCTAGCTCTCAAAGATCAGGCTTTCAAGCTTCAGACCCCACATTTGGATACTAAGGATTAACTAATGGAAGAAGATGACATCTTTGAATCAGAAGAACTTTACATGGACGATGAAGAGTCCTCTTACGTAGAAGATAAAGAAGACTCTGATGATAAAACAGACAGCAAAGTAGGAACTGTCATTGGCTTTGTAGAGAATAAATTTTCCAAAGCAGATAAAGCTAGGTACTCAGACGAACAGCGTTGGATAAAAGCATATCAAAATTACCGTGGTATTTACGGACCTGACGTACAGTTTACATCTACTGAAAAATCTAGAGTATTTGTAAAAGTAACAAAGACTAAAGTTCTTGCAGCTTATGGTCAAATTGTAGATGTTCTCTTTGGCTCTAACAAGTTTCCTATTTCTATCAACCCTACTGTTTTACCAGAAGGTATATCTGATACTGTAAACTTTGAGACTGACAGCAACATGCGTAAGGCTCAAGAGTCTGGTGATGCGTTACCAAAAGATAATATGAAATTACAACCTGGTGAAACTATTATCGATTTAAGGGAAAGGTTAGGTTCTTTAAAAGATAAACTATCTCCTGTACAAGATAAGGTAGAAGAAGGACCAGGTGAAACGCCATCTAAAGTTACTTTCCATCCTGCTATGGTTGCAGCTAAAAAGATGGAAAAGAAAATACAGGATCAACTAGAAGAATCAAATGCTAAGAAACAATTACGTATAGCTGCCTTTGAAACTGCTTTGTTTGGCACAGGTATCATGAAGGGTCCATTTGCTCTTGATAAAGAGTATCCTTCTTGGTCAGAAGATGGAGAGTATAACCCTACTATTAAAACCGTACCCCAAACATCTAGTGTAAGTATTTGGAACTTTTATCCTGACCCAGATGCTAACAACATGGATGAGGCTGAGTACGTAATTGAAAAACATAAAATGTCTAGGTCACAGATACGTGCTCTAAAACGTAGACCATTTTTCAGATCGAATGCAATCAACACTGCTATTGAGATTGGTGAGTCCTACTCTAAAGAGTGGTGGGAACAGGTCATGGAAGACGCAGACCAAGAGACTAGATCAGAAAGATTTAACGTTCTTGAGTTCTGGGGTTATGTTGATACAGACATTTTAGAAGGTCATGATGTAGAGATACCAAAGGAATTAAAAGATCAAGATCAAGTATCTGTAAATATCTGGATTTGTAACGGTCAAGTGTTACGCCTTGTAATGAACCCATTTACCCCTGCTATCTTACCGTACTACGCAGTGCCGTTTGAAGTAAATCCGTATTCGTTCTTTGGTATTGGTATAGCGGAAAACATGGATGATACACAAACACTCATGAATGGTTTTATGAGGATGAGTGTGGACAATGCTGCACTGTCTGGTAATCTTCTTATTGAGATTGACGAAACTAACCTTATGCCTGGGCAGGACTTATCTATCTATCCTGGTAAGGTCTTTAGGAGACAAGGTGGTGCTCCTGGTCAAGCTATCTTTGGCACTAAGTTTCCAAACGTATCTAACGAGAACATGCAGATGTTCGATAAAGCAAGGGTGCTGTCAGATGAATCAACAGGTTTTCCTTCTTTCGCTCATGGTCAAACAGGCGTACAAGGAGTGGGCCGTACTGCTTCTGGTATTTCTATGCTTATGTCTGCTGCCAACGGTAGCATACGTACTGTTGTTAAAAATGTAGATGACTATCTACTTGGCCCTCTTGGTAAAGCTTTCTTTCATTTTAATATGCAGTTTGATTACGACAGTGAAATCAAAGGGGATCTAGAAGTTAAAGCAGAGGGTACTGAAAGTTTGATGGCTAACGAGGTTCGTAGTCAAAGACTCATGCAATTTCTTGGTGTTGTACAAAATCCAGTGCTTGCACCTTTTGCAAAAATGGATTATATTATCAGAGAGATTGCTAAGTCTATGGATCTTGATCCTGAAAAACTTACAAACTCTATGGGTGATGCAGCTATACAGGCTGAGATCCTCAAGAAGTTTCAAGCAGAAAATCCACCACCACAAGTAGATCCTAACGCACCACAACAGGGTGCTCCTGCAGGAGTACAGGTACAAGACACAACTGGTTCAGGTGGTGGGCAAATAGGCACAGGGACAGCACCAATCCCAGGAGAGCAGGGTTTCTCAGCCAACACAGGTGAAGGACAAGCATGAGCCTAAAACAAATAGTAAACAATCACGAAATCTGGGATTCACTGAATCAAGAACTAGATCGAAGACTAAACCACATACATGTACAAATGGAACAAACCTTAAAAGCAGAAGACTTGTTTAGACTACAGGGTGAAGCAAAATCTTTACGTAGACTAAAATTTCTGAGGGATGAAGTGAATGGACCTAAACCAGACTAGAGATCAAATGGAAATGTTTGGTTATACTGCTGAAGGAGCACAGCAGGAAGCTGACAAGTTTGTAGAGGAAGCAGGAAACTTAGAGGAAGATATATCTAAGGCTGCATCTTTTGTAGTTCCGTTTTATGACTCAGGTGTAAACATATCGAATGTTGTACAGGAGTACATGAAGCCTGAACAAGAACGTGACTACGATTACATAAAGAGCCAGTTTACAGAAGCAGGTCAGAGTGCTGCCATAGAAGGTGGTCTACTTCTTATGGGTGGTGTTGCAGGTAAATACGGAGCCAAAGGTATCAAGGCTCTAGCCGACAAAGTAAAACAGTACGAGATAGATCCTACAGCAATGTCAGCATTTGGTGCAGGAGCTATCAGGAAGAAACCTACCATCAAAGAAGGTGTTCCTACTATAGAGGCAGCAGGTCTTACAGACGAAGCTATTGAAACATGGCGTAAAAAAAATGCTACCTCCCCTGAGTTTAGAAAGGCTCTAAAAGGCAGGGATGAAGAGTTAATGGATTTAGCTGCAGGAGTTAAAGAGGGTAGAGTTTTTAATACAACATACAGAAAACGTGTAGATGAATTACGTCCTATACGTAAAGTAAAAGATGTTCCTAAACCCTCAAATGTTAAAGAAATTGTAAGTGCTTTAGACTCAGGTAAACGTAAATCACCTATTGTTGGATTAAATTATGAGATCCCAGATGGTGAAGTTATTACTGCACGTTTAGATATTCCTGCTTATGTTGACTACGACACTTGGATACCAACTTTACGTCATGCAAGTAAGACAATGTACAAAGCTGCTCTTCGTATGAAAAATGTAAAGTTTATTCAACCTGAAGGTAGGGAGGTAGGATCAGCTTTAGATGTAGCAGTTGGTCCACAACGTCTTGAAGAAACATTTGGATTAACAAAGAAAAAAGCACAGGCTAAAGGAAATAAAAGTCCATTTGCTGTTATGGAAGGTAGTTACGTTGATGGCACTGATGATGAACTTTTTACTATGGCAAAAGAAATTTTTGATAGTGATGAGTGGACACAAGTAGGATACGATCCAGTAAAAAGAGGTTTCTTTTATGACAGAGAAACTGGACAAGCAATCCTAGAAGCAGATGAAGTAATTCAGGTAGGGCATTTGGTCTTAGCAAAAAACGCAAAGAAGACAGATCCAGATGTTTTTTCTTTTAACGAAGGTGGGGCAGTAATGGACGATCAAATGGAAATGGCATTTATGCAAGAGGGTGGAATAGCAGATGATGGTATGGATGTAGATCCAGTATCAGGAAACGAAGTACCACCTGGTTCTCTTGCAGAGGAAGTACGAGATGATATTCCTGCACAACTCTCTGAGGGTGAGTATGTCGTTCCTGCTGATGTTGTTAGATACTACGGTGTCAAGTTTTTTGAAGATCTAAGAGATCAAGCTAAGATGGGTCTAGCTGATATGGAAGCCAATGGGCGTATAGGTGGAGAGCCTGTTCCTGCAGGTGGTCCTGTAAATGACGAAGAGTTATCTCCACAAGAGATGCAAGCTATACAAGAAATGATGGGTATGGCTGAAGGTGGTACTATACAGAATCCTTACCTACAACAACAACAGATGTATAATCAACCTGCACCTAAGTCTGTAGGAAACACTATTGGGTACAATCAGGGTGGTGATAATTCTACCCCTTCTTACGCTAGAAATACTTTTAACCCCAATCAGTACGGACTTGGATTTAGTTTTATGGGTCAGCCACAGCAAACAACAATGGCTACAACTCCTGGTACTACAACTCCTGGGGATACAACTGTGGTCACACCAGTAACAGGTGAGTCACCAATGATGACCCTTTACGGTCCTAACGGAGAAATAAGAACATTTAACTTACCTCTCAGTGAAGTAGACGCAGCAGAAGTAGCTAGACTTAGAAAAGAAGGATACTCAGAAACAAAAGCTACAACTCCTACACCTACCCCAACAAGCCGTAAAAATAGATCAAAAACACAGGTAGAGGGAGATCCTAATTCTTGGATGGAAAAGTTTGATTATACTGACATGAGTAATCTAGGATCACAAACATCTGATATATTAAACAAGTCTCCAATGGGTAGTGTGATGGGAGCGTTTATGAACGCAAGCACTGCTGCTCAAGCTGCTGCTAACATTATTATTATGAAAAATAACGGAGCTACTGCAGAAGAAATAGCGACAGCACAGGCTAAGTATGATCAATTTATTATAGACTCTAAACTACAATACATGCCTAAAGGTCTTATGAATGGTGATAGACTAGCAAGAGACATTGTAGCAAACAATATAGATGTCGCTTTGTTTGAAGACTCAGTAGACCTTAAAGGTGACAGAATATTTAAAGATGCAAATGACTTTGGTAGGTTTGTTGAGAAAGTTGGACCTAAAGGTAGGGGTTCAAAAGGTATAAAAGATGCGTTTGCAAGAGTTCAACAAAGAACAAAAGATCTAGGTACAACACCAACAGGAACACCACCACAAAGACCTGATAATTTAGTTAAAGTGAGGACAGACTCAACAGGTAAAAAAGCAGGAGATGCAGGTTATGAGTCTGCTTTGAGAAAAAGACAAAACGATAAACGTAAAAAATATCAAAAAACGCAAAGAGAAAAAATGAAAGCGTTTAAAAAACGTGAACAAAAAACTGGTGTAGATGGGCGTAACATTGGCGGTAGAGCCGAAGGTGGGCTAATGAAAAAAGGCAACAAGTAAACAATAACTATAAGGCTACCCAGGAATGGTTCCTGGCCCCAACATAAAGGAGAACTTTAAATGCCTGAACTAACTGAAATGGAAAGACCGAAGACTGCAGGTTTTGTAGATCGTGGGTATAACCATACTAAAAAACAAAAACAGATGGAAGCTGAAGAAGCTGAGATTGCTAAACTAGAGGCAAAGGCTCGTGGTGAAGAAGTTACTGAAAGTGAATCCAGTGGCGAAGATACTGATGACACCGAAGTACAAGCTACAGACGATTCCAAACAAGAAGAAACCAAAGAGGAAACCGAAGCACAGGAAGACGATAGTAGCTTAAGTGCCGAAGAGAAATCTTTTAAGAAACGTTATGGCGATTTGCGTAGGCATATGTCAGACAAAGAGAAGGAGTGGAACGAAAGATTTGAAGCTCTAGAAACTAAAAGTAAACGTGAGGGTATTGTTCCTCCTAAGTCTGATGAAGACATAGAAAAGTGGGCAAGTGAGTATCCAGACGTTGCAGGTATTGTTGAAACTATTGCTGCTAAGAAAGCACAGGAGATGTTCAACAAAGCTGAATCACGGTTACAAGAACTAGATGACGCTCACTCTGAAGCTCAAAGAGTAAAAGCAGAAAACATTATTCGTAGGTCTCACGAAGACTTTGACGAATTAAGACAAGCAGATCAGTTCCATGATTGGGCTGATGCACAACCTAAATGGGTTAAGGATGCACTCTATGAAAATATGGATGATCCTGCATCAGTTGTACGTGTAATTGATTTATATAAAATAGACAACGGTATGACTATATCAGCTAAGAAACAGTCTAAGAAGGCTGCAGCGTCTACTGTTGCTAAAGGTTCTCGAACTTCTATTGATGAAAAAGGTGTGCAAGGCACTATTAAAGAGTCTGATGTATCTAGAATGTCATCTAAAGAGTTTGAAGAAAAGCAGGATCAAATAAACGAAGCGATGCGTAATGGCAAGTTTGTTTATGATATAACTGGTTCTGCAAGATAAATGGTTGACATATATTAAGTCAAGCATATAACTACCAGTATCTGACTTGAAGCCTCCGTAAGGACTACCTTCAAAGATACTTTTCTCTAAAGTCTAAACTACAAAGAACTACCTGTCTAAGTATAGGCCCAGTGGTATTCGGTTGCGCCACCGAATGCTTTCTGCACCCTAGAAAACGTACAGCCTCTTTCAGGTGTTTAAGCTTTATTCTCAAAGCCAAATATCATGGAGGATTTAATCATGGCTTTTACAACAGCAGGAGGATACGGTAACTTACCAAACGGTAACTTTTCCAGTATCATATACTCCAAAAAAGTACAGCTTGCTTTTCGCAAAGCAACTGTGTGCGGTGACATCACCAACTCTGATTATTTCGGAGAGATCAGCGCACAAGGAGATACGGTGAAAATTATCAAGGAACCTGAAATTTCTGTGTCGTCCTATGCAAGAGGTACGAACATCACAGCACAGGATCTTGATGATGAAGACTTTTCTCTAGTCGTAGATAAAGCGAACTACTATGCTTTTAAGATTGACGATATAGAGGAAGCGCACTCACACGTAAACTTTATGCAACTTGCAACAGATCGTGCAGCATACCGTTTAGCTGATCAGCATGACCAAGAAGTTCTTGGCTATCTATCAGGTTTTAAACAGTCTGCTTTACATTCTGACGCTGACACAGTTAATGACCAAACAAATGGTTCAAAAGCTGTAGCAACAGCAGGTTCAGACGAGTTGTTGACATCAATGAAACTCCGTAAGGATTCATTTGGTAACATAACAACTGGTTCTGCAGGAGATCATTCAATTCCTATAGCAGCACGTTTACCAGGTGCAACAGCACTACCAACAGCAACTGCTTCACCTGCAATGGTTGTAGCACGAATGGCTCGTTTACTTGACCAACAACAAGTAGACAAACAAGGTCGTTGGCTTGTGGTAGATCCAGTATTCATGGAAATAATGGCAGACGAAGATTCACGTCTTTTAAATGCTGATTATGGTGAGTCTGGAGCACTACGTAATGGTTTGGTTCTTAATAACCTACACGGTTTTCGTGTGTACTCATCTTCCAACCTACCTTCAGTAGGTACAGGATCAGGTACAACAGGTTCTGCAAACCAGAATACTAACTATGGTGTGATCTGTGCAGGTCATGACTCAGCAGTAGCAACTGCAGAGCAGATCAGTAAGACTGAAACATATCGTGATCCTGACAGCTTTGCTGACATTGTTCGTGGTATGCATCTATATGGCAGAAAGATTCTTCGTCCAGAAGCAATCGTAACTGCTAAATACAACGCAGCGTAAGGGAGAAATAAATTATGGCATTAGGTGATAATACACTTCAAGCTGCAAGGGGAGCCAATGCTACCCCAGGCAGAAGCCCCTACATGGTTCAAACTGTTTTGAATTTAGCAACTGCTTTGTCTGACAAAGGTAGCGCACTAGCTGCTTCTGATGTCATTCCAGTGATTGCTGTCAAAAAAGGAACTATGATCCTTAACGCAGGTATTGAAGTAGATACTGCTTCTGATGGTTCTACATTTACTGTAGACCTTGGAATGGTAGACGCTGACGTATTTGTTGACGGATTTGACGGAACATCTGCTGCAGCAGTAGTTGCACAGAATCCTGCAGCCTATCAGCCTGTAATGGCAGTCGCAGATGACAACATTGACCTAACAATTGCTTCACTATCTGGTGGTGCAGTTACTACAGGTAAGATGCGTATCTGGGCGGTTTTGATGGACTGTACAGATCGGGGTAATGACGGTACTGCTCAAGAAGTAGATCGTGATACACTTGCTTAACTAACTTAAGGGGCTAGGAAACTGGCCCCTTTAACCTTATCTAAGGGATTTTTTAATGGCAACTTATATAACACTGGTTAATCAACTTTTAAGAAGATTAAACGAAGTTACGCTAGATATCACAGGTGATGGGTTTGATACAGTTCGTAACGTTCAGGCACTTTCTAAAGATGCTATTAATAACTCCATTAGAAATATAATACAAACAGGACAAGAGTTTCCTTTTCTTAAAACAACACAGACACAAACACTAGCAGCAGGGACAAGACAATATGATTTCCCTACTGATTATTCTAGTGCAGACTGGGAAACTTTTTATATTAAAAAATTAACGTCTGTTGATAACACCCCAATGCACCTACCGTCAATTACATATGATGAATATATCCAAAGGTATAGACACTTTGATGACACAGGAAATCAAACAGGTATATCCGCACCTACACTTATCTATAAAACTAACGAAGAAAAATTTGGAGTTACTCCTATCCCTGATAATACATATCAAATAGAATACGTGTATTACTTTTTTCCTTCAGATCTATCTGATTTTAATGATATATGCTCTATACCAGATAGATTTAATCATGTAGTTATTGATGGAGCTATGATGTACATGATGAGATTTAGGTCTAACGAACAGAGTGCTGCAATGCATCAACAAAATTTTGAAGATGGTATAAAAATGATGCGAAGAGTTCTTGTAGATGATCAGTTAAGAGTACGATCAACTGTAGTTGATAGAATTAACTCTTCCAATCAAGTTTTAGGTAGAATAATGTAATGGCTGACAATCTAGCTTCCTTTAAAGTATTCTGTCAAGGTGGGCTAAATACTAGTAGAGATGTGTTATCTCAGGGTGAAAATCAACCTGGATCTGCTATTGCTCTTATCAATTATGAACCTGCTGTTACTGGTGGTTACAGAAAAATAAATGGATTTGCTAATAACTATGGTACAGTTACAGGAACAGGAAGTGTTCTTGGAGTTTGTGTAGCTAATGGTATTAACGATGGTATACTAGCTTGTCGTAAACCCTCTAGTGGTAGTAACTACTTACACAAGTATATTAATAGTTCTACATCATGGGGAGAAATAACCTGTGATGTTATTGCAAATGATAGAGATGGTGTATGTGCATCTCAAACTCCAAGTGGTTCAGGTAACTTAACAATAAATGGTGCGTTAGCTTCTGGCGGTTCTGTAAACTTTACAACTGCTGCATCTGAACAACCTAGACAAGTTACCTTTTTTGGAACAGGTGATGAGTCAGGTAAAACTTTTACAATTACAGGTACGGATTTTTTAGGTGCGGCACAAACAGAAGAGGTAACAGGTCCAAATAATACTACAGTAAGCAGCACAAAGTACTTTAATACAATTACACAAATAGCTGTAAGTGCAGGGACAGCAGCAGCTATTGAAGTAGGATCAGGAACAGGTTTATTTAGAACTAGTAATCCTACTATGTCAGGTGTAACTAAGGTAAGATTTACAAAATATAACTTTGGTAGCCCAAAGGTAATACTAACAGATGGTATAAATCCTGCAGCCATTTATGATGGTACAACATATAGACAAATACTTGATAGCAGTGCTCCTACAGATCCTAAATTTTCTGATGTATTTAAAAATCATTTATTTTTAGCGGGTGATCCTGCAGAAGATACTAATTTATATTTTAGTGCTCCTTTAGCAGAAACAGATTTTAGTGTAGCAAATGGGTCTGGAATAATAAATGTAGGTTTTCCTATAGTAGCAATAAAGACTTTTAGAGATGCGCTGTTTATTTTTGGAAGTAACAATATTCGTAAACTTGTTGGCAATAATATATCTAACTTTGTTTTAGAAACAGTTACTGATGACTTAGGATGTCTAGCTACAGACAGTGTTATAGAAATAGGTGGTGACTTACTATTCTTATCTCAAGATGGTCTACGCCCAGTATCAGGTACAGATAAGATTGGTGATGTTAATCTAGAAACTGTATCAAAAGACATTCAGTCTATCTTTACAGACATTGTATTTGATATTGACCTTGAAGGTTTAAATGCTGTTGTTATTAGAGGTAAGACCCAGTTCAGATACTTCTTTGCTGCTGCAGACACTCAAGGTGTTATAGGTGGTTTTAGACAAACACCTAACGGTCTACAGTTTGAATACAGCCAAATGTTAGGTATTACAGCTACATGTGCAGACAGTGGTTACATAGGTCAAAATGAATTTGTACTGCATGGTGCTTCAGATGGTAAAGTGCATAGACAGGAACAAGGAAATGATTTTGATGGTAGTAATATATTAAGTATATTTCAAACACCATTCTTTCATATGCAAGATCCAGAACAACGTAAAGTATTTTACACTGTAGCTACATACTTACGTTCTGAAGGTGACAACTCAATAGTTATGTCGGCTGTGTATGATTATGAGGATGTAGATACTCTTAACCCAACAAACTTTAATTTATCAACAGCAGGAGCAGCAGCTTTCTTTAACGAAGCAACGTATAATAGTACTGCAATATTTGATGGTAATCCATCACCAGTACAAAGAACTAATATATCAGGATCAGGTAAATCAGCATCTTTCAGATATGTAACTAATGACACAGATGCATCACACAGTATACAAGGCTTAGTGATTACATTTGGGGTAGGAGACAGGTTATAACATGGCAGGTTATTCAAGACAATCAGCAGCAGATATTATCGCTAATGCGGTTATTAAAGCTGCACCAGTAAACGCAGAGTACAATGCTTTACGAGATACTTTTGCTTTAGCTACTGGACACAAGCATGACGGTAGTTCTACTGAAGGTGGTTACGTACCTCTAATAGCTGACAGTGATGCGCTAAATAAAGTTGTAATAGATACTAGTAACAATAGAATAGGTTTCTTTAGTGAAGTAGGTGGATCTGCAGTAGAGCAAGTACGTATACAAGACGGTGCTATTGTTCCTGTAACTGACGATGACATTGACATTGGTACATCCTCATTAAAGTTTAAAGACCTGTATGTAGACGGTGTAGGTTACATTGACTCTGTTACAGTAACTGGAGCAGCTACATTTTCTAACATAGACATTAACGGTGGTGCAATAGACGGTGCAACAATTGGTGCAGCCTCTGCAGGTGCAGCTACGTTTACTGACCTTACTGCTACAGGTACAACTACAGTAACCACAGCAGATGTTAATGGCGGTAACATTGATGGCACTATAATAGGTGCTTCTACAGCAGCAGCAGGTACATTCACTGCACTAACCGCTACAGGAACTACAACAGTAACAACTGCAGACATAAATGGTGGTAACATAGATGGCACAACAATTGGTGCTTCTAGTGCAGCAGCAGGTAGCTTTACAACTGTGTCAACATCTGGACAAGCAACATTAGCAACTGTTGATATTAATGGTGGTGCTATTGATGGTGCTATTATTGGGGCTAATAGTGCTGCTGCCATAACAGGTACAACTATTACAGCAAGCTCTGGCTTTGTTGGTAACTTGCAAGGTAACATTACAGGTAATATAACTGGTAACATTACTGGTGATATTAGTGGTGACGTGACTGGTAACGTAACTGCAGGTTCAGGTACATCTACATTTACTAACGTAACAGTCAATGGAACACTGGACGTTACAGGTACAACAATTGCTAACGTTACTGATCCTAGTAATGCACAAGATGCTGCCACAAAAAATTATGTTGACACACAGGTATCAGGGCTTGTTGACTCAGCACCTGGAACACTAAACACACTGAACGAACTAGCTGCAGCAATCAACGATGATGCAAGTTTTAGCACAACTATTACAACTAGTATAGCTGCCAAGCTGCCACTTGCAGGTGGTACAATGTCTGGTGCTATAGCTATGGGTACTAGTAAGATTACAGGACTAGGTGATCCTACAGCAGATCAAGATGCAGCAACTAAGAAATACACAACGGATACATTTTTACCATTAGCAGGTGGCACTCTGACAGGTGCAGTAGCAGCAGGTAGTAACAAAATTACTGCTACATATACACCAAGTGCAAATTCGGACTTGACAACTAAGACATATGTTGATAGTATTCTGGGATCAGGTACTGCAGCAGCAACATCAGCAACTGCAGCCGCTTCAAGTGCTACAGCCGCTGCCTCAAGTGCAACTGGTGCAGCAAACAGCGCAACAGCAGCAGCCTCTAGTGCAACCTCTGCAGCAGCTAGTTTTGATTCGTTTGATGATAGATACCTTGGTGCTAAGTCATCTGCTCCCTCAGTAGACAATGATGG
>VMHT01103626.1_pt1 | contig 12639 bp, 18 predicted proteins | sample 4693611 | NCBI WGS metagenome assembly VMHT01 (sample SAMN12280063, study PRJNA550983) | marine metagenome | isolation source: seawater sampled from same location over 5 years 0.02-0.2 micron viral filtrate | place: USA: collected off the coast of southern California halfway between the port... ... | reverse complement strand
AGTAAACTACCTGCAGACGTTAGAAAAACTTTTAAACAACTTCGAGTACTACACGCTGAAAAAAAAATACAGAATAAAGCTAAAACAGATTTTTTATCTTTTGTAAAATGTGTGTGGCCAGATTTTGTAGAGGGGTCCCATCACAGACACATCGCAGATAAGTTTAATAAATTAGCTACAGGTGAAATAAACCGGCTAATTATTAACATGCCTCCCAGACACACTAAGTCGGAGTTTGCCTCATACTTACTTCCGGCTTGGATGGTGGGCAGGGATCCTAAGCTCAAGATTATTCAAGCAACCCACACAGCAGAACTTGCAATAAGGTTTGGCCGTAAAGCAAAGAATCTTATCGACTCAGAAAATTTTACAAAAATTTTTAAAACAAGACTACAAGAAGATAGTAAAGCAGCAGGACGTTGGGAGACATCTGATGGTGGAGAATATTTTGCAGCTGGTGTTGGTGGTGCAATCACGGGCCGTGGTGCGGACCTCTTGATTATTGATGACCCACACTCTGAGCAAGATGCAATGTCCAAGACTGCATTAGAGTCAGCTTATGAATGGTATACATCAGGTCCTCGTCAACGTTTACAGCCTGGTGGTAAAATAATTATGGTTATGACACGTTGGTCTACAAAAGATCTGACAGGAATGTTAATTAAAAACCAAAGTGAACCTAAAGCTGATCAATGGCACGTGGTCGAGTTTCCAGCAATCTTGGACCATGGATCACGGCCCAAGCCTGTTTGGCCAGAGTATTGGAAGCTAGACGAATTAGAAAAAGTTCAAGCAACATTACCCGTTGCTAAATGGAATGCGCAGTGGATGCAAAATCCCACAGCAGAAGAAGGAGCCATATTAAAACGAGAGTGGTGGAGAACTTATACATCAGAAGATATACCTCAGTTATCTCACGTCATACAATCTTACGATACAGCGTTTCTTAAAAAAGAAACAGCGGACTATTCAGCTATTACTACTTGGGGCGTATTTTATCCAAGCGAAGACGAAGGAGCTAATTTAATATTATTAGATGCTGTTAAAGGTAGATACGAGTTTCCTGAATTAAGGAGACTGGCCCTTGAACAATATGATTACTGGAAGCCTGAATCTGTTATAGTTGAGGCAAAAGCTAGTGGATTGCCATTAACGTTCGAGTTAAGAAAAATGGATATACCTGTTGTGAATTTCACACCGTCAAAAGGAAACGACAAGCACGCTCGTGTAAATGCAGTTGCACCTTTGTTCGAATCTGGTATGATATGGGCTCCTGAGCAAAAATTTGCTGAGGAAGTCATTGAGGAATGCGCGGCGTTCCCTTACGGCGATCATGATGACCTTGTGGATTCTACGACACAAGCGATTATGCGATTCAGACAGGGCGGTCTGATCGATCATCCTGAAGATTACGTAGATGAAAAGGCAGAGAAACCTAGAAGAGTATATTATTAATGATTAAGTTTGGAATGACAATAGCTGAAATGATCACTCAATTAACAAGAGGTTTCATGAAAGCAACTGGTAGAAAACCAGACGGCCTTGAAAAAATAAAAATTCAACAAGAAGCAGTTAGTAAATTTAAAGAACAACAAAAAGTTGTCGACATGGAGGGTAGAACTCTTAACCCAGATGAAGTTATAATGGGTGGCACACAAGAAGGAAACGCTCTTAAATCAGGAATCATGAAAGCAACAGACATGAAACCAAGAGCTGTCCCCGAAAGTTTTCAAAAACAAATAGAACAAAAATATGGAATTACATTACAAGGTGATGAGACTGTAGATGAGATTAAAAAAATTATTGAAGATCTACCTATAGATAAAAAAGCTAACGGCGGACGTATAGGTTTTAAAGGTGGTGCTGACATGGGAACAGTGTCTACACCTACAAGAGCAGCTACAGCTAGAAGTGTAAATGTTTCTCCGAGTGGCAATGTTACAACAAGCAGAGACAAAGGACCAGATGGACCCGATGATAGATCATCATTCGAGCAGACTATTAATCAAAGAAATATTGTAGACAGATCTAAAAAACCACAAAAATCTGGAATAGAAAAATTATTTGATGCTGGTCAAGAATTTAATTATCTAAGAAATTTAGCAATAGGTAATTTTCCGGGCATAGGTAAACAACTTTTATTACAATATGGTAAGAAAAAATTATTAGACGATCAAGTGATGTTAGAAAATGAAGAAGATGATAACATGATGTTAGCAGAATTAACTGACATGCAGAAAAAAATGTTAAAAGGACCACAAAAAAATTTAAAAGACATAATGGGTATTTCTAATCAAGAGATATTAAAAAATATAGAAAAGTTTAACGATCCTGATGCTCCAGCAACTATTGAAGATATAGAGCAATTTTATCAACAAGCAAAAGAAGGTGGTCGTATAGGTTTGAAAAAAGGTAGTATGGATAGAAGAACGTTTATGAAAATTATGGGTGGACTTGCAACCTTACCTGTTCTTGGTAAATATTTTACAGGCGTTAAAAAAGCTGCTCCTATAGTTGCAGAAAAAGCAGTAGAAGTTGCACAAGCTGCTCCAAAATATTTTTATGATCTTGTAGCTAAAATAAAAATGTTTGGAGATGATATTACTGGGAGCGCGGAAAGAGTAACTTCTAAAAAATATAAAAACTATACTTTAGAAGAAGATATGACTTCAGGTGACATAACTGTTAAAAAAACAAAAGAGGGAGTAGTAGGAGATGTGGAAGGAACCATGTCAGAAGAATATCTGGTTCTTAAAAAAGGTCAAGCTGACGAAACTACAAAAGGCAGAGTGCCACCAGATGAATACGAAGAATTAACTATCAAACCAGACGCGGAAGGTAAAATGAAAGATGTAGAAGGTGGTCTTGATAGTATGGATGAAATTATAGAAGAAGTTTCTAAAAAGTCCCCACCAATTAAAAAAGCTGCCGGTGGCCTAGCTTACATGTTAGGAGAATAATGGAACTAAAAAAATTTAACGACATGCAGAATTATCTTGTCGAAAATATAGGTCCCTCTCGTGGAGCGTTTCGTGCTTTTGTAAAACAGGATAAAGAAGCAGATATTTTAGAAAAATTAAAAGCAACAGATCCTGACAAAGATTTAAGAGAAAAGGGATTACTACCTCCTTTAAGAATGCAACTTAATAGAGGCGGTATTGCAGACGAACTAAAAAAGTTTGTACAAGATTTTCTTGCTAAGAATGGAAGAATACCTACACAGAATGAAATAATACAAGGCACAGGTAGAGCGTCTAAAACAATTAAATCTTATTTAGTCGAAGGAAAAGATTATGCAAAACCATTAAGTAAACTAGAAGCAGCTAAACTAGCGGCTGAAAAATCTAGAACTGTAAGGGGAGAAAAAGCAGGCGTTGTTTCAGAAGTTAGTGAAGATTTAATCAAGAGGGCAAGAGACCTAGGTATCAGAGGTGTTAGAATAATACCTGAAACTAATACAGCAGGTAATAAATTTTTTAGATTAAAAATAACAGATAAGAATCTACAAAAAACGTTTTATAAAAACAAACAGTTCACGGCCACAGAGTCAAGCTTATTAGAATTACAAAAAGAAATTAATAAAATAAAATCTAGTAAGGAATATGGAAAAGTAAAACAACCAAAAGCTCCAGAGCAAGAATTAGCTGATAGAAGAGATAAAGCTGCATTGTATAAGAAACAAGATCCTTATCGTATTTATTATAATCTAAGTAATTACAAAACTAAAAAATATCCAAACCTATCAAAAGATTTAGTTATTCATCACAGTCAACCTAAATTTAAATCACAAGCGTTAAATAGATTTTCTTTAATACCTGCATCTTTAAATAGATCTGAGCCTTTGATGAAAATAGAAGCTGCACGTAATGCTATTATAACTAACAGAGATAACTTGTTAAAAAATCCTAACTTAACTTTGTCCGAAAGAAAAACAATTATAGATGAGACTAATGCCAAACAAACAAGATTAAAAAATAGTGTTAAAGGGCCAATAGCCGGCCTTGTAGATTTTGAACTAGCAGACATTGATGCTAAAGGAAACGTAACAACTAAATCGAAAGGTTTTGATCTTAGAAAAGGTATGAGTTTTGCAGACGAACTAGGTAATTTAGACTTATCTCAAATTACAAGAGAACAAGCTGATGAATTATTAGCGTTAGGCAAAAAGAATATAGACCTTCAAGCTTTATCAAAAATAAAAGGTGTAAGTTTTGCATCACAATTAAATGCAAGAGTGCCTTTGTTACAAGATCTTTTTGATATGGCTAGAACTATTCCAGATGATTTAATGAAAAAAAATTATTTAAAAGCTGGTGGTAAACTTTTAGGTTTAGCTTTTACGCCTGTTATTGCATACGATACATACAAAGCATACGAAGAAGGTAAACCAGTATTAGAAGCGTTAGAACAAGGTTTTATTGGAACAGATTTAATTGGTGAAACAAAAAGAGTTTTATCACTCGATCCAGAAGAAAGAGAAGCAAGAAGTGTTGTTAAACAAGATGAGATGGATACTCAAATAGCAGAAGACTTTTCTGGATTAGACAGCGATTTTGCTCAGCCTAGAATACAAACAGATTTAAAATTAGAAGATGCAAAAGAACTTTTCGAAAAAGGTAAGAAAAGAGTTAAAGATAAAGAAGCTAAAAAGAATTTAGAAAGAGCAACAAAAAGATCAAATTTAAAAAGAGTAATTATGGACACATTATTTCCTGATCCTACAAGAGAATTAGAGCTTGCAGGCGGTGGAATAGCTAAAGAAGCAGGCGTAGAGGAAGGTCCAGCACCAGAAGCAGGACCTACACCAGATGGGTTGCCTATTGATTATAATAATGTTAAGAAGATAAAGGAGTAATAAATGGCAGATATAGATAAAGGACTCCCTAGTAACACTCGTACTGAAATAGACATTCCCACAGAGGAAGAAGTAGAAAAAGTACAAGTTGAAGAGGAAGAAGTAGAAAAAGGACCGATAGAGGTTACACCAGAAGAAGACGGCGGCGCAACGATAGACTTTGAACCGGGAGCTATAAATATACCGGGAACAGAAAATCACTTTGATAACTTAGCAGATATTTTACCAGATGATGTTATAGATCCAATTGGTGGCGACATGGTTAACAACTATATGGACTATAAAGCATCAAGAAAAGATTGGGAGCAATCTTATAAATCAGGTTTAGATCTTTTAGGATTTAAATACGAAAACAGAACAGAACCTTTTCAAGGGGCTAGTGGTGCAACACACCCAGTTCTTGCAGAATCAGTAACACAGTTTCAAGCACAAGCTTATAAAGAATTATTGCCAAGTGATGGCCCTGTAAGAACACAGATTATAGGTATTAAAAATCCTGCCACAGAACAACAAGCTGGTCGTGTAAAAGATTACATGAATTATTTAATTATGGATCAAATGAAAGAATATGAAGAAGAATTTGATTCAATGTTATTTCATTTACCGTTAGCTGGATCTACATTTAAAAAAGTTTATTACGATGTACCGTTAGGTAGAGTAGTATCTAAATTTGTACCTGCAGACGAACTAGTCGTACCATACACTGCAACAAGTTTAGATGACGCAGAAGCTGTAATACATGTTGTTAAAATGTCAGAGAATGAATTAAGAAAACAACAAGTTTCAGGTTTCTATAGAGATGTAGAACTAGCACCGCCAGGCAACGTCGAACAAAATGATGTTGAGAAAAAAGAACGAGAATTAGACGGTACGAAAAAAACTGGTAAACAAGAAACTATGTACACTTTGTTAGAGTGTCATGTTAATTTAGATTTAGAAGGTTTTGAAGATGTTGACGGTGACGGTCAACCAACAGGAATAAAATTACCCTACATAGTAACTGTAGAAGAAGGTAGCCGATTAGTTCTCTCTATACGGAGAAACTATGCGCCCGATGATCTAAAGAAAAATAAAATCCAATATTTTGTCCACTTCAAATTTCTGCCAGGACTTGGATTTTATGGCTTTGGACTCATTCACATGATTGGCGGATTGAGCAGAACGGCAACGTCTGCTCTCCGTCAATTATTAGATGCTGGAACATTATCTAATCTACCAGCAGGATTTAAACAAAGAGGCGTTAGAGTTAGAGATGAAGCATCGCCGATACAACCAGGTGAATTTAAAGATGTAGATGCACCAGGTGGTAATCTAAGAGATGCATTCTTTCCATTACCATACAAAGAACCATCACAAACATTATTAAATCTTTTAGGTATAGTTGTACAAGCAGGTCAAAGGTTTGCGGCTATTGCTGACATGCAAGTTGGTGACGGAAACCAAGGAGCAGCTGTTGGAACAACAATTGCATTATTAGAACGTGGTTCAAGAGTCATGAGCGCAATACACAAAAGATGTTATGCAGCGATGAAAGATGAATTTAAATTATTATCAAAAGCTGTAGCACAATATTTACCACCAGAATATCCATATGATGTTGTAGGCGGGCAAAGAAATATTAAACAAACAGATTTTGATGATAGAATAGACATTGTTCCTGTTGCAGATCCAAACATATTTTCTATGTCGCAAAGAATTACACTTGCACAAACACAATTACAGATCGCAACTAGTAATCCTCAGCTACATAACATGTATCAAATATACAGAAACATGTACGAAGCAATCGGTGTAAAGAATGTTGATGCAGTATTACCAGCTCCAGCACCAAACGCACCAATGGACCCAAGTTTAGAACACATAAATGCAATGGGTGGAAAACCTTTTCAAGCTTTTCCTGGTCAAGATCACAGAGCACACATCACAGCGCACTTAAATTTTATGTCAACTAACATGGTTAGAAATAATCCTGCTATAATGGCTGCAATACAAAAAAATATTTTAGAGCACATATCAATTATGGCTCAAGAACAAGTTCAATTAGAGTTTAGAGAGCAGATGATGCAGATGCAACAGTTGCAAATGCAGGCAGCTATGAATCCACAAGTTGGACAACAGCTACAAGCACTTACAAACGAGGTCGAAGCAAGAAAATCTGTGTTGATTGCAGAGATGACAGAAGAATTTATGAAGGAAGAAAAGAAAATTACGTCACAATTTGATTCTGATCCACTTTTAAAACTAAAAGCAAGAGAAGTTGATCTTCGTGCTATGGAAAATGAGAGAAAAAAAGACAATGATGAAGCACAACAAGACCTTGCAAGAGCAAGACTAATGCAACAAGCCGATCTTGCAGAAGATAAACTTGAACAAAACGAAGATTTAGCTAAATTACGTGCTGGAGTTAGCCTCGCAAAGACCGGTGTACAACAAGCACAAGTTGTGATAGACGATAATTAATAAAAAAGGAGTAAAAAATGCAAAAACTAGATAAAATAAAAGAAGTTAAGGTTGCAGAACAGAGTATTGAGGTTGATCCTAGATCAAAAACTACTGCTGACCAAGCTTTTAATTATATTGCAACAGGAAAACCTGAAATGCCAGTTGGCGGACAGAAAAGAATGTTGCCAGAAAAGAAAAGAAACTCTAAAGCATACTAATGGCCTGGTTCGGACTAGCAAAAGTAGCTTTACAAGCCGGAACGCACATTTTTAAGAAGCGTCAAGAGACTAAAATGGCTATGGCTGATGCACAACACATGCATGCAAAGCGTATGGCCGATGGACAGTCAGAATACCAAGGCAAATTGCTAGAGGCAAGACAATCGGACTGGAAAGACGAGTTCGTTTTACTTGTGTTAACGGCGCCGATAGCAGTTTTAGCTTGGGCGGTCATATCGGATGACCCGATGGCCATGGACAAAGTAAAATTGTTCTTTGAGTATTTCTCGGCACTGCCGTCATGGTTCACAAATTTGTGGATCCTTGTCGTCGCGAGCATTTATGGTATAAAGGGTACACAAATATTTAGGAATGGTAAAAAATAATGTCAAGTAAATTTGTAGGATACGGTATTAAAGCTATTAAGTACCTTATTAAAGGTGGTAAACAAAAAACCACTGGTAAAGAGGTTATTAAATCTGTCAAACCAAACGTTAATAAATCTAAAAAGATGCAAGTTGTAGACAGAATGAAAATAGATACCTTAAAAACAAAAGGTAAGATGAAACGTTCTTTTCAAAGAATGGAAGAAGACATTGATCCAGCAAGAACTAAATTAAGACAAACAACTCAAAAAGTTGGCGGGTTAAAAGTTACCGAGTCTGGCTTTAACAAGGGAAAGGACCTAAAAAAATGAGAAAAAAATTTGACAGCGGAAGTAAGTATATAACTAAGAAGAAAAAAGAACCACCTAAATACATAACTAAGAAAAAACAAAAAATTGATCTTGGTAAAATTGCAGCTGATGCTATGGCAAAAGGCAACGCAAGCAAGTTTATAACTAGAAAAAAGAAAAAATTTGATTTAGCTGATTTACCTTCCTTACAAAAGAAAAAAACAAGTAAGTTTATAACTAAAAAATCACCAGAAGAAATTAGAGAACGTGAAATGGTAAGATCCAAAAAAATGGGCGGCGGAATGATGGGTCGTAGATTTGGAATGAAAGATGGAACTTTAAAACCAGTAGATCCTAAAACACAAAAAGGTTTATCAAAATTACCAACTAAAGTTAGAAATAAAATGGGTTATATGAAAAAAGGTGGAAGAGCTTAATGGCTGGTAAAGGTTTATACGCAAACATTGCAGCTAAAAAAGCTAGAATCAAAGCTGGCTCTGGAGAGAAAATGAGAAAAAAAGGTTCAAAAGGTTCACCAACTAAAGCAAACTTTACAAGAGCTGCACAAACAGCGAGGAAAAGATAATGACTAAACTATGTCCTAGAGGTAAGGCCGCAGCGAAGCGAAAATTTAAAGTTTATCCCAGCGCATATGCTAATGCTTATGCTTCTAGAATTTGTGCAGGTAAAATTAAAGATCCGTCTGGTGTAAAACGAAAAGATTTTAAAGGTCCTAAAAAAGCTATGGGCGGTAGGATTATGAAAGCAGGTGGTGGTCTTATGGAAGCAACTGCTAGATTAAAAAGACAAGGTTTAAAAAGAGGTTCTGTAGCCAGAGGTTGTGGCGCTATCATGTCAGACAGAACTAAAAAAACAATAATGGTATAATGTCATGACGAAGAATGGTCTTGATAAATGGTTTGCTCAAAAATGGGTAGACATAGGAAGTAAAAAGAAAGACGGTTCTTTCTCAAAGTGCGGAAGATCAAAACAGAAAGCAGACGCAAAACGTAAGTATCCAAAATGTGTTCCACTAGCTAAAGCTAGAGGTATGTCAGAAGGACAAAGACGTTCAGCTGTAAAAAGAAAAAGAGCAGTAGCACAAGGTGTTGGTGGTAAACCAACAAATGTTAAAACGTTTGCAAAAAGAAAACAAGCCATGATGGGTGGTTTCATGGGTAAAAGAATGGGCATGAGATAATGAGAAGACAAGATAAAATGCCTCCAAGAAATAAAAAAAATTTCAGATCTACAAAGTCTGGAGCAGGGATGACTAAGGCTGGGGTCGCCCGATATAGAAGAGAAAATCCCGGCTCTAAACTAAAAACAGCGGTCACTGGCAAAGTTAAGGCAGGGTCCAAAGCTGCGAAGAGACGTAAGTCCTTCTGCGCGAGAAGCGCCGGTCAAATGAAAAAATTTCCTAAGGCTGCAGCAGATCCTAATTCAAGATTAAGGCAGGCCCGTAGAAGATGGAAATGTTAATTACATCTTCATAACTAAAAAGGAAAAACATGACGATACTAGACAACGAATTGCCTGATAATCTATTAGGTAGTACTTCAACAATGAAATTTACTTTAGACGATGATGGATATTGTAAATGTCAAAAAGATTTTAACACAGGTGGATGGGATGTAGACGTTACTGGAACAATTACTGATCCAGAAGGTACAACTTGGAAACTAGAAGTAAAAACTTCTGCAGGTTCTGATCATAACAAATCAGGAGTGGCTACTGGACAATCAGAAAAATTTACATTAAAAACTAATGCGATTTCAACAACCGCTACAGTGAAAATTTGGGCTGAAAACGGCGCAGATTCTGCAGGGGCTGTTGGACACATAAGCTTAAAATATTAAGGAGAAAATATGCCATTAAAAATGTATAAGCCTAAATCTACAAAAAGAGAAGAGGGCGCAGAAAAAGCTAGAGTAAAAAAAATGGGCGGTGGTATGCTCATGAAAAGAGCTGGAATGAAAAAAGGTTCTAAAAAGAAAAAATAATGGCAGACCCAAAAAAAGGTACAGGTAAAAAACCTAAAGGGTCTGGCAGAAGACTTTATACGGATGAGAATCCTAAAGATACTGTCCGTATAAAGTTTGCAACACCTGCAGATGCTAGTGCTACAGTTGCAAAAGTTAAAAAAATATCAAAACCTTTTGCAAGAAAAATACAAATCCTAACTGTTGGAGAACAGCGAGCCAAAGTTATGGGTAAAACAAAAGTCGCTGCTATTTTTAAGAAAGGTAAAGATGCAATTAGAAACCGTAATAAACAAACTACTTAAGTTTTTAAAAACTAGGTTAGAAGCATTATCTATATCAGTTACATCGGGAGGTGTTGACAGTATGGAAAAATACAGGTATATAATAGGACAAATAAACGCCTTAGAGGCAACACTACAGGAACTCTCTAACCTGCTAGAAGACAAGGAGCAAAATGAAGGAACAGTCATCGATATTAAAACCAAACAATGATCTTGTTGGTTTAAAAAAATCAGAAAAAGAACCAAAATTACCAAAACCAACTGGGTGGAGACTTTTAGTTTTACCTTTTAAGATGCAAGAAAAAACTAAAGGCGGACTTCACTTGGCTGAAACAACTTTAGAAAGACAACAAGTTGCATCACAAGTAGGTTTAGTAATGGCTATGGGTCCGCAGTGTTATACGGATAAAGAGAGATATCCAGAGGGTCCGTGGTGCAAGGAGAAAGATTGGGTTATGTTTGCGCGTTATGCAGGCAGCCGAATAAAAATAGATGGTGGGGAAATGCGTCTGCTAAACGACGATGAAGTTTTAGCAACAATTGATAGTCCAGAGGACATCTTGCATGAGTTTTAATCATAGGAAGGAGTAACTATGCCAGAAGAAGAAAATAAAACAGTACCTATAGATACATCAGGACCTGATGCAGAAATAGATATTGAAGAAACAAAAGACGAGTCCGTTGTAGAAACGGGAACGCCGGAACAAGAAACAGATAAAACATATGAAAATGAAAGAGAAACAAAACTAGATGAAAAAAAATCAGATAGTGAATTAGAGGACTACAGTAAAGGTGTACAATCTCGTATTGCGAAACTAACTCGTAAAATGAGAGAAGCAGAAAGAAGAGAACAAGCTGCTATTGAATATGCCAGAGGTGTAGAAGAATCTAGAAAACAATTAGAGTCAAAATTTAAAAAAACTGACGCTAATTATATTAAAAAATTTGAGTCTACTATAACATCAGGTTTAGAGTCTGCACAAAAAGAATTGGCTGCAGCTATCGAAGCCGGTGATGCCAAAGCTCAGGTTGAAGCTAATAAAAGAATTGCAGAACTCTCATTTGAGAATGCAAGGTTAGAACAAGCTAAAGAAGTCAGAGAAACGATACCGGTTGAAAAACCTGTGCAAAATCTATCTCAAGGCAGTCAAGTTAATGTTCCTCAAAGAGATGATCCAATCAACCCAGATCCTAGAGCTGAAGCATGGGCTGCTAAGAATCCTTGGTTTGGTTCTGATAGAGCGATGACATACACTGCATTTGAGATACATAAGGATTTAACTGAAAAAGAAGGGTTTGATCCTGCATCAGATGAGTATTATGCAGAAGTCGATAAAAGGATTAAAGTTGACTTTCCGCATAAATTTGGTACAAACGAAACTAAGCAATCGGCCGCCCCTGTTCAGACAGTGGCTTCAGCTAATAGAAGCGTAAAGCCTGGTCGCAAAACTGTGAAACTCACTTCATCACAGGTCGCAATAGCGAAAAAATTAGGAGTGCCACTCGAAGAGTACGCAAAACAATTAAAAAACACGGAAGGAGCGTAAAATGGAAAACGAAAATAAAAATACTTCTCGTGCGAACCAAACACGGTCAAAGTCTGAAAGACCTAAAGTGTGGGTTCCACCATCTTCTCTAGATGCACCCCCTGCACCTGATGGATTCAGGTATAGATGGATAAGAGCAGAGAGCGTTGGCTTTCAAGACACTAAAAACATAACTGGACGAATTAGAGAAGGTTATGAATTAGTTAGAGCTGAAGAAGTTGAAAATGCATCTGATTATCCAGTCCTCGATGAGGGCAGATACAAGGGAGTGATTGGGGTAGGTGGCCTTCTACTTGCGAAGGTACCTGAAGAAATCGCGAAGCAACGTCAAGACTATATGACTTCACGTCATGCAGAAAAAAGCGAAGCCGTAGATAACGATCTTATGAAGGAGCAGGATAGCAGAATGCCTATCAATGTTGAGAGGCAATCTCGTGTAACCTTCGGTGGTACGAAAAAGTAATTTTTTAAATCACTGAATTTTTATAAACCGTACTGGAGGCCCCTCGGGGCAGGTACATAAGGAGAAACAACTATGGCAAATAGAAACACAGCAGGTTTTGGTTTAGTTGCTGCAGGAACGCTTGGATCAACTCCAGCGACTTCTGGGCAAGGTAAATACAAAATCGATGCGG
>VMHT01065158.1_pt1 | contig 12643 bp, 15 predicted proteins | sample 4693611 | NCBI WGS metagenome assembly VMHT01 (sample SAMN12280063, study PRJNA550983) | marine metagenome | isolation source: seawater sampled from same location over 5 years 0.02-0.2 micron viral filtrate | place: USA: collected off the coast of southern California halfway between the port... ... | reverse complement strand
TTGGGAGCGTGCAAAAAAACACGAGTACACTGACTGGTGTACGAAAATGCAAAAGTTAAAAGAGGAACTATGAAAAAGCAAAAAATTATTATCTATTACGAAATGTTTGTACCATGGATATTTGAAGACTATGACCAATCCGATACTTTAGAAGCATGGGCTAGTGGAGACGATATTAAAGATTATGCAATAGGTATAGCAGGTTTAATACCAATACAACATATGAAAAATTGGGATGACATAAAACATCATTTTGATGTTGAACCATGCGACCAAAATGGTTTTACTAAATGGTCAGATTATTATGAAGATGACGGTTATATTCACGGTCCTGAAGTTATACCTGACACGTTAGAAATAGAATGGGATTACACACCTTGGGAGGAACTATGAAACAACCAGAACATTGGATAAAAATAAATTCTGTTAGTGTTGGACATGAAGAAATGTTAGATAGCTTTGAAGAAGTTTTAACTAACTTTAATATTAGTTGTTACCACGATGAAAAATTAGCACAACAACATCAATGCGATTTATTTATCGTATTAGAAAAGTTCAAGGAGGAACTATGAAAAAAACAATAAAAGTAAAAGTGCAAGAATATGTAGAAACAGTCTATGAATTACCAGATGACCATTTTGATAATTTAAAAGATGAAAATGGTGAAAGTTACACAATGGATAACATGTCTGATTGTGAAATTGCAACTGAATTTGCTAGATTTGGTAAAAAGATTTTCCAAACTTACGAGTATGATGAAGACCCTATATCTTGGGACACAAATTTTTTCAATCATGAAACTAATCAATGGGAAGAACTCTAATGCAAAAGTTATATTTAGATTTTGAGACATACTATGATGTACAGCTATCGCTTACTAAGATGTCAACAGTTCAATATGTTAACCACACAGATTTTAAAGTTTGGGGCGTGGGAATAAAGGTTGAAGATAATGAAACAGAGTGGTATTCAGAAGAAGAAACCCCCTCCGTTTTGGAACAAATTGATTGGAGTAATACTGCAGTCGTTTGCCATAATACATTATTTGACGCTTATATTCTTACACAATATTTTGGGTACAAGCCTGCGTATTACTACGACACTGCGGCCATGAGTCGGGGTTTGTATCCAAATATGTCTGCTCGATTAAAAGATTGCGTCGTGCGTGAATTCCCATCTCGAACCGATTTACGTAAGGGAGAAGAATTAGTTAACGCTAAAGGCGTGCGTGATTTAGATCCTCACCTTGACGCAGAGATAGGCGGATATTGTATCCAGGATGTCGACTTAACGTACGAGCTCTTCCAAAGTTATGTACGTAATTATCCAAACAAAGAACTAGATCTAATAGATCTTACTGTACGTATGTTTGTAGAACCAAAACTTATATTGGACCGTGGATTACTAACAACTTACAAAGAAGATATAGCAACGCGCACACAAGCTGCGATCCAAAACTCGGGCGTTACACGAGAAGTTTTAGCTTCACAAGTTAAATTCAAAGAACATTTAGAATCCTTAGATATTGTAGTTCCTACGAAAAAAAGTCCAACTACAGGTCAACAAATACCTGCATTTGGTAAAAACGACAGTGCTTACATACAAATGTGTAACATGTATCCAGAACATTCGTGCATATGGGAAGCCCGTGAGTTAGTAAAATCACGAATAGAAGAAACTCGTGCACAAAGATTTATTGACTCTACTAATCCTGACGGTACATTCAGCGTACCACTGCGTTACTATGCTGCACATACAGGCCGTTTTGGTGGTTCAGACAAAATTAATCTGCAGAACTTGCCAAGAGGATCAACACTTAGACGTGCAATTATGGCCCCTCCTGGGCAACGATTGTACATAGCTGATTTATCTAATATCGAAGCACGTATGCTTGCCTGGCTGGCTAAAGAACACGAACTCGTGCAAGCTTTTGCCACAGGCCGTGATGTATATTGTGAATTCGCTTCGCAAATATACGGTCGTACAATTACAAAAGATGACAAACTAGAAAGATATGTGGGTAAAACAGCTATACTCGGTTTGGGGTACGGTATGGGAGCCGATAAATTTAAGCTAACACTTAAAACCGGTTCCCCTTCCGTTGATGTATCTGATTCAATAGCACAAAATATTGTTATGCAATATCGTGGTATGTATCCCAACATTCCCCGACTTTGGTCCGGAATGAAAGACGCACTTTTTCAAATGGTAAATCCACGTGGTGTAGGATTAAATTATGGACCACTTACAATAAGTCACAGAGCTCTGAAGCTACCGAACGACATGTCTCTTAGTTATCCAGACTTACGTTTTCAAGGTGGACAATTTATATATGACACAAACAAAGGTACTTATATACGTACACATGGTCCTCGAGTTACAGAAAATGTAGTTCAAGCTCTTGCTCGTATTGTTATTACAGACCAAATGTTAGACGTGCAAACACTACCTGAAGTAGATCTAGTTATGCAGGTACATGATGAAATTATAGCAATTGGCTCTAAAGTAAATGCAGATGCTACAATGGATAAAATTATAGAAATCATGCGTACGCCACCAGAATGGTGTGACGATTTGCCGCTCGATGCAGAGGGGGGCGTAAGTAAAATATATGACAAATAAAAATTTAATACTTACTAGAAAAATAGGAGATAAAGTTATTGTACATAAAGACAATCAAGTTTTATGTGTATTAACAGTAACAAATATATCTAAAAAACAATGTAAATTAGGCTTCGAAGCAGATAAATCTGTACGTATAGATAGACAAGAAGTATACTTAGAAAAGGAGATTTGATTATGGAAGTTGTATTTTTAAAAGCTAAAAAACCTTTAGCTAAAGAAATATCAAAACAAGGAATCAAACCCTATCCCCTTACTAAAAACTTTACTTCAGAACACTTTGATGTTTCTACAACACAAAAAGGTTTAAATAAATTATATAAACTACTTACAGACCAAGCTGCAGCTGGAGCTTGTTTGCACAAAGGTTTGTTAAAACGTTCACTCAAAGATGAGCCCCGGGCTTTTATGTCTGAACGTGCAAAAACAACGGAAATGTTGGTATTGGATGTAGACGGATTACATACAACTAATCCAGGGGACTTACAAGCCTTGGCCGATAAAATTATTTTACAGTTACCTGAAGTATTTCATAACGTGTCATATATAGCACAAGCTAGTGCATCGTTAGGTTTTAAAAAGAATACAGTGTCTTTACATATGTTTTTTCTTTTAGACATGCCTGTACATCCAAAAACTCTTAAAGATTTTATTCGTATGACTAATTACACAACTGAGTTTTTAGCAGAGCAAATTACGTTATCAGCTAATGGTCAAAGTCTTTCTTACATACTTGACCCTTCGGTTGTAGATAATAGTAAATTAATTTATATAGCTCCCCCTACATTTGTAGGAGTAGAAGACCCTTATCCGAACGGTAGATTCATCAAAGTTGACCGTGGTTCACCAACTCTTGAGATTTCCTCTACTTTAATTGGTGTTAATCCAGAAAAAGTGCACACTTTAGGATTACAAATTAAAGATAATCTAAGAAAGAAAAACAATCTTCCAAAGAGAGTAGGTAAAGTAACTACGGTCAACGTTGCTGGAGAAGCGCACGAAGTATTACAAAACCCAGACAAAATGACCATCCAGATTACTCGTGTGTCCGAGCCTTTTGTTAACTGTAATGTTAATAGTGGAGACAGCGGAGGTTATTACTTTGTATTAACTAACCCACATTATATGTACAACTTTAAAGGTGAACCTGTATGGGAAATAGAAAAAGCAGATCCTGACTTTTATCGTAGTATTTTTGAAATATTTGCAGACAAGATAGATACAGAATCTAAAAAGAAACCAGTAGTCTTACGAGACTTTTTTACAGATACATATTACAACGGAGTGTATGATGAAACAAAACAACAATTTGACGACGAATACCCGCTCACGCCCACCGGCAAGAGTAGTGTTAATGATTTTCTTAAGTCTCATGGTCGCCCTACCATGGATTTTGTTCCAGATGCTCGTGTTGTTTTTGATCCAAGCAGCGATAAAGGTATCGACTTGGAGACCGTTCCATACTCAGTAAATTTATTTAGACGTACAAAATATATGTTACGTGCAGAAGAAAACGTGAAAGAATTTTCGTACGGTGAAGCAATCCAGATGGCAAAAATTGCACCTAATTTTTATAAACTTATGATGCACGCTCTTGGTAATGGCAAACCTGAGTTTGAACATTTTATAAACTGGCTTGCGTACATTTACCAACATAAAAAGAAAACAATGACTGCATGGATATTTACGGGCATACCAGGGACTGGTAAAGGTTTGTTTGTACACAAAATACTTAAACCTTTATTTGGTGAACAGCAAACACCTATGCGAGCATTAGAAAATATAGAAGAACAATTTAATTTGTACATGAGAACAGCGTTGTTTCTTGTAGTTGATGAGTTTCGTATGGCTGATTCAGGATCTGTAGGACGTATGGCCGATAAACTTAAACATCAAATAACAGAACCTAATCTTACTATTAGAGCAATGCGTACTAATCAAATAGAATTACCTTCTTTTACAAACTTTTTGTTTCTTACAAATAGAGCAGACGCAGTCAAAATAGAAGACAGCGACAGAAGATATAACGTAGCTCCTAGACAAGAACAAAAAATAGAAGAAGCTCATCCAGAACTACTAGAAAATTTATCTTCATTAGAACAAGAACTTTATATTGTTTCAGGCGTACTTAAAAAGTTTAAAGTTAATGAACGCATGGCACACACTGCGTTAGAAAACGACGCTAAAAAAGAAATGAAAGAAATATCTATGTCTATAATTGAAGAATTTGCTAATGCAATACGTACACGCAACCTTGAATATTTTACAGATGTATTAGATATACCTCTTACAAATACTTTTGATGCGGGTGGTATAAGTACAGCACAACGTTATCTTAAAGATTGGTTATCTACTGCAGGGCAAGAACAAATCATACCACTTGCTCACTTTAAAGTTGTGTATGATGCACTTACTGACAGTCGTAATACACTTTCTCAAAGAGACTTTTCTAAACGTATGTCCAGGCTTAATATAAAAACTGCACGTAAACGTATTAGTAAAGATCGTGCAGCTGGCATACCACGCGGGGTTGTGTTGACATGGAAAATAGATAATAATGTTCTTGAACAGTTAATAAAAGAACATTTCGACGAAAGGGATTTAAATTTATTAGATAATGGACAATCTAACGCAACCCAATCGTCCAGACCTAATAGCAACAGTTGAGGTCACGGAGGATATCGAACTAGGGCTAGTACCTGCATGGTCTTACTCCGCTTTAAAAACCTTTGAGTCTTGCGCTTATCGTACTTACATATCTAAAATAAAACGTATACAAGAAGACTACGGTCCAGCTGCAGCGCGCGGTACACAAATACACGATCAAGCAGAACAGTATGTACGTCATGAACTTAGCGAATTACCAGATACACTCAAAAAATTTACTCAAAAATTTTCAGAGCTAAAACAACTTTTTGCAGACGGAAAAGTGCAAACTGAAGGAGAGTGGGGCTTTACCTTATCTTGGGAACCCACAGGTTGGATTTCTCCTGATACTTGGGCACGTGTAAAATTAGATGCATTCGTACATGAAACAGATACATCAGCACGTGTAATAGATTACAAAACAGGTAAACAATTTGGCAACGAAATTGCGCACAGCCAACAAGCACTTATCTATGCTATTGGTACTTTTTTTATGTTTCCTGATTTAGAAATAGTTAACACAGAATTATGGTATTTAGATCATGGCACTACTATGGAGCAAACATATACGCGAGATGAAGCTATGTTGTTTATGCCTAAACTACATGAACGAGCTGTAACTATGACTACAGCTACTAAATTTCCACCAAATCCTTCTACATATAATTGTAGGTGGTGTTCTTTTGGAAAAGGACCAGAACCCCATTGTGAATGGGGAAGTTATTAGTTATAATTATTAAATAGTATTCACCCAAACAACACAGAATACTACGGAGAATGAAAGATGAACGATGTTACAACCATCCCTGCGCCTTATGCGCATCAAAAAACAACTACAGATTTTATAACAAATACTAAAACGTGTTTGATTACATCTGACCCAGGCACTGGCAAAACACGTGCAGTTCTAGACGCTCATGCTATACTCGGAGGCAAGACTTTAGTCTTAGCGCCACTTTCAATATTGGAAGCAGCGTGGGGGGAGGATATAAATAAGTTCCAACCCACTATTAAATATGGAGTAGCTTATGCAAAAAACCGTAAACAAGTATTTGAAGATAATGAAAACGAAATGGTCATCACTAATTTCGAAGCCGTTAACTTTTTACAAAAAAATACACAATACTGTGAGCAATTTGATACAATCGTTATTGATGAGTTTACCGCTTTTAAAAATCGGGAAGCCAAACGCAGTAAAAATCTCAAAAAAATTATCTCATATTTTACTAATAGGATTGCCATGTCTGGTACTCCTAATAGTAATACTATTCTAGATATCTGGCATCCAACGTTTCTCATCGATGATGGGAAACGACTAGGTGCTAGGTTTTATGCTTTTAGACACCAAGTTTGTACACCAAAATTTAATGGCTTTGCTAACGAATGGATAGACAAACCAGGCATAGAAGAAACAGTAGCAGATAGATTATCTGATATATCAATACGTTTTGCATTGTCTGATTGTATGGATCTACCTGACAATATTGTACGTACAATTAATACAAAGCTAACACCAAACATACAAAAACAATACAAAGTGTTGGCAGAAGAATCAGTTTTATATACAAAATCAGGTACAGTTAACGCAATTAATGCTGCTGCTCGTGTTAAAAAATTGCTACAGCTTGTAACGGGCGCCGTGTACGACGAAGATGGTGTAGTTCAATTTGTACACCAAGAAAGATACGACATTGTTATGACTCTTGTAGCGCAACGTGCGCATAGTCTTGTAGCATTCAATTGGAAACACGAACGAGATGCACTAATTGAACTAGCAAACAAAGAAGGAATAGCTTATGAGCTTATTGATGGTTCAGTACCAGCACAAAAAAGAAAAGATATAGTTGCAAGATACCAAGCGGGACAAATTAAAGTTCTCTTTTGTCATCCGCAATCTGCATCTCATGGTCTTACTCTTACACGTGCAAGCACAGTTATCTGGTGTTCGCCAACGTACAATGCTGAGCATTTTCAACAATTTAATCAGCGTATATATAGAGCAGGCCAAACACAAAAGACTGAAACAATACTTATCCAAGCTAGAAATACTTGGGAACCTGAAGTATACAAAAAACTTAATACTAAGTTAGGTCGTATGGAAAACTTATTACATATCTTAAAGGAGGTATCATGAAAAAATTAAATGATTTGTTATCAGAAGTAACAAAGATAAGAACAGAAATAAAATCTGTTCAATCAGAAGAAAAACTTCTTAAATCACAACAACGTGAATTAGAAAGTCAAATATCTATTAGAATGCAAGAGCAAGGGCTCGATAAAATTTCTAATGATGTTTGTACAATTTCACTTAAAAATGAAATTGTGCCAACTGTAGAAGATTGGGACCAACTGCATGAGCATATAATAAAAACTAATCAGTTTGAGTTATTGCAAAAGCGTATGTCTGCAACCGCCTACAGAGAACTTATAACAACTGGTATGGATGTACCAGGAGTTAAAAGTACGGAGCTGACTAGAGTTAACTTTAGGTCAGTGTAATATTAATGTTAGATGAAAAAAGGAGAACGTTCTATGTCTAATGATATAAGTATAGTAACAAGTGAGATGCCTGCTCACGTAAAACAAGGCAACAATCTGGGTAATGAAAATATTAACTCAGAACATTTATCTACTCCACGTTTGAAACAGCTGCAGCAGTTATCAAACGAAGTAGATGAAAACCACAGTGAGTATATACAAGACGCTAAAGTTGGCGACTTTATAAACACTGTAACAAAAGAAAGCTACGGTAAAGAACTTTACGTAGTCAATGTACACTTCAGAGAAGAGTATGTTGTATGGGTAAAAAGAGAAAAAGGTGGCGGCTTAGTAGGTACATTTCCTACACAAGCAGAAGCTATTAAACATCTTGAGGAAGCTGGTAACAAGGTTGAAGACCATGAAATTACGCAAACTCAAACTCATACTTTGTTAAAAGTAGAAGATAAAACAGGTAACATTTCAGAAATACCATTTTTGTTTGACTGTTCTTCTTCTAAGCTTAGAGTATCTAGAGAATGGAATACTCAAATTATGAAGCTAGGAGGCGATAGATTTGCTTCTCTTTGGAAGTTATCTTCCGTACAAACAGCTAACAAAGCTGGACAGAAGTTTATGAATATTTCTGTTTCTAATGTTGGTTGGTTAAAAGAAGATACTTACGAAGTTGCAAAAAGTTTTTATGAAAAGACTTTTGCTACTAAAACTAAGTAATCTATTTACGTACGGGTGCGAACCATCTCTTCGCACCCAAGTACGTATGCTATACTCCTTATGTGAAAGAAAAGGAGTTCATAAACAAAGTGCACAAACACTTATCTAAAGAAGTTTATCGTTGGAAGATAAATGATCCTTATCACGGCGGTGTACCTGACACTTATTATTCAGGCCCAAACAATAATTGTTGGATAGAATACAAATACAAACACACGCTGCCTGCAAAATGCACGTCAAAAATAAAAATTAACTTGTCAGAACAACAACGTATCTGGTTAACACGTCAAAAAAAACATAATATATTTACATACGCAGTATTCGGTTCAGGGGATCAAGTGTACGTAATAGAAGATTTTACAATTACAGAAATTACATTAAAAGAATTTAATAAAAATGCAGTTGCTTTTAAAGATTTTATACAAGCACTTACAAAACATTGTTTAGGAGACACAAAATGACAGACATGGTTAACTCACCCCCGCATTACAATACTGGCAACATAGAATGTATTGAAGCAATTAAAGAGAGTATGACACCTGAAGCTTTCAAAGGTTACTTAAAAGGTAATATTCAAAAGTACATTTGGCGGTACGAAGCTAAAAAAGGAGTAGAAGACTTAGAAAAAGCGCAATGGTATTTAAATAAACTAATAGAAACCCTAAAAAATACTAAAACTGCGCAGAAGAATCTCTAATAAAGCTGATAAAAACGTTGTTTAAACTGAGGCTTAGGCCTTACCTACCTCAACAAAATGCGTTACGCGCGATCCTGTGAGGTCATTTTCTTGGAAAAGACCTATTTTTTGATCTATGCTGTAAAACTACATTACTTCGTGAATTATTAGCAGGATTTCCGTCTACATGATGAATATCAATATGACTTCCTTTTCTAACCCTACCTTCTTTTAACATTTGCCTACGTATTTTATTACGTTGCGCACGTCTTTTTTTCTGTGCAGGTGTACCTTGGTAGTTTGCATATTCTTTTTTATAGTTTCTAGTCATTTAAATAGTATACACCTTCAAAGCTTTTGCTTTACCTTTTACTTTAATAGTATCGTGTAAGACTGCAGTTGGTATTTTTTTTGCTGTACGTTCTCCAATTAATATATCTACACCTGCTTCTTTAGTTGCACTTTCTAATCGTGCAGCTGTATTTACAGCATCTCCTATTGCTGAATAGTCAAACCTAGTGTCAGAACCCATATTACCAATAACTGCTTCACCTGTGTTTACACCTATGCCTATAGCAATAGGTTCAGGTAATTCTTTTTGTAACAAGTGTATGCCCATGCGTATATCCTGGGCACAGGCGACAGCGCGTTGTTCGTGTTCATCTAAATTTAGGGGGGAATTAAAGATGGCCATGCACGCGTCGCCTATGAACTTATCAACCATGCCACCGTGTGCTTGGATGCATTTAACTTGTTCAGTAAGCACTTTATTCATTATGTCAGTTACTTCTTCTGGTTCTAACTTTTCAGACAAGTTTGTAAATCCTCTAACGTCAGTAAATAAAAACGTACAAGTTCGTTTTTCACCTCCTAACTTAAGTAACTTTGGATTGTTTTGTAATCGTGCAACTTGCTTGGGATCTAAATAATGCTCGAATTGTTTTTTAATTAACTGTCGTAATTTAAATTGCTCATTAAATCTTAAATAAAATTCTTGTACAGATATAAGCACCATTGATACTAAACTGTAACTGACATCTATAAGTACATTAGATGTAATTAAATACCAACCACCGACCGCGGTCATAGATCCAAGGCCCACGATTCCTACGACAGTACCAACTAAACCAAACATACGTACTATAACTATAGCTAATATAAGCACTGTTACTAATATAAGTAATTCGTATAATAATGCAGTGCCTGGTATTGCTGGGACACTTACCGTCATGCTTTCAGCTAACGCGGCTTGTATATGGTGGGGGTACAACAAACCAACTGGCGTAGCTATTTGAGGCATTACACCTTTTGCACTCACTCCTACAAACACAAACTTATCTTTTACATTCATCTCATCTAAACTAGTGCTCGGAGTATCAATCCAAGATACCCACCTACGGCCAATGCTATCTACAGGTATTTCTGCATAACCAGCTATAGTAAGCTCTTCGATCTGCCCTTGTTGTCCTTTAATAATATATGTATCTGCACCTGCAATCATCTTAATAACTTGTATACCAAAAGACGGAGTCCAACCATCTGGAGTTTGAAGCAACAAAGGTAATCGTCTTACTAAATTATCCACATCAGTTCGTGCAACTGCTAGCCCCTGGTAAGCAGACTCTGCAAGCACGGACACATTTCCAATTACACCCTGTGATTTAATGCCTTGTATGGGTTCTCCATCTCCTAATATAACTGTGCCTGTAGTTGGCGCATAAGAACTGCCTCCTTCAAAGGTAGCAATAACACTAGGTCCTTGTAGTAGAGCATCTGCAAATGCCTGATCTCCCCCGAATCTATCTGCTTGTGGAAAAGCAACAACCCAACCTACACCTAAAGCTCCTGCTTCCATGAGCTCTGATTGAATACGTGCAAGATCCTGACGAGGATATGGCCAACCGCCCGCAAGTGTTACATCTTCTTCTGTTATATCTAACGTGGTAAACCAACCAGATGGATCTGGTGTTTGTACGAGGGCGTCAAATGTTTTTAATTTAAGAACTTCTAGTGCTTGCCAGTTAAAAAGTAACGGCACACAAAGTATTGGTATGCTAAGTAACGAAATCCATTTCTTCATGTTATCCTCCTTGAGTGATTGTTATAACAGAATCTCCTCCACCATTAATTTTAACAACGTTAGAAACACCATCTTGTATAAATATCACTGTGTAAGATTCGCTTCCGTTTACATCTAGTTGTACGGATTCACTTACACTTCTCCTTAAGCTTACTACATTTCCTGTTATTAATGTAGTAATTTGGGTATCAGGATCTTTACCCAAAGATGTTCCTGTTATTTGTGTGCTAGTAGCTTGTGCTAGTTGGTCTTCATCTTCTGCTACAGCTAGTGCATCTAACACATTAAGCAAGTCTTCAAGATAATTAACATCTAAAAAGTTTATGTCTAGTTCTGTAAATTCTAAATCTTCTTCTTCTAAAAAATCTTCCGCAAGATAATCTATATCCAAATCATTAAAATCAAGTACACTTTCTTTTTGTGTGCTTGTGGACTCTTCTGTGGATAACTTTTCTTCTTTGGGGGGTGTAACAATTAACATGTTGTCTATAACATCTAATGTTAAATCTAAAACAACGGGTTTGCTTGGTGCAGATTCGTATACAGAAACCGTAGTAGCCTGATAGGGTTTGTTCAGTAAAACCGTGCCCATAGCGGTAACTACCTCTATCTCACCACTAGATAAACCATAGGGGTCAGGTAGCAATATAATAAGACTACGACCTAGTTCATCTACTGTCGCAGTAAAGTCTGTACCTCTAATTGCTATGTCGGCCGTGGGTGTGGATAACTTTATATTTCTCTTGTTTATTTTGTTTAAATTGCTACTAATAAACCTAGCTGTACCAAGACCAAAGGTGAGTGCCATCTTTGCTTTACTTGGATCGGGGTCGTAAATGTATTCGTTAATTACTAACTTAGAATGTTCTGTTAACTTTACTATAGAGTCGTCAAGAAACGTTATAGCCATACGACCATCTTTAGTTATTGCTTGGTCGTTGCTTTGGATAGCAAACTTTAAGTCTGCCTCGTAAGGTTTGTCTCTAACTATTTGTGCTGAACCATTTAGTTCAGATATTCCACCAATATCAGCAGCTTGTGCTTGTACCTTGATCGTTTTGGATAACGCAAACAGTAGAAGAAGCGTTGCCGCCAATTGATATAATTTTAAGCCAGTCATTATCTTGGGTACTCAGTTGTTGGATATTAAAAGTTCTTTGGCCACCTGTATGGTCTAACCAAAAATACCCACCTGCTGAGGCATTAACACCAGTACCTGTATAATTTACTGTATTATCAGAACCATCTATATCCATATAGTTAGTCGCACCATCAATGTTTATATTTGATGTTACTGTGTTACTAGAGCCTTGAATAATCCAATCTAAATTTAAGTTTGCTGCTATTGCTGTAGTACCTTGATTTAAGGTAAATGTATTACTACTACCTGTAACTGCTATATTTTG
>VMHT01121043.1_pt1 | contig 12649 bp, 9 predicted proteins | sample 4693611 | NCBI WGS metagenome assembly VMHT01 (sample SAMN12280063, study PRJNA550983) | marine metagenome | isolation source: seawater sampled from same location over 5 years 0.02-0.2 micron viral filtrate | place: USA: collected off the coast of southern California halfway between the port... ... | reverse complement strand
ATCGGCGAGCGCGGCACGATCACCCGTTCGTCGACAAAGAATTCGAGACCGGCGAACCAGGCTTTATGCGTAATGTAGGCCGCAGGCCGGCGTGTTTCGATGCGGCGATGAATAATTTCGATAACCGCATCGCGCTCGGCAAAGGTGAGCGTGCTGTCCAGATAGACGTCTGGCAGCGTCGCATCCAGCCCCAGTGTGTCGAGCACCAGATGGGCGGCCTCGTCCACGGCGTTGTCGCTACCGTGGCCGAACGCCAACTCCGCCGCGGCAAAGCGCGATGCGCCCCAACGGATATAGTCCAGCACGCGCGTGAGCGTGGCAGCGATGTCGGTGTTGTCGTGGTGGGTCATACCTGCCTTATATAGCCTGAAAACAGCCGTTACCCGGCCTGCCGGGCATTCGACCGATACGCGATCGTGGCGGCGCCAAGCGCCGTGTCGCGCAAGGATAAACCACATCTGTACTTTGCGCGGATGCAAAGCGACGCTACGCTGCGCGCATCCACTGATTCACGATATTCCGAATGGCTTCATCGAACCCGGCAAGCGCGGGTGACCGGCTGTTTGCCGCCATGCTGTGGCTATTGCCCACCCGCGCAATCTCGCGCGCAGCCCATGCGCTGGCGCGCGCACGAATGCCCTGGCTGAAACAAAGCCTGATCAACGCGTTCATGCGGCTTTATCCCAGCATCGATATGAGCGAAGCGGCCCAGCCCGACCCCAGCGCCTATTCGAGCTTCAACGCGTTTTTCACTCGCGCACTGACGCCTGAGGCGAGGCCCATGCCTGACGACCGCGAACGTATCGTGTCGCCGGTCGACGGTACGCTGGGCGCTTTTGGCGATGCCCGTAGCGGCATGATCTGCCAGACCAAGGGCATGGCCTACGATCTGCGTACGCTCGTGGGCGGCAGCGAAGCCTGGTCCGCCGCTTTTCTGGGCGGACGCTATGCGACCTTCTATCTCGCCCCGTCCAACTATCATCGCGTCCATATGCCGCTGGACGGCTGTGTGCGGGAGATGCGCTATGTACCTGGCCGGCTGTTCGGGGTGAATCCGCGCTGTGTCCGCGCTATTCCGCGCCTGTTCGCGCGCAACGAGCGGCTGGTCACGATGTTCGATACCGCGGTCGGGCCCATGGCCATGGTCATGGTCGGCGCCTTCATCGTGGGCGGCATCCATACCCGGTGGGCCGGCCAGATCTGTCCGCCGCATCGACGCACGCCACGCAACGAGAGCTTCATCGATGCAACCCTGGAGAACGCCTACTATGCACGCGGCGAGGAAATGGGCCGCTTCTCGATCGGCTCCAGTGTGATCCTGCTATTCGGCCCAGGCGCGTTGGGTTGGGAAAACAAGCTGTTCAACGGCCAGCCCGTCAAGCTGGGCGATTCGATCGCACGTTTGGGCAACGGCGCCTGAAATAGCGGCTAGCGACGCGGCCAATCAAAAGCCAGTGCGTCGCCGATGCCGTCGAACCCGCAGATCAGCGCGAGTAGTCGGTCCACGCCGAGCGCCACCCCGGCGCTTGCCGGCATGCCCGCCTGCATTGCATTCAAAAGGCGCTCATCCAGGCCGGTTTGCGCTACACCGGCCTCGGTGCGCAGGCGCTGCTCGCGCTGCATGCGATCGCGTGCGATCGCCGCATCAGTAAGTTCCTCGGCGCCATTGGCCAATTCCACGCCCTGCCAGAACCATTCGAAGCGGCGGGCGATACCCGCGCGTTCGGGATCGCTCGCCACGAGTACGGCATCGTCATTCGGAAAATCGACGACGCACACCGGCCCTTGCCGACCAAGCGTGGGTTGGACTGCCAGACTCATGATCAGATCGAGCCAGAAGGCGCGATCATCGTCTTCAGCGGCTTGCGCGGGCGCGAGCTGACGTCGACGCGCCCAATCGGCCAGAACGGCGCCCTCGCTTTCGATCGGATCAATGCCGGTCACGGCTTCAAACACGGCGCGGTATTCGCAAACCGGGGCGCAGGCAACGCCGGCAACCGCTTCGAACAGATCTCGAGTCTCGGCCACGATATCCATCATGCTTGCCTGTGGCCGATACCACTCAAGCATCCAGAATTCAGGGTTATGCCAGCGCCCGGCTTCGCCCGCGCGAAACACGGGCCCCAATTGATAGATCGCGCCCATGTCGGCGGCGAGCAACCGTTTGAGCGCATGTTCGGGCGAAGGCACGAGATAGCCATCGACCCCGACCGCCATGCTGGCCAGCCCGCGTTCGGCCGGTGCGGCACTGGCGATCAGCGGCGTACTCACTTCCAGCACTTCGCGGCGCGCCATGAAGCTGCGGATATCGCCAAGCAGCCGGGCACGGCGTTCGAGCGTTGCCCGCTTGGCCCGCGGGCGCCAATCGGTCATCTCCACGACCTTACGAGGCCACGCGCGATAAACGCTTAGCCTTCGTTGGCGCGCGAGACATACTCGCCCTTGCGCGTATCGACCTTCAGCGTTTCGCCCTCTTCGATGAACAAGGGCACACGCACCACCGCGCCGGTTTCCAGCGTGGCCGGCTTGCCGCCGCCGCCCGACGTATCACCGCGCACGCCGGGATCGGTTTCGGTCACGGTCAGGGTCACGAAATTCGGCGGATCGACCTGCAACGGCGTACCGTTCCAGAGCGTCACGCTGCAGGTGTCCTGGGCCTTGAGCCACTTGGTGGCATCGCCAACCGCGGCTTCACTGGCCTGATACTGCTCGAAGGTGTTCGGCTCCATGAAGTGCCAGAACTCGCCGTCGTGATAGAGATACTGCAGATCGACGTCCATGACGTCGGCGGCTTCCACGCTATCACCCGACTTGAAGGTCCGCTCGATGACGCGGTTGGTTTTCAGGTTGCGAATCTTGACGCGATTGAACGCCTGGCCCTTGCCGGGTTTCACGAACTCGTTCTCGACAATGGCGCAGGGATCGCCGTCGAGAATGATCTTGAGCCCGCCCTTGAACTGGTTGGTATTGAAGGTCGCCATAAAAGCTTGTTTCTGATTGGTTGAAAACCGCACGCCTCATAGGCGCGGCCGGTTGGCGCAGCGCGGGTAGCGCTCTACACTGGTCGCCATGCATCACGCCCAAGTCGAGACCGTGCGCGCGCCTGCCCGAAAGCGCGCCAGTCTAACGCAAACCGGTCATGGCTGGCAGCAGGCCATGCGTGAGGCAGTGACCGATATCGACACACTTTGCGCGCTGCTCGAGTTATCCGACGCCCAGCGTGACGCGTTGACCGGCATACGAACCGGTTTCCCGTTACGCGTACCGCGAAGCTATATCGCACGCATGCGTCGCGGCGATGTCGACGACCCTCTGCTACGTCAGGTTCTGCCCATAGCCGCGGAAAACGAACTCGTGCCGGGGTTTTCGATCGACGCGGTGGGCGATCAGGCGAGCGCGCTCGGTGACGGCGTTCTGCACAAATACCATGGCCGCGCCCTGCTGGTGACCACCGGCGCCTGTGCCGTGCACTGCCGCTATTGCTTCCGCCGGTATTTCGACTATGCAAACCAGCATGCCGGTGCCCGTCAGGGCGAGGCCGCACTCGCGCATATTGCCGCCGATAAGAGCATCAACGAAGTCATTCTCTCAGGCGGCGACCCGTTATCGCTGAGTAATAACCGTCTCGATGGGCTCGCGCGCGCACTCGACGCAATCGAGCACGTCACACGTATTCGTATTCATACCCGTACCGCCGTGGTGCTGCCCGAGCGTATTGATGCGGGTTTGATCGCCTGGGTCCGTGAACGCCGCCAGCAATGCGTGATCGTCATCCATGCCAATCACGCGCAGGAACTCGACGACACGGTTGCCCAGCGGCTGCTTGAACTGCGTGCCGCTGGCGCGACCCTGCTCAATCAAGCGGTTTTGCTCAAGAACGTCAACGATGATGTCGATACATTGATACAACTCAGCGAGCGGCTCTTTGCGCTGGGTGTGATGCCGTACTATCTGCACCTGCTCGACCGGGTGGCCGGAAGCGCGCATTTCGAAGTCGATGAGGCGCGTGCACGCATACTCATCGGCCGCGTGGCCGGGCGACTGCCCGGCTATCTGGTACCACGGCTGGCGCGCGAAAACGCCGGCGATGCCGCCAAGCAGGTTCTCGGCCACGACGCCGGGCCGAGTGCGGCCGATACGCGATGATGTTGAAGGGGTAACCATTGAACCAGCACACAACGGCATCACAGCCGGGTACCGGGGTCGGCAAGACGCTTGCGGTCATGGCGGTCACGGCCGATGACGCCGTCTTCGAGCGGATTCGTCAGGTGCTTGACGACAGCGACGATCCTGTCGATCTGATTCGCTCCGAGGATCCGAGCCAACTGGGCGAAGAGGACGCCATCTCCGGCGTTGCCGTGATCGGTCTGCATTGCCATACCGACAACGCACGCGCCCGCCGCGAGCTGGGGCTGGTTCATGGGCTTGCCGGACTCGCGCCCGTCGTCGTGCTCGACAACGGTGACGCGGGGCTTGAACGCGAGGACGCGCTCGCCGCCGGCGCCTGGGACATGGTGGCGCTCGCCGAAACCGATCTGCTGGAACTGCGCCTGCGTCAGGCGCTCGATATCGGGCGCGTGCGGGTCGAACTGCAGGACGCCGCACAGCGCCTCAACCAGACCCAGCGCCGCCTGGATGTGTTGCTCAGCCATGGACAGGATGCGCGCGCGACGCTCGTCGGCCAGCGCGTGGCTGACCCGAGCCCGGCATTCGCCCGTATGATCGGCGTCAACGATATCGAAAGCGCACGCGGCATCGACCTGCTCGAACGCGTCGCACCGCACGACCGCGACCGTTTTTCCAGCGCGCTCGACCAAGTCACCACCGAGCAGTCCGATGCGTCGCTGGTGTTCGATCTAACCACGCATCTGAACCATCGTCAGGGCGTGCGCGCACTATTGACCCCGGGCGTTGCCGAGAAAAGCGACGAGCGCCGCACCAACGTCGTACTGCAATCGGTGGACAGCGAACACCGAGCCGGAGACGCGTCCCGCGGGCCCGCGCTCGACGGCCGCATGGCGCTGCATTCGGTGTTGTCCCAAACCGTAAGCCGGGCCAAGGAATATGTGCTCGGCATGGTCTTCATCGCTATCGATGAAATTTCGGGGCTGCAGGATCAGTTCGGACTCGCCGAAAGCGATTTATTGCTTCAGGAAGTAGGGCTGTATCTGTTGCAAGCCATACGCGGTGAAGACCGTGTATTTCGTTTCGGCGCTGGCGAATACGTGATGATCATCGAACGCCATTCGGCCAACGAGATCGAAGAATTCGCACAGAGCCTGCATACCGCGCTTTCCGACGAAGTCTTCGGCGACGATCGTCAAAGCACGACAATGTCATCGAGCCTGTCCTATTGCGTGCTTTCCGGCGGCTCGTCCCAGAACGACGCGCGCTTGCAGCGCTTGATGGATACCGTATACGAGCTGCGCGATGAAGGCGGCGATGCCTGCCAGAAATGCGTCGTCGATAGTCCGAACGACACCAGCACGGGCGCACACGAGGCCTGGGCCCAGCGCTTGCGCGAAGCGCTCGACCAGGATCGATTCAGCCTCGCATACCAGGGCGTCACCAGCCTCGCGGGTGACAGCCAGCCGTATTTCGATGTGCTGCTGCGCTATGTCGATGATCGCGGCGCACTCGTACGCCCGGGCGAATTCCTGCCGGCTGCCGAGCAAGCGAACATGATGCCCGATATCGATCGCTGGGTCGTGCAACGCGCAATCGACGTGATTTGGCAGCAGAAGGCAAAGAACACTGAAATCATACTGTTCGTAAAACTTTCGCCGGCCACGATCGAGGCCGGCGAGGCCTTCACGAGTTGGCTTGCGACTGCGATCGAGCAGCGTCCGGTCGAGCCGAACGCGCTCATCTTCAGCTTCCGCGAAGACGATGTCCGCAGCAACGCCCGCCCGGCTACCCACCTCGCCCAGTCGCTGGCGGATGCGGGCTTTCGTGTGGCACTAACCCATTACGGCAGTACGCCCAAGGCCGTTCAGGTTCTCGATCGCATGCCCGCCCACTTCATTAAACTCGCCCCCGATTTCGCGCGCCAGATGCTTGGCCGAGAAGAGGACGAACGCCTGGCCCATATCATCGCCAGCGCGCGCGAGCGCGAGATCCCGCTCATCGCCGAACAGATCGAAGACGCCAACAGCATGGCCCGGCTATGGCAGGCGGGTATCAACTACGTGCAGGGCCATTTCATCCAGGAACCCGACACCGAAGCATTGACTGACGATACCGCCGCCGAGCCGTACTAGCGACGGCACCGGCGTACATCAAGCGCGCTGGGCGTGAACGCTTTCGAGAGCCGCGATGCGTTCTTCAAGCGGCGGGTGAGTCATGAAGTAGCGCTTGATGCCAAGTGCTTTCTTGCCGGAAATACCCAGCGCCTGCATCTGATCGGGCAGTTCGGTGGCGATCGTGCCCGCCTGCAAACGGCGCAGCGCGCCGATCATCTTGGCGCGCCCCGCCAAATGGGCGCCGCCCGCATCGGCGGCGAACTCGCGCCTACGCGAAAACCAGAACACGATCAGGCTCGCCAGCACACCGAGCACCATTTCGGCAAAGATCACGGTCATGAAGTAACCGATGCCATGGCCACGCTCATTGCGCAGCACCATACGGTCGACGATATGCCCGATCACATGGGCAAAGAAGAAGACGAACGTGTTGACCACGCCCTGAATGAGCGACAGCGTCACCATATCGCCGTTCGCGACATGCGTAACTTCATGACCGATCACAGCCTCGGCCTCGTCGTGACTCATCTGGCGTAGTAGACCGGTGGATACGGCGACCAATGCGTTATTACGACTCATGCCGGTGGCGAACGCATTCATGTCGGGCGAGTCGTAGATCGCAACTTCCGGCATGCCGATACCAGCCTGCCGCGCCTGCCTCGTAACTGTCGATACGAGCCAGCTTTCCATCGCGTTCGACGGTTGCTGGATCACTTGAGCGCCAGTCATGCGCTTGGCCATGAATTTGGACATGGCAAGCGAAATGAGCGAACCGCCCATGCCAAACACCGCTGCAAAGATCAGCAGCGACGGAATATCGAGATCCACGCCGTTGGCGGCGAGCAGACTGGTGACGCCAAACAGCTGAAGAATGACCGACAACACCAGCATGATGGCGATGTTGGTCAGCAGAAACAGCCCGATACGTTTCATCGACTACTCTGGAGTGCAAGATTCGAATGCTTAGATAGCGAACCCGCGAATAGGTTTCAATACCAAGGCGCGTTTTTTTTACAAGCGAAGGCAGGGCCGGGTGTCTACCCTGCAGTTCACTGCCCCTTACCCGCTCGTACTCAGCGCTGTTCGACAGAAACCGACTGTACTTGCGTGAATCCGCGGGGTAGCCGTTTGCCGCGTGACGCGCGCGGGCCGCGATACGTATCGCGCTCACCGGCCTTGAGGGTCATGTGCCGCTTGCCGCTATAGATCGTCAGTACCGCGCTTGCAGGCAGCGCTGCAAGCGCGACGACCTGTTCGTTCTTGTTAAGCGAGATCAGCTTGTTGCCCTTGCCCTTGGAAAGCGCCGGCAGCTCGCCCAACGGCAGGCAAAGCAACTGCCCGGCGCTGGTGATGACACAGACTTCCGGATCCTCGCCCTCGATCGGCGCCGGCGCGAGCGCATCGGCGTTCTTGCCGACCGACAGCGCCGCCTTACCGCTCTTGTTACGACTGCTGATGTCGCCCAGCGTTGTCGCAAACGCGTTGCCCGCCGTACTGGCGAGCACGCAGCGCGTGTTCTCGTCGCCGAGTGCGACGCCTACGAAGCGGGCGCCATCGGCCGGGTTGAGACTGCCGGTGAGTGGTTCGCCCTGCCCGCGGGCCGACGGCAGCTTGTGGGCCGCGAGTGTGTAGCTGCGCCCGGTGGAATCGAGCACCACCAGCGTCTGGTTGCTCCGCCCCACCGCGTGGGTGAGATAGTCGTCGCCGCTGCGAAAACTCAGGCCCGCGGCATCGACATCATGGCCTTTCGCTGCGCGTATCCAGCCCTGGCGCGACAGCACCACGGTAATCGGCTCGCTGGGCAGCAGATCAGCCTCGGAGAGTGCTTTGGCCTGATCGCGTTCGACCATGCGGCTACGGCGCGCGTCGCCGTATTTCTCGGCGTCGGCCTTGATCTCGTCGCCGATCAGCTTGTCGAGCTTCTTGCGCGAGCCGAGGATCGCTTCCAACGTCTTGCGCTCGGCTTCCAGCTCTTCCTGCTCGCCGCGAATCTTGAACTCTTCGAGCTTCATCAGGTGCCGCAGACGCAGATCCAGTACCGCGTCGGTCTGCGTGCCGGTCAGCCCGAAGCGTTCCATCATCACCGGCTTGGGTTCGTCCTCGGTGCGGATGATATGAATCACTTCATCTATATTCAGGTAGGCCGTGAGCAGGCCTTCGAGGATATGCAACCGGTCGAGCACGGCATCGAGACGATGTTCGAGCCGGCGCGTGACCGTCTGGCGGCGATAGGTCAACCACTCGGTGAGAATCTCGCGCAGATTCTTCACTCTCGGCGCTCCGTCGAGCCCGATTACGTTCAGATTGACGCGAATGCCCTTTTCCAGGCCGGTGGTGGCGAACAGATGCGCCATGAGCGCGTCGGTATCGACACGGTTGCTGCGCGGCACGATGATCAGGCGCGTCGGATTCTCGTGATCGGACTCGTCGCGCAGATCCGACACCATCGGCAGCTTCTTGGCCGCCATCTGGCCGGCGATCTGCTCGAGCACGCGTGCGCCAGAGGTCTGGTACGGCAAGGCATCGATCACGATCTCGCCGTTTTCAATGGTGTAGGTCGCACGCAGGCGCACGATGCCGTTGCCCTTGGCATAGAGCTCGCGAATCTCTTCGGCCGGCGTGATGATTTCTGCGCCGGTGGGAAAGTCCGGCGCCGGCAGATATTCACAGAGCGTGTCCAGATCGGCATCGGGGTTGTTGAGCAGATGCACGGTGGCATCGGCCACTTCGCGCAGGTTGTGGGGCGGAATATCGGTGGCCATGCCCACTGCGATGCCCGTCCCACCGTTCAAGAGCACGTTCGGCAAGCGCGCCGGCATGGTCACCGGTTCGTTGAGCGTGCCATCGAAATTCGGCTGCCACTCGACCGTGCCCTGGCCCAGCTCGGAGAGCAGCGTGGCCGCGTACGCCGTCAGGCGCGATTCGGTATAGCGCATAGCCGCGAACGATTTCGGATCGTCTGCGGTGCCCCAGTTGCCATGCCCGTCGATCAGCGGATAGCGATAGGAAAACGGCTGCGCCATGATCACCATGGCTTCGTAGCAGGCGGAATCGCCATGCGGATGGAATTTGCCGATCACGTCGCCGACCGTACGCGCGGCTTTCTTGGGCTTGGACGCCGCGGACAGGCCGAGTTCGGACATCGCATAGACGATACGGCGTTGCACCGGTTTGAGGCCGTCGCCGACATGCGGCAACGCACGGTCGAGAATGACGTACATCGCATAATCGAGGTAGGCCTTCTCGGCAAAGGTGCGTAGCGGTTGGCGCTCGCTTTCGTGTTCTGTGGTTGTCGCCATGATCTTTTAAATGCGTTCCAGTCGGAATGAGCCGCCCCTTACATCGCCTGCTCTTTGGCTCAGCGGTCGGCCTCATCGCCTTGCGCGGCTTAATTTCTACGTATCTAGACTTCGGCCTCGTGGCCCTTGGCTTCCAGCCAGCTGCGCCGATCCGAGGCACGCTTTTTGGCCAGCAGCATATCCATGAGCTCGTCGACTTCGGTATCCGGCAGGCCGTCTTCGTCGATCGATAGCTGTACGAGGCGACGCGTATCCGGCGCCATGGTGGTTTCACGCAGTTGCAGCGCACTCATCTCGCCCAGACCCTTGAAGCGCGTGACGCTGACCTTGCGCTTTTTCTTTTCGTTTTCGAGCCGGCGCAAGATCACATCGCGCTCATCGCGATCGAGCGCATAGAACACTTCCTTGCCGGCATCGATACGAAACAGCGGCGGCATGGCCACGAACACATGCCCGTGCTCGACGAGCGGGCGAAAATGCTTGACGAACAGCGCGCATAAAAGCGTTGCAATATGCAGACCGTCTGAATCGGCGTCGGCCAGGATGCAGATCTTGTGGTAGCGCAGACGGTCGAAATTGTCGCTGGACGGATCGAGGCCCAAGGCGACCGAAATATCGTGGATTTCGTTCGAGGCCATGATATCGGCCGGCTCGACCTCCCACGAGTTGAGGATCTTGCCGCGCAGCGGCATCACTGCCTGGAAATTACGATCACGTGCCTGTTTGGCACTGCCGCCGGCCGAGTCGCCCTCGACCAGAAACAGCTCGGAGCGCGACGGATCGTCGGTCACACAATCGGTGAGCTTGCCCGGTAGTGCCGGCCCGGCCGTCACCCTCTTGCGCTTGACCTTCTTGGCGCTACGCGCCCGTGCCTGGGCATTGCCGATGATCTGGGCGGCCAGCAGTTCGCCGGTTTCCGCATGCCGGTTCAGCCAGAGCGAAAACGCGTCCTTGACCGCGTTGGATACAAAGCCGCTGATATCGCGCGACGACAAGCGTTCCTTGGTCTGGCCAGAGAACTGCGGTTCATTCATTTTGACCGACAGCACATAGGTACAGCCGGACCACACATCTTCCGGCGCGATCTTCACGCCTCGCGGCAGCAGATTGCGAAACTCGCAGAACTCGCGCACCGCCTCGGTCAGACCGGTACGCAACCCGTTGACGTGGGTACCGCCGGACGCGGTCGGAATCAGATTCACGTAGCTTTCGGCGACGCCGTCCACGCCCGGCTGCTCGGGTGCCAGCCAGGTCAGCGCCCAGTCGACGGTCTGGCTGCCGCCGTCTTCTGCGCCGGTAAACGCCGGCGTGATTACACATTCGATATCCTGCAGCGCGTCGGCCATGTAATCAGCCAGGCCGTCAGCGTACTGCCAGACGATATCCTCTTCAGCGGCTTCGTCGACGAAGTGCACCTTGAGGTTCGGGCACAGCACCGCCTTGGCCCGCAGCAGGTGCTTCAAGCGCGCGGTGGCGAAGCGCGGGCTATCGAAATACTGCGGGTCGGGGTCGAAATGCAGCTTGGTACCGGTCTTGTTCTTGGCACAGGTGCCGATTTCGGTGAGCGGGCTTTCCAGTTCGCCACCGGCAAAACGCATCTCGTAATGCGTACCGCCGCGCCAAACCTGCGCTACCAGCGAGGTGGACAGCGCATTGACCACCGATACGCCTACGCCATGCAGCCCGCCGGAAAACTGGTACTGCTTGTTGGAGAATTTCCCGCCCGCGTGAAGACGCGTGAGAATCAGTTCGATGCCGGGCACGCCCTGCTCGGGGTGCACATCGACCGGCATGCCGCGACCATTGTCCGCGACCGACAAGGAGCCATCGGCGTGCAGGACCACATCGATTTCAGTGGCATGGCCCGCCAGCGCCTCATCGACACTGTTGTCGATGACTTCCTGGGCCAGATGGTTCGGCCGGGCCGTATCCGTGAACATGCCCGGGCGTTTGCGTACCGGGTCCAGTCCGGACAGTACTTCGATATCGGCAGCGTCGTAGCGGCTGGCCATGAGCCCTCGTCTTACTTGAAATAGCCACGGTTTGTATTGCCATGAATGGCACAAACCGCTTGTCGGCGAATGCGCGGCACGTTAAGCCAAGGCGCCTGGGCTGGCAATAGAGCCGTACCCAGCACTGACGCCGCGCTCTTCTGTCGCTAGACTGTCCGGCCTATTGTTCACGCGACACAAACACAGTCATGGCGAAAAAAAGCGCGCCCTCGGCCGAGACCGATACCCAGCCCCGTCTTGCCGCCTTCGAGGATTCGGTCACCGAACTCGAAGGTCTGGTCGAAGCACTCGAAAGCGGCGATGTATCGCTTGAACAGGCGCTCGCAAAATTCGAGCGGGGCGTGATCCTGGCGCGTGAATGTCAACAAACGCTCAAGCACGCCGAATTACGCGTCGACCAGCTACTTGCCGATGGCGACGGCGAGCATATAGCCACGTTCGATACGCCCTCGGACACGCAAGCAGACGACCAGCGCTAGCGCATCTTGGCATGCACCTGCGCGCCGTGCACATGCGCGCCGTCGTCGTCGGCCGCGTTGAACACATGGACCGCGCCCTTGCCCGAGTGCTTGACGCTATAGAGCGCACGATCGGCATTATGCATCAGCCGGTCGGCGTTTTCGCCGTTTGCCGGATAGAACGCCAGCCCAATACTCACCCCCACGGTGATGCCGTTGCTGCCGCCCGCACAGGGTAGTGAAATCGGGGCGCTCAGCCGGGCGCGCAGTTCTTCGCAAATACCGATACAGGTCTCTTCGCTGTCGACGCTTTCGAGGATCAGCGCGAATTCGTCACCCCCAAAGCGTGCAACCGTATCGGTTTTTCGCGTGTGCTCGCGCAGCCGGTCCGCGATGGTCTGCAACGTGATATCGCCAATACCGTGACCGAACTCGTCGTTGATCGGCTTGAAGCCGTCGAGATCCATGTAACCGAGCGCAAAAATGCCGCTATTGCGTTTGGCACGCTGCATGCTGGTAGCCAATCGATCAAGAAACAGCAGTCGATTGGGCAACCCCGTCAGCGCATCGTGCGTTGCCAGTTGCTGGGCACGATCTTCGGCACGCCGACGTTCTTCTATTTCGCGTTCAAGCTGGGT
>VMHT01103941.1_pt1 | contig 12652 bp, 22 predicted proteins | sample 4693611 | NCBI WGS metagenome assembly VMHT01 (sample SAMN12280063, study PRJNA550983) | marine metagenome | isolation source: seawater sampled from same location over 5 years 0.02-0.2 micron viral filtrate | place: USA: collected off the coast of southern California halfway between the port... ... | reverse complement strand
TGAACTTACTGCTAACTGGTTGTCTGAAGTAGACAATCTGCCTGAAGAGATACTAGAGTATGTCAATGACTACAAGTGGTGTCGTTCAAACGAAAAACTTTGGGTTGCTATGAGTTCGCTCAAGAGACATCTTGGCTTAGGTCGTGGTCTTCAGGATGATGTCGATGTAGACCCTGATGAGTGGAATAAGAGGGAGAGTAAAATCACTGAGACTTTCCCTGTACTGAACTACACTCAGCTTCACTCGTATTACGATAATGAAGCAGAACGAGACATTCGCAAAGCACACATCATGGACTACATCAAGTTAGTCCTTTCCAGTAAATAGTTTTTTAATTTTAGGAGTATTGATATGAGTTACATTGTAAGTAACAAAGGCGTTGTAAATTGTGTTGTCGCTGGTAAGACCTACACCTTCGACAAGAACCATCCGAACTATACCAAGTTAGTAGGTCACTTGATTGATGATAATGTTGAATACTTTGAAGCTGACTATGATGTCGCTGCGGCAATAGACAACTTCTGTGAAGGATACATTGATGTCAAGAACGGTACACTTCAGTGGGATGGTATTGAGATGCCAGAACTATTCACTGATCGTATCATGAAGATGAAGACTGAAGGGTTTAATTTCCAACCAATGTTGGAGTTCTTAAACAACATGAACGAAAACCCTTCTGATCATGCTATTGTGGAGTTGTTTGACTTCATGCAACATGAACACTTACCTATCAGTGATGATGGTCACTTCCTTGCATACAAGGCTGTTGATAAAGATTTCAAAGATAAGTGGAGTGGAACCTTTGATAACTCAGTTGGTAATGTAGTTGAAGTTGATCGAGGTAGTGTTGACGGCAATCGTAATAACGGTTGTAGCAAGGGACTGCATGTAGGCTCTTTGGATTATGTCAAAGACTATGGAAGTGAAGATGGTGGCGATCAGTTTTTAGTGGTCAAGGTCAATCCTATGGACGTTGTGAGCGTACCTCATGATTCACGATACCAGAAGTTGCGTTGTTGCAAGTATGAGGTTGTGGCTCTGTTCACTGACCCACTCAAGGATTGCGTTCAGATGAGCGACAAGCCACCTGTAGAGGTGGAAGTGACTCATTACGATGAGGCATGGCGTGAAAACGTGCGTGAGCGCATCGAGGCTCTAACGAGCTTAATGACAGCCTAAGCATTGACGCAAGTTGCGTCACAGGATGACAGGTTGCCCATACAGCCTGTCATCCTGATTTTTTTGAAGGAGCGTTCTGTGTGGACTGAAGAACTAATAGGTACGTTGGTGGGTATCTTTGTGTTTTCATTTGGATTAGGTTTTGGTTGGATACTTTTGTTGCCCTTTATTTCTATAGAGGAAGACTTTCTTGAACCACATACTTATGAACCACCAATCAGAAGTAAAGTAAAGAAACCAAAGCCAGCTAGAAGGCAAACGAAGAAACCAAAACCAGTAAAGCAACCTACTAAAACTGCCGTTGTTTCTAAGACTTACATTGAGCAAGCAACTTCTCAAAACCTTATTGACGATGCCATTCTTGCACTTCGCAACTTAGGTTTCAAGAAGAGGGACGCTGTTATTGCAGTAGAAAGAGCCTGCAATGGTAAGGTTTTTACAAATGTTGAAGACGTTATAATTGCGACATTCGATAGAAGTAATGTTTAATTGTGTATAATAAGGTAGAGCTATGAATAGGTTAAAAGGAATGACCGCATACTTATGCGGAGCTATGGATAGGGTCGAAGACGGTGGAGTCAAGTGGAGACAGTACATGACTCCCAAACTTCAAGAGCTTGGAATTGGAGTTTTAGACCCTTGCGATAAAGCTAGTGATTACGGAACTGAAGGCCACGATACAAGAGATCATATAAACAACTTGAAAAAGTTTGGTAAGTATGACGAAGTATCTGAAGTGATGAAACCTATTTGTGCTATAGACCTGAGAATGGTTGACATTGCTCACTTTATTGTCATGAGCTTAGATGTTGACACCCACCTATGTGGTTCTTACCACGAAGCCTCAGTAGCAATAGCTCAGAAAAAGCCTGTTGTCATAATGTGTAAGCAGGGGAAGAAGAACTTACCTAACTGGATGTTTGGTGTGGTTCCGCATCAAATGGTTTTCTCCAACTGGAGTGAACTACTTGAATATCTGAATCATATAAATGAAGACGAAGATGCAGAACATATGAATCGCTGGAGGTTCTTTGATTTTGACAAGGTGTATAATTTGAAATAGATAATTAGGAGGATTTGTCACTAGGAAACCTATATTCGAGGTGACAAATGAAAAAATTTTGTTCAGCAATAAGTTTTGTTTGTGAAAACGCCTACTACATTAGTGGTACAGCGTTTTTCATATTTTTAATTTACTTTTTAAGCAAGTTTAATATGTGGTGGTGATATGAATATTATATTCTTATTACTATCTGTCGCTTGCAACTGTTCGGATGATGGATCAAAGACTGGTTTTAAGCGACTAGATAGGTTCATGCAAAGAATAGAAAGAAGGCATTTAAGAAAGATAAAAAGGACTTATTATCAAAAAGGTGTTGATAGTATTGAAAATTTTAACAGTTACTGGAACACTAACTAGGTTTTAACAATGAGTAAACTAAACATGCTTTGCCTAGCAACAATGGCAATTACGATAGGATGTTTAGGATTGAATAATTATAAATTGGGAAAAAGAATAAGCCAGCTCGAAGGTGAGGCGTACTATACAAATATGCACCTCAATGATACATCAATGAAACTTGAGATGTTTTTGAGCATGATAGAAGATGAGATGCACTCATCAATAAGAAGAATATCAAGACCGATAGCAAGAGAAGAGGTTATAAAAGGCTTTCAAGAATTTGCTAGGAACTTCAATAAAGCTGGAGTTCAGAAAGGTTCTTCTAATGAAGTCCCTAATGAGAAGTCTGACAGGGATAAGTAAAGAGGACTGCGTACTTTTTAGAAGATATATTTTTTTGTTAGCCCTTTTTGTAACTCCGATATTATTAATCGGGTTATCTTTAGGGCTTTTGATAGACATATACCTAAGTGTTAAGTGAGCGTTATTATGAAAATATTAGATAAACTTAACAAGGAAATAATTACTATCATGATAATAGCTGGACTGCTATTTACTGCCGTGTTCATAGCGTTGGCTTTCTTGATAGAATTAAATGGTAAGACGCAAGAGGAGCTAGGAGAGAAAATTGTTGGAAAAAGAACAGATAATACACACCAAGTCTTGGATGAATCTTGGTGATTGCAACTATGAAATAGACCACGACGATGACTCAATACCAGACTCCGGCGTGGTCTATTGCAATATAGAGCATATAGATAAATTCTTTGAGAAATGTAATCGCACAGACAACAAATATGTAGTCGTGAGTGCTTTTAGCGATTACGGCGTGGCTATCCAAGAAGAGTACCCAGTAGCAGAAGATATGGTCAACTGGATTCTAATGAACGCAGCAGAGCTTTCTAAACTTAGATACTCACCTCTTATCATGGCTGCTAGATGCGATGTAGAGAAGTGTAGAATGTCTGATAAGTATTCAGTCAGATGCTACTCAAACACATACTCAACATTTAGCACTATACCAAAAAACATAGTAAAATGGTTCGTCGTAAATTCTAGAGTTAAAGACGATAGAATTATTAGCATACCTTTAGGTGTGGGCAAAGATGCCCCGCAAGACATCTGTACTACGGTATCTGACCAGATTCTGATGAATAGCTCTGACCGAGTGAATTGGGCTTATGTGAATTGGCAAGACAATACTTTGGAAAGACTCAGACTTAAAGAAGCTCTGTTGAAATACAATCCAGAATGGACTACTATAGTTACTGAGCCTAAGTCATATTTAGAATACCTAAAAGATTTGTCAAAGCATTCTTTTGCATTTTGTCCCGAAGGGAATGGTGTCGATTGCTACAGGGTTTTGGAATGTTTATACTGTGGTTGTATCCCAATAGTTAAAAACGCAATAGCATATGATTACTTAGATGGTTTACCTCACTTAAAAGTTAATAGCTGGGCAGAGATAACTGTAGATTTATTAAAAGAAAAGCTAAAAGAAGTGAGCATGATGGACTTCTCTATGGATAAAATAAGTATCGACTATTGGCAAAAACAGATAAATAAATACAGAGGTTTGACAACAAACTAATGAACGCTTTATATGCGGGCTTACTCGCTTGGGGGATAGAACTGTCAGTCGCAATTTTAATGATGGCAATTCTAAAAAGAGAAGAAAACAAAGTTATAGCCAGAAGGAAAAAGAACAAATGAGCTTTTTAGACACAACACATAATATCAACCTTTCATGTCCTATTAATCAGCTTGGATATGGCATAGCTGGGCTGAATATTGCGAACGCTTTGGATAATCTAAAGCAGTCTGTGAGTTTATTTACAATAGGTAGCATTGATGTACCTGAAGTGTACCATGAAAAACTGAAGACACTTATCTCAAACTCTAGGATGCCAGACTGGAACGCTCCTTCAATAAGAATATGGCATCAGCACGATATGACATCCTTCGTGGGTAAGGGTGAAAAAATCGGGTTTCCAATCTTTGAACTTAATAAATTTGTTGACCTTGAACTTCATCATTTATCTTATTTAGATAAGTGGTTTGTTTGTTCTCAATGGGCAAAAGATATCCTTGTAGACCAGCTAAAAGAAATCAGGGGAGAAGACTATGTAAAAGAAAATACATTCGTTGTACCTCTTGGTGTTGATCGTGAAATCTTCAGAGAAACTGCTTCAAGAAGAAAAGAAACTATCTTTTTTAATTGTGGAAAATGGGAGGTTAGAAAAGGCCATGACATTCTAATTAAGGCTTTTGACGAGGCTTTTAATGAAGATGATGAAGTGGAACTTTGGATGATGTGTGACAATCCTTTCTATAGTGAAGAAGAAACATTCCAATGGGAGCGTTTATATAGAACCTCTAAGATGGGTGAAAAAGTCAGAATGATCCCAAGACAAGAGACTCAGCAAGAAGTATATGATATTATGTCGCAGGTTGACTGCGGTGTCTTTCCATCAAGAGGAGAGGGTTGGAATCTTGAGCTTCTGGAGATGATGAGCTGTGGTAAAAAAGTTATTGCGACTGATTACTCTGCTCATACTGAATTTGCAAATGAAGAAAATTGCATGTTGGTACAAACCGAAGAGCTTGAAGAAGCACATGACTCTAAATGGTTTAGAGGTCAAGGTGAGTGGGCGAAGATTGACGAAAAACAGATCAGTCAAATAGCTGAATACATGAGAGAAGTCCACGAAAAGAAAAAGAAGGATGAGCTAAACATAAATCAAGCTGGTGTAGATACGGCGAAAAAGTTTAGCTGGTCTAACTCAGCCAAAAAAGTGATTGAGGGTATAGAAAAAGAATGATTCATATAATAAATGCCGCTGGCGGCTCAGAAGAAATAAACTCAATTAAGTATATAGGTGTTCCTAGCGAACGAGATAAAAAATGGATGAAGAAAGATCATCCTTTGATTACTATAGACTGGAAAGACATACTGACTCCACCACCTGAAAACTCAAGCGATACCACTAGACTAGAGCTTAAAGAGATTGAAAGGTTGACAAGAAATCTTACGAATGAACAGTTTGATTTAGTCATGACTGTTGATGATGAGCCAGTAAATTTATTTATGCCTTATCTCAAAAAGCATAATTTACAATTCCCAAAAGAGCTTGTAGACTTAGCATTGGATAATCTTTATCCAGTATGGTTAAAACTAAAGTATTTACATAAGAGAGCAAGACCATTTCAAGTGGCTCCACATCTTGGTGTTGTAATATCAGTGATACAAACTTCAACCCATCAAACTCCAGCTTATCCTAGTGGGCATCAAACAGAAGGCGCATTGTACGCTGAGATTCTATCTGATATTTATCCAGAACATAAACCTGCATTTTATGAGGCTTCTGGTTTAGTAGGAATGGGTAGACTCTTACAGGGAGTGCATTACCCAAGCGACAACGAAGCTGCAATGAGGCTTGCAAAAGTTTGCTGGGAAAACATTAAGGAAAACTTAGATGATAAATGGACTGATATTATCAAAGAATAGAGCTTCGCAGCTTAGATTTCTTTTTGAAAGCATATCAAAAAATACAAAAGACTTCTTCAATGAAATTGTAGTCATACATACATCGACAGATGAAGATTACGCAAAAGGTTACGAAAAATTAAAAGAGGAAAACATATTACCAAATGTAGTATGGGTGGAAGAAAAAGATTTTGTATCTGATTTCTTACACTACCTCAAAACCTGTGAGACTGAGTATATTTGCGGAATCGTTGATGATTGTGTTTTCTATAGACAGGTTCCCGCTGATGCCAAAAAAATAAAAGAATTGATGTCTGATGATGTCTTCTGTTTTTCTCTAAGGCTTGGCATCAACACTACAATGCAAAATTATCTACAGCCTGACCTCTATGTCCCAATAAAAAATTACCAACAAAACCCTTACTGTATAAAATGGAATTGGAAAGAGTGGAGTCCTAGACTAAACTTTGGCTATCCAATATCTTTAGACGGCCACATTTTTAGAACAAAAGAATTATCAGACCTATCGCATAGTTTTGAGTTTGAGTATCTAAGACAGTGGGAAGGAGTACTTGCTGGAGAATGTAGGGAAAAAACTGATAAAGATTCAATGCTGGCATTTAGGCAAAATGTTTTGTTTAGCATACCATCAAACTGTGTTCAAGACCCACCGTTAGCGGCTGGAGAAGTACATGGGTTTTCCGAAAAAATATTAAATGAAAAATACCTAAACAATGAAGTAATTGACTTTGACCAAATGCAATATGCTTTTCAAAACGTAGAATGGTCACACAATGAAGTACACTTACTATTCAAAAATATTTAGTTTGTATCTGGTCTACTAGCCAGATTCTGGTTTTTTGCTCTGACCGAGTGAGTTAGGAGAAATTAAAATGTCGCATGGTATTAATTATCTTTTTCATAAAGCAATTTCAGACAAAGAAAAAGCTCTTCTGTCCCTTGACATTCTATTAAACAAACCAGTTGGCATTGGAGATCATTCAACTGGAGACTTTCACAACAATCTAGACGAAGCTCTTAATCAGCTAGTGGATGCTGAAGACAGGCTAGAAATTCTTAAACGCTATTTCATTAAGGAAAAAGATGCTAAAGAAACTTAAAGAATGGTGGAGAAAAAGAAAAATTGAAAAGAAAGCAGTCGCCTACATAAGATACTTGGTTGATGACACTGATCAAGTATACATTGACTATAAATGGAATAAGAAATTAGACGAGGAGGCTGTTAGCGTTTTTTCAATGCTCTTTTTTAATGTCTCTTTCGGAGAATTAACCGATGATTCTACCTCTTTTATACAGCAAAACTGCGCAAAACACGGTTTAAATAAAGACTTTGAAATTTTTTCAGAAACCGTTTCTCATCTAAGTGAAGAGCTGGAAAACGAGATAAGTACTATTACTGACAGCTTAATAAAAGCTTCTACTGAAAAATCCGGAGATGAAGTCGTAGTTAAACCAACAGATGTAGGAGTAGTCTCCAATAAGGGTCATATATAACAAAAAGTGTATAATCAGTAAGACCCCTTTCCCTCGGAGTGTATATTATGTTAGAAAGAAAATTAGCTTGGGAACCTTGGGACGAAGACTCATTAGAGCAAGAAATGGTAGAAAACTTTTACGAAGCAAATGAGTCTATGGACGAAGAAGATGAGGGTTTAGTAAGTGATGCCTTGTTATTCTTGGATAGAATACCCTCTCTTGTTACTACCCCTATGGGTATGTATCAGCTTCATGACAAAATGAGCGTCATAAATCAATTTGATTGTTGGACAGGTCACACGAACTTCAATATTACCACTTCTGTTCAAGAAGCTATAGAAAAAGTCAATGGTGTTGAACTCTTATCTATACAAAGCAGGTATAGATTCTTCCTAGGAGTTGGAAAACTTTTTAGTTTTTCTGATGTCAGAGTGGATATAGAAAAAGCAATCTGTGGAAACAACCTAGATGAAGAAACGCAAGAAACTGTAAACATGATAAGGGAAGACATTTCAGTAGACAAATACTGGACTATCTTTGTTGCTAAAAATGGAGAAATTTCCTATACAAGCACAAATGAGGAAGACGATGAAGACTACCTTGAAACCGTAATATTCTATGAAAAAAGAAAAAGTAATAATGGCGGGTTAATATTTCAAAATGAATAAAAAGTCTTTTGATTTCGACGACACATTTCTTTTAGATTCTGGAAGAATCTTTTTACGAGAAGATATAGGCGAAGAATCTGAAGAGAAATTTACTAGATCAATTAGGTACTGTATATATAACAATATTAAAAGTATATACATTTATATAAATTCTGAAGGGGGTGATGTAGACTCGGCCTGCGCCATAATAGATGAAATTAATGGAGCTAAGGAATTAGGATTTGACGTAAACACAATAGCTTTTGGAAGAACATATTCTGCTGCTGCTTACATTCTTACTTTTGGTTCAAAAAAATACGCGACCAGAAACTCTACAATAATGTTACATCCAATATTGTTTAGTCTTGAGCTAGACTATATGGCTCCTCAAAAAGCTTATACAGCTTTCACAGATAGAAAGTATGAGGATATAATTAAGCAAGTAGCAAATAATTGCGACAAGAAGACAAAACCAAGCATACAAAAATTTATAAATGATATCCAACATGGCCTATGGTTAGATCCACAACAGGCTAAAAAGATGAAAATCATAGATGATCTATGGGATTACAGCTGGGAAAAAACAATAGATGAGGAAAGCAACAGACGAAGAAATAAGAAAAGCTCTGAAAAATAGAGACAATGTAAATGTCATGAATAAAATTTGTATGAAATATACAGATATTATTCCGTATGAAGAACTTGAAAGATGCAAGCTAATTGCAGTATGGCAAGCTGTAGAAAAATATGATGCATCTAAGGGGAATTGCAAGTTCACTTCTTTTTTGTGTAATCGTTTATTTTGGGAGTGCCAAAAGCAACTTTATGAAATAAATAAAAGAAAAAAGCTGCCTAAAAATCACGGAGCCTCTGCGTTAATATCTGAAATATGTGGAGAAGAAGGTGATCTAAATAAAGTAGACATCACGGACTTACTAAATAGTTTGGATCAAGAGTCTAAGGATGTAATCTTTAAGAGGTTTTATGAATCAAAAACCACAAAAGAAATAGGTCAGGAAAATGGTTATGGAAGAGAGACTGCTAGGAGAAGAATAATACAAGCCTTGGAAAAGGTGAGACAATGCTTACAGAATTAGCTTGCTACAATCAAGACTCAACCTATAAAGAAATATTAGAATCTGTTTTTATAGCCAGTCAAAAAAAATTAGACTCAGTTGCAATTCCTTCCGGTTTTATGAGTCGTGTAAATGAATTCCTAGATGACCAAAAATTTTCAGCTGCGATAGATTTTCCCTACGGCCTTAGTGGTACGTCAGTTAGGGTTCATGAAATAATCATAGCGATCAGACAGGGTGCTTCTTACATAGACTTAGTTCTCAACAATAGTTATGTAAAAGAAGAAAATTGGAAAAGCATAAGAAAAGATCTAAAAGACTGTCTCTCAGTTTGCTCAAGTCATAATATTGACATGCGAGTCATATTAGAATACAGACTATTTCCTATAAAGACAGTCCTTCTCATATGCGATTTATTAGCCGAAATAGGCGTGTATAATGTTATCAATTCTACTGGTTTTGTTGTTGATAATATCTCAGACAACGCCTTAATGTCTTACGAAATACAGCAAAAAACAGGCTGTTTAGTAACTTCTTGCGTTAGGGCTTACAATAAGTCTCACTTAAAAATGTTTCATGACATGGATATACATGGAATTAGAATTATGTCTAGCAAAGTAGTAAATAGCATCATTTAATGGTGTATAATAATGTAGGATTGGACTCTTATAATAGGAACTAAAGGAAACAGTGCAATAGTCATTTATTGAAAGGTTTTTAACATGACTACAAGCACACATTCAGCAACCGCTCTTGGTAGCGGAGTAGAAGACATTGATGCCGGTACAATTTTTAATGCTGGTAATATCGCAGGCAGTAGATTTCAAGCTAAATCTTCTGTAGACCTTGGAGCAGAAAGTGTAGTTTCTGGAGCTAAGGTTCTTGCTAGAACAGGTTCTGCTACAGTTCCGGGAATTGCTAAAGCTAACAGTGAAACTGGTGCTGTTTTAGCATACACCCCAACTGAGCGCGCTTATACTAGATCTTCGTCAGACACGGGCTTCTTAATGAGAGGCGGTGTTTCAAGTCAGTTAGCGTCCACCACTAGTTTTACGAATCCACTCGCTATCAATGGCTCGGACAAAGGCCGTCCAACTGGTAATCTTCACAAGAAGGCTACTCATTACTCTAAGGGTACTTGGGCTACGGCTATGTTCAACCTATTCAGAAATCCAACATCTGCTGCTACAAGCAATCATGGGTTGGTACAATCTGATGGTACTGCTAAAGCTGGTATTACCGGCTACGGCTCTAGTAATGCAGTCACTGGTGACTTCCCATCTAGATCAAATCCGGGTGAATTTGCGTTCCTTGAAAACTTTGTTGTGTTCACATCGAACTACAAAGACTATAGCGCAATCACACTTGGCTAATCTAGTTTGAGAGGTATATCATGAATTCATTAGAAACTCCAGCACTTGTTGCTGTTATTGCTATTACTATGGGTTTGTTAAAAGTTATTGAGATGTTGATTTCTAAAAAATCTTCAAACTCCTCCGTTTTAACAGGGGAAGAAAGAGGTTGGTTACAAGGACTTCATGATTTACACGAAAAATGCGATACTGATGGAACTCCCTTAGTTTATGTGCCTCGCAGTTGGGCTGAAATTCAACGCAACATGCAGCATGTTATGACTAAGATTGTTAACGACCAAAGAAGAATCGCAGACATTCTGGAAAGAATAGACAAGAAACTAGACGATAAGTAGTATGTTGTGGGGGTATGGGTCATTGATCCTTACCCCCTATTTTATGGAGACAAAAAAATGAAAGAAGCAATTAAAAGTAAAAAAGGAATAATGGCGATAGTGTCAATAGTTATGGCATTAGTACTTGCTGTTTGGCAAAACGGTGGACTTGATGGAATTATTATAGACGTTCCGGGATCTGATCCCATTGAATTAAACATTCCAGAAAGTTGTGAAGACTGTGAAGAGGCTTGTAAGTGCGATATTGATGATGGCGATTGTGTCTGTGACACTGACTGCGCCTGTCCTATCTGCGCCTGATAATTACGAAGTAGAAGTAGTTGAATACTGTGACTATGTAGAAATTAATCATGTGTACAGATACGATGAGATCGAAGAGAGAGTGGTCTGCTATATGAAGCAGGCCATTTTCTGGTCTTTTAGAGAAGAGGTTTCATTGCCAGTAGTAGACTCGCAAGGTAAACCGACCGACGAATATAGATTGGCCTCTGACTTCGTAGTTCGAGACTATGTTGTATTAAAGATGGGTTGGAGCAACAAACAAAATACAAGATGGAATTTTATTAATGGAAAGTGGCACTTCACTTTTTATGATATGAACAGTGATACATACATACGAGTCATATGTAAAAGCCTTAAGGTCAGTCACACAAATTATGATGTTGAACGTAGAAATCTCAAACTAATAAGAAAAAAACACAGACATGAATTTATGGAGCATAGAAAATGAAATATCCAAAAATTAAAGCAAACTGGGAACCGATAACCAATCCCGAGATTGATATAAAAAGCCAAGAGCTAAAGATATATAAGAACTCAGAGCTTTTTCAAGAATATTCACTAAACCGTTGGGATAGGTCATTAGAATTTTTTGTCCCCGCTTGGGACGCAAAAGGGCGTTTGATACAAGACCCAACTAGAATATATTATACTGTAGAAGCTATCACAGATAACTTTTCGTCTGAAGTTATAGCTTCAAATGTTGTAGAATTACAAAGTGTCGCTATTGATGAAAAACCAACGGACTTGAAGGTGTCCGTAATGCCCTTTCCAGATTTTCATCAAGAACACAATCCGTCAAATGCAAGCGCTTCTCTCATGGCTAGTGGGGTTATTTAGATGAACTGGCAAGACATTCACGATCAAGCCATCGTATTTGATTGGCACAATCACGGCACACTTAAAAATTTCTTATTTGATCGCTCTCTCGACGGTAAAGACTCTAGGTTTTTAACCAAGTTATACAAAAGAGCTTTCTGGCCTCTTAGCGAAAGAAACACATTACCTAAAATGGAAGAAGGTGGATTGAATGTAATTCTCTCTACGTCTTATATACCAGAAATAGAATGGGTAGATGATCAAAAGCTAATAAAGTTTCTCAAGTGGCTTTACCCCTCAGTAAACAAAAGAGTATTTGAGCCAACCTACTTCGACGCAACTAACGCAATGATGGATCGTATGGAAAAAGAGGTTGAGTCATACAACGAAACATCACTCTCTGACAACAAATTTGTTTTTGTAAAAAGCATCAGAGAATTAGAAGACGCTATCGTTAATAGCGACATAGCAATGATTCATTCTGTTGAAGGAGGCCATTCCCTTAATGGAGAACTGGCAAAGAAAAGAGTCGATGAATCTACAGCGCTAGTCTTCTC
>VMHT01031398.1_pt1 | contig 12652 bp, 14 predicted proteins | sample 4693611 | NCBI WGS metagenome assembly VMHT01 (sample SAMN12280063, study PRJNA550983) | marine metagenome | isolation source: seawater sampled from same location over 5 years 0.02-0.2 micron viral filtrate | place: USA: collected off the coast of southern California halfway between the port... ... | reverse complement strand
ATATGTGTAACCAACAGATGCCCCAACAACTTCAAAAAAATTAGGGTCATCTTTTTCTAGCTGTGTTTGTGCGCCTCTATATAATATAGAGTTATGTGAAAAAGGATCTATTACAGGCATTACTGATTAACACCTTTCTTTATGTCATCAAGATTTATATAAAGAAAATCTGTTACAGTTTTGCCTTTGTCATCTACATATGTATAGGTAAATGGTTCAAACTGTTCTGTTTCTTCATTTAGATACACACCCATATACTGTACGTTTTCTCTTACAGTGCCTTGAAATGGCATAGGCATAAGCTGTAATGTCTTTTTTGGTTGACTGCTTTGAACTGATTCGCCAGCTTCCTCAGCAAGAACTTCTTCTGTAATTTCAGATATAGATGGAAAGTCATCTTGATCTGCCTTTTCGTATTTAATTTTAAAAGCGTAATCAGAAATATTTTTATCTCTTAAAACACTATTAAGATAATTTACTGCTGGTGAAATATCATCACCGAATACGCCTGATAGTGCTTGTCTTGATTTGCTTACAGTGCCAAAAGCAGGATCAATAACTACGCCTTGCACATCATGGTAATGCTGTTCATAAAATCTTTCAGTATCACTTATAATTTGATCGCGGGTTTTATCTGCCGCAACTTGATATTTTATAAACTTATTCATTTCTACTGTAACATTACGATTTTTATCACCAATAATATCTTCAACAAAAACTTCAAAGGTTTCACCATCCTCTAAAACTGAATTTAGCTTTACATTAAAAACTTCTTTGTCTTGCGCGGCATTAACCAAAGTTGCCCTAATTGTTGCAAAATTATTAATACCTCCCTCAGACATGCTTGAGGCAAATAAAGTACCTTTTATTAAGCTGTAATTTTCTGCGCCAAGCGCATCTAACATTAGGCTTCTGCCCTTAGTAGAATTTTTTGGCCTTACATTTTCAAACATACCAAAATATGCGGCAAATAAATTTATTCTGTTTTGATCGTCAATAGTCCCTCTAGCCATACTATTACCAAGGTTAGCAATAGTATCTGGAATAACAGCACCAGAATTTATAACGTATGGTAGCCATTCTGATTGCCTTTCAATGGCTTCTCCTGTTAGGAAAAAATCATTTGATACTTTTAAGTTTCCAACAATAATATCTTCTAATCTTTTTCTATCTTTTGTCGATGTTGTGTCACCAAGACCTTGTACTAATTTATTTGTTGTTTCTTGTTCTGATTCAGATAAAGCATTTGCTTTGCGAACAGAATCTTTGTTTCGCACAACTGTATTTGTACTGGTGCTAATAGAATCTCTATCAACATCAAACTCAGCGTTTTTAATTATAAAGTCAGCTATGGCCTGTACATCATCAGGAAGATCAACTTTTAAATCTCCTTCGTTATCAATGTAATTACGAAAATCTGTAGCTTCTTCTAAGTCAGTTACGCCATTAACATCTTTAATTAGACGATCAAATAAAAGCTGTCTTGTTCTTGTCTTTGTTTTTTCTGTATCAATATTTGAATCTAAACCCCTAGCTATACTATTTAACTTATCAAACCAAATATCCAATGTATTCTGTGCAGAAATCAAATCGCCGCTTTTTAAATGTTGAGCTAATTCATCATTTACTTCTTGTGCTTCAGGAACAATGTTGAGTTTTAGAAGCACCTTTTGATCAGCTTCGTTTTGCCTTTCTTCCTCATCAATACCATCTTGAAGCATTTTTTCATCTGCTTCTGACTGCCCTAAATCTGCTTGGATTCCCCGCAAATCAGTATTAATAGCATCTAAATGAGTATTAAAATCTTCATTGTTTATTAATTCAGATGCAATATCTTGCAAAGATTCTGGCAAATTAGAAATTTGTTCAACATTTCCTGTCTGCAAAACTATTTGTAAATCATTTATATCGCCAGATTTAAGATTTTCGTTATTAAGAATAATATTACTAACACGCCTTGTTACACCCCTAGCTTGCCCAAGAGTAATAACTTTATTTAATCTTATTGCTTCAGCATTACTTATAAATTGAACATCACCATTATTTGCTTTTTCAATAGTTTGTTTAGCTAAAGCAATAGCAATATTGGCGTCTACTATGGATTTAGGATCACCTAAAGCAAATAAAGATTCGGCCTTATTACTGTATTTGTTAACATCTAGTTCAATTTGCTGTCTGTTTTCTTCATGCTGTTTTTGACTCTGTTTGCTCATTAAGTTTAGAGAATTAGAAGCCAGCATTGCGCTTCCAATGTTTTCAATAATGTTTGCAAACTTAGGTACTGCCGTACCCTTTGCGTTTTCTATATAAGTGCCAAAGTCTGTCTTAAACTTAGCTACCCCATTAGAATCATTTTGATGAAGAATTGCTAATCGTTGCGCTTCTGCTTCAAAATCTTGTTCAGTTTGCGATACGTAACGGCGTTCAATAATATCTTGATACGCTGTTCTTGCCTCAACTCCAAAGCCAGACGGAATGTTAAACGCTTCTGGCTCACCAGTAATAGGATCAATAGTTCTAATGTTGGCGGCAGATGCGGCCTGTGCTGTTTCTACACCTTTTTCTCTTGCTTCACGCTTTAACTCATTAAAAGATGACTCAATCATAGTGTCAGCTAGGCGACCGACACTTGCCCACTGCTCAGACAATCCTGTATCAGAGCGAATAACACCGATTGGCTTTGTTATGTTTTGTCTTTGTTGCCTAATAACAGCCATGATTCACCTAAGTTTTATAAATATGATAACGATAAATGCCAGATGCTAATGAACTAGCCGCGTTAAGGTAAGACGTTCTTATTGCGTTCTTACCTTTAAATGATTCCATTTGCCCAAGGGTTCTGCTTTGTGATGCCTCTTGTAATGCTCCAGACTCGATAGCAGAGATGTCGGAAAAAGCTATTTCTTTTTGCCTATCCATAAATGCTTTCATAGATCTGTCTGAGGTATCTCTATTTAGAAACGCTTGAAAAGATTGGTTAGCAGACTCAGCAGTTCTATATTGTTGCGTCCTAATATTAGCTTTTTCAAGACCAGCAATTTCTTGCTGTCTAGCTTGTTGCTCATATTGTTGCCTATTAAATGCCGCCTCAGCTTTAAGAGCCTTTCCTTTTTGGATATTTGAGTACATTGAAAGGCCAGTGGCGGCAATCTGAATACCTAGTGGAATAGCCATTAGAATGATACCTCTGCTATAATACCATTAACTTGCAATGATAATGGTGCTGTTTGTGTAATACTAACTGTTGGATCTTTACTATAACCCAGCAATCTAAATTCTTCTTTGCCAGTGACAGGTGTTCTGGCAACACTGAAATCATCTGTAACCTGACGAATAACCAACCTCTTATCATTTATCGATACAGATAAGGTATCAAGAAGATCCACCACTACCCTATTAACGGCGCGAGGTTCGCCTGTGAGTGGCCCTCCTGCTATCTGAGCATCAATCGGTAGTGTTTCAGCCTTAACATCAAATGCAAAGCCAATCTCGGCTGATGTTATTTCCTGCACAGCAGACACATTTACATTGCCACTAGCTACAGTAAACTCGCCCAGATAGTCAGTGCCGTTTACAACTTTTACTTTTGCGCCATTGGCAAAGTGACTAGACACATCGAACACACCAGCAGAACCACTAAAGGTATCTGCAAAATCCATGTTAAATGACGAGTTAAACTCCATCAAAACAAACTTCTCAGTGCCAGCACCCAAGTCATACTTAGCTACACAGAACACACGATCATCTACTACACATACAGAATGAAACTTGCCTGATGTAGTCCACTCAGACCAGCCAGCCCTTTGCTCTGCTCTGTTAGATGTAAACACAGCAATCTTGCCAGTGTCATTAAGCACAAAGGCATATGACTCAGGACGATTAATTGCACCGCGCAAGATACACATTTGCACAGGATTGCTTATTAAGTGTGGCGATAGTGTAGATATGCCAGTAGCTACATAGGCCGCTTCTGAATCTGAATAGATGTACTCGCGCACAACAGATCCAGTTTTTTGTACATAGATTGTTGCGCCATCAAATGACTCTGGACGAACAAAGTTACTACCATACGGAGTTTGTCTGCGTATCTGTGCATTGGTAGGCGTAATAGCTTTCTCAGTAAATGAAGGTATGTACATCTCTGATGTGCTGGTAAAGATCTGTAGATCACGATTAGACATAAGATGACGTATAGTATTAATCTCACCAATAGCCGCAGTCAGATCAATAGCATCGCCATCTTCACCATCACCTACATCAAAGTCAAAATATGATGCTGGCTTGCTAGCCCATATACCATCAGGTTGTGCAACAGAACCAGCTAACCACAATCTATTTTCATGCAGAGTTACAGCCGCAGGAAATCCACGTAATGTGCTGTATGATTGCTCACCCCATTCTGTAGTAGCGGCATGTGTTACAATCTTAGGTGAACCACCGCCAACAGCAGAAGCATTAGCTGTAGCCCCAGCAGTAACAACAATTACATTCTCATCAATAACTTCTTGTACAGTTTCAGTACCATTTATCTGGTTAGCATTAATGCCGCCAACAGCACCAGCATCGCTAATTACAATAGTATCGTTTGTGCTTAATCCATGTAGGGGAAATGTAATTAGTATATTAGCACTGCCATCAATAGTTTCGATTGCGTCAGAGTCTAATCTTACAATTAGATTATCATGTATAATATTTCCTGTAGCCTGTGTTGCAGACTGCACAGAAGTTAATATGATTTCATTGTTATGATAGCGCAGTGTAACGCCAACATGCTTTGAACTTGCATAGTTGCCGCCTGATTGACTTCCAGTAGTGTCAAAATAACTTGCGCTTGTAGTTACTGTAATCCCTGTGCCAGTAGAGGCAGAAGGATCAAGTGTCATACCTACAGGTTGAAACGAGTAGAATGGCTCATTTGAGCGAAATCCATCTGCGCTTTCGTCAAAGGTAAGTGTTTCAACTTGGAATGTTGTAAGACCTGTGCGTACAAGTTTGCGTGTCATAAAGGTTTGGTGCGCTATAAACATAACATCGCCAGCTTGTGCATATGTAAGCTCTGGCACTATAGCATGACCAAATGGCAAAGCGGCTGAACTGGTATCAGCAGTAATTGTCTGGATTAAAGATATAGCACCAGTGCTAGGATTAATCTGAAAGATTCTAATTTTTAGATTCTCTAGGCTTACAATGTAACGCTCATCATCAGAAAATATAAAAGGTACAATACGCACCTGTTGTGTAACTGCCGCATCAACAGTCGTATCAAACTCATACAGCTTTTCAGTGCCAAATCTTTTAAGCAACCCGCCTTCATTGCGTAAGAAAAAGTTCTCCACCTTCTTTGCAGAGTTGTTATAGATAGGCGTATCCGTCCTTGAAACCAAAGACGGACTAACTTCTCCAAACTGAAAGTTGCTAATAGGTACGCGAATACGAGCCATTAACTTCGCCTTTCAGTAATGAACCTCGATGTTGGAATACTGCGTGTTGTCTGCTGTTGCGAATCAAGACTACGCGCCTTTGCCATAGCTTGTGTTGCAGATGCTTGCATTAGCTGTGCTAGGCTAGCGTCTCTTGCAATAGATGTGGCAAAGATGTTGGCAAGTGCATACTCTACTGCAATCACAAAGTATGAAGGCCAGTTTTCTTCTTCTGCTCTAAATGTGTAATCAACAATTAAAGAGTCATTAGCTGTTGTATCGCTAAATATTTTGTCACCATAGATCTGATAATCAATAAGGTTGTCGTTAATTGTAACAGAATGAACCATCAAAGTATCATTAGGCAACTGATGCGCTTGATCGTAACGACCAGTAGGTGCATCTGAAAGCAAGTTCATAACAGCTTGGTTAGTAGCGAATCGCCATCGTGTATTAACCAATGAAGCCCTAGCCACATCTTCATACATATTTACAGCAACAAGTGCTTCTGTACTGCCTTCGTCAAATGATGTAATTGGGTTTGCCCCAATCAAGATCAAAGCCCTAGAGGAAATATCAATAGCCGAGTCTGCGGTTGTGCTTACTGTCATGATAAGTGAGGGGGCTTTCGCCCCCTCCCCCTAATTAGTCTGAGTCTGTTTCAACAATAGCTGTACCATCAGATACATCTACTACTGTGCCAGTATTTGACAAAACACTTACAAAACTTGTTGTAGGCGTGTTTGTGTCAGCCACAATTATAACATCTCTAATAGCTAGCATATTTGCCGCATCGTTAAAATAACCAGCAGAGTTTACAGCCGCAATAGCGTCTGTAGTTGTGTAAGCCCACAAGTTAAGGTTTGATGCACCAGCTAACCGAGATAATCCTGTAGCACTAAAAGCCATTTCAATATCTCCTATTAGTTGTTGTCTAAGACTTCATAGATACCGTTGTCGTCAATAACAACAGCACCCATTGACATCATGGAAGTTCCAAGGTGTGAGACACGCTCTGGAACGTAATTCAACTCAGTAGTAACGTCAGCACCAACACCCAGACCCACAGAAGATGTGTGGTATGCCATGTTTTTACCAGCAGTTACGGCTGATGTTGAAAAGATCTTGAAGCCCAAGAACTCTTTCATGCTCATGCCGCCAGCGTAAGGTAGATTCTGCTCACCTACAAAGTCGCTAGAAGCAAACTCTGTAATGCTAAACAAATCAGCATAACCCTTTGGGTGCATAGCAAGATAGCGTCCACCGTCCTCTGGAATATTAGCAGAGCCGAATGTCTCAAACAAAGACAGCAAATCAGCTTTTTCCAAAGCAGAACTTGCGTCGTGAATCTGAGTTGAGTTTGCACCAGCATCCATAGCTGTAATCAAAATCTCATCAGTCTTACGACCAAGTGCGGCGGCGGCAGATTTAGCTACAGCCTGACGCTCATCAATGTTTGTCTTGAGTTCATCTAGCTTGTCGATGTACTCGGCGGCGTAGAAGTCAGCCATTGTTGCTTCTACTGTGGTATGGGCTAGTTCCATCGGAGTTACCATACCGTTGCGTGATTTAGTTGAAGCAGAGCCAGTGCCGATCTTTTGGAATCGAACTACTGAACCACTCACATTACTTACTGTACGCACTGTGTTCCGCAATTTAGAACCCATGCGCTGATAAGCCATGTGAACCTCTGATTCAAACTGTTTGATAAAGGCGGTATCTATTGAGTTCGCCATTTTACAGTCCTTCTCTTTAAGGTTGTTGAGTTACAGTTTTGCGGTTATCTGTGTGGCATCCTCAACGCGAGTATCCTTGCGGGTCGCTCAGTGCATTACAGGCCGTGTTAATTCAGCAATAACACCTTTATGTTTCTCTCTGCAACGCACAAAACGCATCATAGTATGACCGCATATATCATACGTCACATCATCAAAGGTGAATCCGCACCAGCTTAACCACATAATTGTTTCATGATGATCGGCTGGAACGTAGTTTTCTATGTACTCATAATCACTGTGCAGTAGTTCTATTGCATCAGCGCACCCTCTAAGGAATGGCCTAAAGTTATTAGTAATGCTGTTAGTGCCAAGCATCCATATCCTTGCGCCAGATTGATCTAGCGGTACAGAGCCGCACATAGCGATAGGGTCATCATCAAATTTTATTGTGTATGTTTTTGCGCCGTGTATAGCCAAAGGCTCTGTAAGAGCTTCTAGCGGCCTTAAGCCGTATATCAAGCACTCTCTTAGATCATGCAGTCGTAAGTCATCTGCTATTGCTTCTGCGTGATAGGGTAGGCTTTTGCTCAACGAGAGCCTACCAACTCGGATTAGATCCTTAGCCATAGATTTTCTTAAAACCTGATTCTACTTGGCTGACAAAGTGTGCGTCACGCCTAGCAGGATCATGATACCGTGGGTCTAACATCATTGCTTTTAGTTCAGCTTCGTTAGTTTGCATAGCTGTTTCACCGCTACCAGCAGGACCAGACTGCTTAACTTGCTCCATAATATGCTCAAGAGCCATGATGCCATCAGCAGTTTCACACATACGCTCTATCGCTGTTATGTGTTCTTCTGGAAAGAACTGGTTAGCAAACAAACTAGCCGCTTCTGTTCTTGCCGAGGCATTATCACCTAGCCTTGCAGTCTCAGCTTCAAAGTCAGGAACATCAGAGTTCAAAGCATCCATATACATTTGTATGCCTTCTTGAAACTCCTCTTGGCTGTAGCCGTTTTCATATGATTGATTAGCCCACCAGTTAAGCAACTCATTGCCTTCTGTCTGAGTTTCATCAAAACCTTCTGGCAACTGATAGTCACCTACCTCTGCTGGACGATTAGCAAATGCTTCTTCTTGGATTTCTTTCATCCAAGCATCTCTAGCTTCTACATCCTTTTGACCTAGCTTGCCTTCAAGTGATGAGTATGCTGTAGCCAGATCTTCTGCGGTCTTAAACTTTTCTGGCAACCACTCAGGACGCTCGGATTCCGTTTGCAATAACGGATCGCCGCCCTCAGTAACAACATCACTTTCCTGTGGTGCTTCTACTTGCGCTTCTTCATTCATCGTTTTTTGCCCTATGTGCGTGACGGATGCGTGATTCAATGAGGCCAACGATATATCGCTGTCCTTCCATATGGCGCAGTTCCGCATCGGAAACCCCTGCACCATGAACTTGTTCTATTGTGATTGATCTTAGATAGCGTAAGACTTCTGCGCCAGTATCAGTGCTAAACAGACTAGCTAGGTTCAAGCTAATCTTTACATCTTCTTCTTTCTTGCGCTGATAACCATCAAGTCCTAGATATGCGTTATTGTTGCGTACCAATTATCTGTTCCTCTTGAGGTTGAGACATTTGTTGCTGTTGCATCGCTTGTGCCATAGCCACCATTTGTCTGCGTTCCTCAAGGTCGCGGATCAGTGTATCAGGGACGCCAAACTTCTTTGCTAAGTAAGCGGCGGTATCTTCTGAATTAATCAGTAGGTTCATTACCTCTGGACCAAAACTGCCCTGCACAAGCTCAAGCCAACGAGCAACGGAGGATATATCTTGATTGGCCTGTGCCTGTGCAAGAGGTGATACTGAACGTACCTTTACTTCACGACCATTAATAGTCGGAAGATCAATTCGCCCCTGCTTCTTTAGAATGTACACCACCCTTTGAAGAACAGGCTGAACAAGTTCTGCTTGTAGTCTGCCAAAGGCAGAACCAATACGCCGAGATAAATCTGACATACGCTCTGCAACCTCTGTAGCAGAAGCAGGAGTACGATCAGGATTACCAAGCATATCATTGTATAGCGCACGTTTAATATTTAAGCGCATGTCTGAAAGAACAAGGTTAGCCACATCAAACGAACCAGCCGCACGAATAGGCTCAAGACCGCGTGATCCAGTAGCTTTTGGTATGACCGTTCCCGGAACCAAGTTAATCGTATCTGGGTTAACTACTCCGTCATCTTCCATTTGGTATATACCTGAGATAGCCATTTGCGCGTTTTCAAGTATAAGTTCAATCGTAAGATTTGTAGTCTTAATAGCACTAAGCGCATTGATGAGAGGACCCCGCCCATAGACTTCGCCGCTACATTTTGACCAACGGAAGCAAACAAAAGGATTTGACCCAACACCTCGGTACTTCTCCTCTTTAACAATTTCTTTGGTATCACATTCGATAGCATAGAAAAGGTAGGCATCTTCGTTTTTAACTGTGTAATCCTTACAAACGATTTCAAGTATCTTAATGCGTTCATCAGGATAGTTGTTAATCTTGCTGGTAAGTTTGTCACTAATCTTCGCCTTTGGATACATGATTGCAATATCAGATGCGCGAACTTGTCTTTCTCTATACACATGGTCGATCTTGTCATCAGGTCCAGAATCAAGAACAACATGCGGTAACGGTATAGCAGAGAACACTACAGGATTGATTGCATCACCTTCTGCAACGCTCAATACACCAGTACCAACAGCCAGATCCATGAATGACTCATGCACTTCCTGACCAAAGTTTGAGTTCTGTATTACTTCAAACACATACTCTGTAACTTCATCCAAGTCGTTATCAACGCTTTCGCGTGAGTCAGGTGGCACTTCACTGCCAGATGTAAAGTCTGCCCAACGTGCAAAGTTAGGCACAAGACCCTGTTGTAAGCGGGATGCAAACTCTTGCACACCAACAACAGCAGTTTCATCAAAGATCTTATCATCTCTACGCTGACCAATCGTTTCATAGTAGAACGACTCGCGCTGTGGAAGCGCATACTCGTAACATTCCTCAAAGAGTGGTACAAAGTTTTCACGCATAGATTTAGCTTTTTCGTATTTTTTCAAATACATAGCGGCAACTTTATCGTTGCCACCGCCAGATCCACCAAAGGATGATGTGTCTGTATATGTTATCATTGATCAAACCTGTTATAGAATCCAGCACCACCACCCGAACTACGGATCAAAGATCTACGCCCCGACCCCTTACGCATACTTTGAACGGTTTCTTCAAGACGCTCTTGCTTTGCACCCTTCTTTTCTTCAAGGGCTTTGGCTTTATCAGCTTCTTGCTGTGCCTTTATAGCAGGATCGACTTGAGGTGCTTTAGGCCCACGACCTACACACATGGCTATCTCCTTTATAACTATCTATTGCTAACCACAATTTATTGCAGTCTGCAACTCACAAATTACATTCTAGCCCACAAACCATGCCGTTTGGTTTGCTTTGGCTTCCTAGCAAAGACGTCATACTCTGCCTTGGCATTAAAAGCCTTGGATTGTTTTTGACCAGATATTAACTGTCTGCCCTCACCAGCACCCAGCATTAGATACTGTAGAGCATCGTGGATGTGTGAATACATATTCTTGTCAGGCTTGTCATCAAACCTTTCACCAGATACTTGCATACGCTTGTATCCATAGCCACCCTCAAAGCCCTTGATAAGTGTTGGGCAACGCCGATCAATCATAAATGCTGGCTTGCCCTCTACCATTTTGTTTAGGTTGCTTGATACAGCTTCAAGTCTAAGGTCAACAGAGTTGCTATGAGTTGGGTTTGCTCTTAGGCCAGCACCCCTAAGTATTTGAAAAGGTGTGCTTTCATCGGTTTGTGCGCGGAAGTCACCAGCAGGATCACCATAGATATGCACATCATTTAGAACAGCAAACCTAGTTGCTATTTCTTGGCGCAGTAATTCAGCAAACCTAACAATGCCCATATCAATAGCCACAATCTCTGACTGTATTAGCCATCTACCTCTAACCTTCTGACCAAAGACAGCCGCAGGAGTAAGGCCAAAGTCAATGCCCACATACAAAGGCACACCATCTGCAACTGGTATTTCTTCTTTAGCTATGTGCGTATCTGCAACAAACATAGGATATACAGGCTTTCCTTCTTGGATTGTACCAAGTCTATTCATTACATAGACATCAATCCAGCTTTTTGTCTTACCGCGTATTAGATTAGAATAATACGTCTTAAGCATGTTCTCTTTATTTTCAGCATTTTTATTTGGCAGATATTCTAACACGCCACCATTATCGTCTGTCTTTTCTATCATAGCCTCTGGTTGCACATAGAAAGACCAGTTATCAGGCTTAACCAACATCTTAGCTTGCTCTTGAGGTATATGGTCAGGGATAGGAACTTCACCCGACATAATAGGCCACCAGTGATCTTCTTCGGGTGCGTTGGTGTCAGCTATCACACCAGACCAAGTAGGACCACCATCACGCATAGAAGGGAAACGCCCAACACGCATAGTACACGCATCAATAATTGATTTGGGTATCTCCCTAGCCTCGTTGATCCAGATGCCAGTAAGCTCAAGGGACAAAAGCTTCTTGACATCTTCTGGTCGGTCAAGGGCTAGGAAGATTACTTCAAGCTCTAAGTCAGCTTGTTTTATCCAATGAGTGTAAGGCACAGACCATAAGAACTTTCCCCAATCTTCTTCGGGAAACCAATCAAGCCATGTCTTGATCGTGGTTGTTCTTAGCTGTGGATTAGTATTACGAATGATTGCCCACCTACTACGGCGTACACCATCCTTGTTTCGCTCTTGTTGTAAAGCTCTGCGGAATACTTCAACGCAACAGCCAACAGATTTACCCGATCCAACAGGACCGCGTATGCCACGAAAGAACGATTCGTCCTTCATAAAGGCTTTTAAAACTTCGCCATCAGGCTTGTACTTAAAGCTGGTCAACCTTGTGATCCTTACCAAACTTAATCATGCGTTCTACAATCTCAGGACCGATGGTTGCGATAACCTTGTCAGCCTCTAGGTCAGTGCAGAACTCTTTAGGATGGTATGCTAGATGTACTTTTTTAACAACACGCCTTAGAACTTCACGTTCTTCAGCCTTAATAGTGTGCATGAAACTCATCTGTATCGTGCCGCTTTCTTTGCGACATCCTTTGGTTGCTTGGCGAATTGCTTACCTTTTCGTATCGCCGCCCGCTTCGCTCTTGTGGTGCTTTGATACTCTGAGTTACTCATTGCTTCTATAGCTTTGCTTGGAAGGTAACGCTCACCAGTAGCCTTACTGCCTTGTGTGCTAGGCTTGCCAGACTTGGTGCGCCACTTTTGTTTAGTCCAAGCGCGTAATGATTTCTGCGGTGCTTTCATTTTATATCAATCAAAGTTAGGGCTACCATCTTTGTTAAAAACTCGATTGCTGTTTTGTTGTGACAATCTATCTTGATAAAACTTAAAAATTTTAATTTTTT
>VMHT01095957.1_pt1 | contig 12653 bp, 7 predicted proteins | sample 4693611 | NCBI WGS metagenome assembly VMHT01 (sample SAMN12280063, study PRJNA550983) | marine metagenome | isolation source: seawater sampled from same location over 5 years 0.02-0.2 micron viral filtrate | place: USA: collected off the coast of southern California halfway between the port... ... | reverse complement strand
TTGCAGAATTTCTTAAGTACATATCTTTATATGCATTAACACTATCGTAGAGTTGTCTACCAGGTTTAGATGTAGCTTGGACAACCACTACTTTTTTACCTACAAGAGATCCTTCAGCTTCTGGATTTACTATGCTAACATCTGATCCGTTATCTATATTGGTAGCATCTCCAAACAAGAACTGACTGAACTGTGCCGAAAGAGCATCTTCAATAATTATCTGAGATATGTCTGATTTTGCACTAGCAACAACATCTTTATTGCCATATATACCAGGTTCTGGCTCAGGAACAGGCAAGCTTCCCGCTGAACGATATGTATCAGCCTCTGAAGACGATACTGTGAACATATAGTGCCAAACATACATCTCTGCAACCTGAACTATTTGATAATTAGTAGAATCTATTTCTGTGGGCAGAGACGCAGTTGATGGATTACCACCATTGTTCTCTATACACTTGTATACTAGATAATCTCCATTATCAGCCGCAACAGTAACTATGGTGTTTTGTGTTTCAATATCTTTAGTATCATCAAATGCATCGTAAACTGTTCCTGTTACCCACTGATTCTCATAGAACATATAACGTGCAACAGACGAATTAACCTTTACTCCAAACAAAACCTTTCTAAGAAAATCTCTTTTTGAAGTTTGCGTATTACTAATAGCAGTTGGTCCAGAAGCTTCACTAGTACTTAAAGCTGTAGATGCCATTATATAGTAATTAGACTCAGGTCTTAATGCCGTAAGCTGATCTGTCACAAATGTTTGTATTGTGTCCTTATCATTAGACGATATGGTCAAGTCATTATTTTCACCACCAAATGCATCTAACTGAAGTCGAAAGTTAGAACTTAGAGTACTATTCTGATTTTCAAATGACTTAAACAACTCTTTGGTCGTCTCAATCTTAAAGTTTTCTGTTATAATTTTTGCCATTAGTTCTATCCGTTTATATTAAAGAAGCACTCGTTGTTGTCTAGTGCTAGGTCCTATTATGTATGGATATTCTGGATCAACTATTCCAGAATCCGAAAAAGTTAGAAAGTATGCATAAGTTCCTTGCTTATAATCAGGAGTTATACAAAATCTTCCGTTATGTGAATCTAATGTTCCTGTTGTTAAATCGAATACATAATCTTGTACAAATGATCCGTTAGACACTTGAAAAAATTGAGGTCTACCAGGCAACATTTCGTTTTGCGCTCTTAGCCTATAAGAACTTCTCATCCGTACAACAGAACTAGTAGGATCAAGAGGATCACTGAAGCCGTAAGGTCCGTATATAGGATAACCATCAAATGCCCATCCTACAATTCTAGAATGACCCGTTGTATAGTCTGTTCCATTGTGAGTCAGTGTACCATGTCTAAGTCTATCTAAGTCACTATTACCAAAAGCTCCTGTTGCTGAGTAATATGTGCTAGACTCTACGAATCCATTTGAAGCCATACCTTTTGTGTGAAAGTTTCCTGTTCTATATCTATATTCTCCTGACGCATCATCTGCTTTACCGCCACAAGGATCAAGAGGAAAGTTTGTCGAAAAACCATCGAATCCCATATCCCAGTTATATCCGTTAGGAGCAATCGATGTTGATGATGGCAGAGAACTGTCACTTGACGCTGAACTATAAATCACTACACCATTAGTCGTAATACCTATGGGCAGTGAGGGATTAATTGCTTCGGGCTGATCACTATCTGTTCCAGCCCTATATGTTATATTAAAATTATGTGACTGATCTGAGATACCGAAGGCACCGGTAAACTGTCTTTCAGTTGTTTCGTCCACAAGGTTATCTCCAGCTAGTGCTGGATGCGGATCGCCATCTGATACTATTTTTAGTTTAGCCATTTATACTTAACCGGTAGTCGTGTCTATTGTAGAGATGCTTGCATGAAGATTGTCATCACCTTGAGTCAGATAATTGTCACCGTCTGTAGTCTGTAATTGCTTTGATGCGATATCAAAGTATGTGAACTCTATCTCTAAGCCGCTGTCTATACTACTATCACTATTTATTAGAGGGGTACTGAACCTTTTTGTACCAGCAACGGAAACAGTTTGATCAAGTAGTTCGTTATATTTAGACGGATCAATGATAGAAGATATGTCATAAGAATATTCTTGATAGTAATCATTATCGTGTATTCTTTTACTATCTTCACTTAAGAAAGATGTTTTGGATCTCCATCTTCCTTCTGTCTTACCTTGAGTGAGCGTTCTGATATCAGCAGTCGCTATTTTTTTATTGTATGATGAACTTGTGGGTTCTAAGTTGATTATGTCTACTTCTTCTTCGTCTGAAAATTTGTAGCCAGACTTAACAATGTTCACATCTACAAGTTGTCCTGACTGATACAATGCATCTCCGACAATCCTAGCATTAGCTCCCATTGGTAAAGAAGACTCGTCTATTTGAAAAGACGTAATGTTCTTATTTGAGCCTTTGATTGAAATAGGTAAAGAAGGATCTATTAAATAGAAACTCATAGGTCTAAAGTAAAAGTCATTACCCGATCTTCTGAGGAATTTTATTTTAGCATCATACTCTTGAGTTGTAACTAGATCAAATGTCGTTGTACTAGAACCAGCCGAAGCAGGCATAGATTCTACAGTAGCTTCAGTTAATCCGTTAACCTGATCTATGTCTATTCCAGGCAAAGTCAATCTTTGAGTCACTAAGTCACCTTCTCTCAAGAAGAAGTTGACGTTATCGAATCTTAATATCATGTCCTTTTTATTGAACTTGGAAACTATCTCATTAACTACTCGAACATTAACATCGCTAGTGTAGTTGCTTCCTGGATTATCACGCTCAATCTCAGATATAGATCCCAATGTGAGTGTGATAGGATCAAAAGCATCTTCTATCGTAGTAGTTAAATTCTCTGCGTCAGGACCACTCATACCATAATCACTATCTTGGAATGTTACACGAGAAAACTCGCCTATCTGATCAGCTATAAGTGTAACTCTCTCTTGATTATCAACATTACCTATAGTGAAAGAAGCGGAATCATTTTTCTCACCAAGAGCAGTTATCTGTAATATTTTAGATGGATCTCCATTGACCATCACATCAAACTCAGCAAGATTTAGTGTTGGCGGAATACTGTACGGACTAGCTATTGTGTCAACAAACAGTGTGTTGGTCGTATTGTCAGAAATAACGAATCTAGAGTATGCTTTAAACCTAGTGAATAAGTACAACAGTCTAGAGAAACTCAACTTGGCCTTATTATCAAGAACTTTAGTATTGGTGTAGCCAGCGGTTATACCCGAAACATTCTTAACAACAAAATCTTCACCAATTGCGCCATATTTTGCACCCAGAATAATCCATTGTGATGAAGGCATATTTCCTAGATTCTCTATGGTTACATAGTCTCCATCTGAAACTTGATAAGCAGTCTTTCCTACATTGAGTACATCAAGATGGTTGGATGGATCAGGTATAGGATTAAATGCTGGCCACCTTTCTGCTGTTTGATCGTTTGATCCGAAGTAAGGCCAGTACTCGCCATCTTCAACAAGAACAACATCAGATCCTGTGATAGTCATAGGAATACTCTCAGTCAAGAATGATAGTGCTAGATATTTTTGCACATAGTTTACTTGACCTTGTGGAAGGGCTATGATATATTCTGTAGCCGTTCCAGTACCTACAATTGTTGTGTCTTTTGATACTGGATTTGCAGTGCCAGTGGTATTAGATGCCACTGTAATCCTTACAGTCTGTGTGCCTGTAAAATTAGCTGTAAGTCTAATAAAGTTACTAGCAGGACTTTCTTTTGCGAGCCATAATGGATAAGAACTAACAGCAGTGTTCACAAAACGAGCAGAGTGGCTACCACCGCCTGATGTCGCTGTAAATACGTCACCAACCCTTGTTGCGTTTCCTACAACAGTCTCGAAGTTAGCAGTAAAGTTATTGGCAGGTATAGGATCTTCTGTTGTCGTGTTCGAAGCGAGTATGAACTGATTCAGTAGACGAAGGCTATCACCATCGTAACTGGCACCGCCATTAGAAAAATCATATGCTTTGAAGCCAGATATTTCTTGTATGAACTTTGAGAAGTACGGCTCTGCATATTGTGGTGGAGGCACATTTACGAACCCGCCTAGAGCCACGTTGTAATAAGTATCTACTAGTACGTTTCGGAAGAATCCAGGATTAATAGGCGAATCATATGAAGTCGCAAGAAAATCAAAAATCTCAGTGGGTGTATTCTTAGTAGTCTTAACAAATAGTAGAGGATGATTATACGCAATGACTTCTGCTGAACCAGTGACACCGTATATTGGCTGACCAGTGGCACCAAAATTGCTGTGCCGTATCGTTGAACCACCTGCTGTGATAACATCTCCAGGTCTCAATGACAGTGTATTATCTGACTTAACAATGAATACGTGGTTACTTATTCCGACTTCATTCTCAACACTAGAAGATCCCGGCAATACATATCCAAATCCACCATCTTCAATGCTGAATTCAATTTGACCAGTCTCTGTAGTAGAAGTCTTTGTAATTACTCCCTCTGCATCAACTCCTTGAAGAGAAGAACGAATAGAAACTTTTTCGCCAACTTTCTGACCTGGAGTTCTGTTACCGCTTTTAACGATAACTTCACTGATCGATCCTGATATCAGTTTACCGACATTATTAAGTACGTCTTTTCCTTGAGCGTCTTGGTTGACAATCGTGATAGAGTCATCTGCTGAAAACTCGCCAGTAAGATTAGAAAGATAAGCAACCGGAGTCAAGGCACCCGAAAAGTTAACGAAGATGATATCATCAACAAAAGCACTTGCTAGAGATAGATCACCAACTATTCTATCGCCTCTTCTGATAACATAATCGTCTACATTATAAACAGACTTTAGTTCTAGATAAGTATCACCACCCCAAACAGAATCAGATGCTCGTAGAATAGAAGTACTAGGATAGAAGACTTCGATCTCTTCATCAAAGAACATCTTGAACAATAATCGAACACTCTCTTCAGTGCCCTTTCTCTTATAAACATCAAGAATGTGTTTAACAATGAATCTTATATCAACTTGAGTGTCTATAGGAAGATCGGCTAGATACTTCTTCTTGTAATAGATAAGAAATGTAGATAATGTCGTATCGATATCTCGAAGCTTAGGCACATTACGATCCATCTTCTCATCAAGATGCTTGTAATATGATTCAATAAACCCTATGAGAAATTCGCTATTCTCTTTATAGACATCAGGAAATTGGCTAAAAATCTCTGAATGTATATTATCTCTCACATTGACTGACATGAATTACCCTTCTACAGTGCTTACTGATACAGTTACATCTTCACCACGAACAACAATGATTCGATCTTTAGGCGGTTTAATGTCTTTATTAGTTGAAGAAGCAGTAAACTTAATAGCACTACCGTCAAATGCTGATACGTTTAAGTTTGATAGCTTGACAGCCCCGGTTGCGTAATCTACAGTTCCGACAATAGGCTTGAATACGCTTTGAACATCAGTGCCTGCAGTGACAAGCATAAGATTACCAAGTCCGTCATCTTTTATCGTTACAGTTGTGCTGTTGACAATAAAGTTAGATGAAGATATAGCAGGCTTAAACTCAGTGAAGCCCGTTACAGAATCAAACGGATATGGCTTAGTCAACGAAGTCTCGAAAGAGAAAGATGGCGATGCCGTCTTATTCAGTTCGGGAACATACTCAATCACCGGTCTAGCTAAGATATCAGTAGATACAACAGAAGCATCAAGTGAATCTAGATACGCTGATAGTCTTGACTGTCTAAACGTCTTATTAAAGTCATTAAGATTAGTGTCTTGGAATGTTATAATGCCGCTTGCAACTTCACTTTGAATCTGAGCAATAGACTTACTTGTTAGATTAGCATCATAGGCCACATTGACATTAACATCAACGTACAAGAACTTAGCAACAACAAATACTGGTTCAATCGCAAGTGGAGTCTTATCTTTAAGATATGCTCGAAAGTTTGCAATCTCGTAATCAGCCGCACCCTCACCACCAGTTACGTCTACAGAGATGATCACTTTTCCGAATTGAGGGGGAACGACTTCATCACCACCGTATACACTAATCGCTTGAATGTTCGGAAATCTAGCACGAAGCAAAGTTTCATAGTCTCGTTTCGTGACTGCTCTTTCTTGAACTTGCAATGCTTTTGGAGCAAAAGTTCTAATCGACTCAATATCTTCCGCCAGAGAGCCGCCAGATGTGAGACTGTTTAGCGTTACACTGATGCTTGAAGAGCCACCAAAAGCCCCAACAGTAAGACTTGTGACACCGTTTGCTGAAGGGCCAGCAGATACTCTATATGTCGCTACAATGGAATCAGTGACAGTCGGCTGTACACCAAACTTATTCTGGCCAAATTGTACTGAGTACTTGCCGTCATTCTCGGGTTGCAGATAGAATACTTTATCAGTTGGAGTAACTCCAAATAAATCAGCACGATATGTATATGTATCGCCATTCACAGTAAGCGTGAGTGATCTTGTGTCTATATTAGCATTAGACAATAAGCTATTAGTAACACTGATACTCTCAGTCAATACTCTGCCCTCATATACATCTATATTAGAGGCTTCAAATATATTAGAATTCGTTAAACTTCTCACAGCATTATATGCTTTATCTGTTATGAATGTGTATGTCTTATTTCCGCATCGACCGATAAATGAAGTACCCTCGGGTATTGTGAAGTAGTTACTTGTGTTATTCGGATATGTGACAGCAAGAGATACTTTAGTAGATGATGATCTACGACTAGTCGGCATATAGTTAAGTTCTTTTGCATGACTCAATACACTGTTACGCTGTGATGCTGAATCAAGAAACATCTCGGATATCATCATGTTGTAATAGTAGTTGTTATAGAACGTATTATATGATAGTACGTCTAGTAGCACATTCATGTTTGACCCTTCATAATCATAATCTTTATATCGATCTTGATTTTTTAGAAACGTCTTTAGTTCTTCTTTAGTCGCAAAGAAGTCTAAGTTTTTGACTGGCGATATATCTGTCATGTCTATCTAACTCTCGTAAGGTCAATTGTGAGTGATGAATTTCTGTTAGTATTTATTACACTGAATATAATCTTTACTGATACTGCACTATTATCTACATCAGCATTAATTAGAACATCTTTGAGTTCACATCTTGGCTCATATGTTCTAATTGTGTGTGTAATGTTCTCTTTAAGTATGAGTATAGAAGTAGGATCCATAGTCTCGAATAATGAGCCACGTATGTCACAGCCGATATCTGGCTGAAACAATCTCTCACCACGATCAGTACTTACTAGATGACGTATACTTTCTCGTATAGCATTCTCGTTAACTTTTCGTGATAAGTCAGTACGACCGGGAACTTGACCCAGATTCGAATCAAAATCAGAGAAGAATTCAGTTGTTCTTGTGCGTGGCGTGAGACTCATATTATCTTTTTATACCTTTTATAGTGTATTTATATCGATCTTTTCTTTCTAAAGCCATCAATATTGTGTATATCAAACAGAATAGATGTCTCAAAGTCTTCAACAGTATCAGTTGCATTGCTCTGCCATGCTCTTCTGTTGCCGTTATCAAGATGAAGATGTGACTCGTATACACCGATTCCAGTAAATCCTGCTCGACTAGCGGCCACTATAGTATCATCTCTTATATCAGAAGAGACATTAATGTCAATAGCATAGCCAGAATCGTGTGCAGTTTTACTGGTACCACCGAGTGCTGATGCACTATTCTTTCTCTTAGTAGCGGCTTGCTTAACAACATATGAAGAACCGGTCTGCTCTTGTATTCTCAGTAGTTTATACCATACAGACGCATCAATGTCTTGCCACCCCTGATCACTTATTACACTAGAACTAAACGTGATATTCTGACCGAGACCACTTTCGCTAATACTGCTCACAAGTGCTATCTCTTCTTTTGTCGGCTCTTGCGATGTAACATAGTTTACATTTCGCTCACTTGGCTTAATATTCTTTGATAGTTTGATTACAGAATCTTTCTTGGCTTTCTTATCTTCTTCTGATACTCTAATGGCACCGTACTTAACAGCTTCTTTAACATTAGTCTTCTGAACACTTGTTAATGCTTTTAACTCACTCTCAACTTGATTTGCCATCTTGTTCATCTTAATAGCTGGTGCCATCATGACTGCTTGTAGTGATTCAGTGAATTGACATAGACGAAACATCAATAATGCGATATTCTCGGGTGTAAGTCTCTCAAATGATGATGCGGCTTTAGCTATAAACGCTTCAACTGCTTTCTTTATATCAGCTAGATTAGTATCAGAAGTAAACTCTTCTATATCACGAGCCATTCGACTAATCTTCTTCTGTATTGACTTAGCGGCAGAGCCTAATGACTCAACAGCACTCGTACCGGCAGTGACAGCGGCATTCATTAATTGCTTGACTTTTGCTATTAACTTATCTACAATAGACTTTAATAAATCAAGTAATGTTCTTAGTAAGCCTTGTTGCTTAATAGCATCAGCTAACTTCTTAGCATCTTTCTCTGTTACGTTTATGATATCAGTTACTACATTCTTTCCTGCATTCACGATAAGCATAGCTTTTGATAGATCGCCTAGCGTAGAGTTAAACTGCTTACATAATCCAGATGATATAGTACCACCGATATTGACATCATAGTAGAAGTCTAGATCATTAAATAGTCTAGTGATCAAAGCCGGCACAAGAGCAGTTACGCCCCCTGTCAATAAAGCCGCTCTCTCTATCTGTGTAAGACCGCTTGTGTCAGTTGTTACTTGAGAGCCGAAGCCAGGTCCAAAGTCACTGAATCCGTCTGATCCGATAACTGTGCTATTTCCAGATCCAGTATCAAAGTTACTCGCTACGTTACTACTTGAAGTTGATTCATTGTTCGATATATTACTAGCTGAATTAGCACTAGCACTACTCAGACCGTCACCAGTCGCACCACCAGACGGTGTACTTGACGATGTATTCGAAGAGTCAGCAGTACTGATTCCGCTGTCGTTAATAATATTATTTCCGGTATCTAATGAGTTTGTCACACCGGCTGTAGTAACAGAGATATTTGGCGAATTAGTTAAAATAGTACTTGACCCACCCAGTAGGCCTGTGTTATAATCTACTATAGTTTCTTCTATATCTGCTATATTAGTGTTAGTAGATAGAAGAAAGTCAGCAATCTCTGTGTATGTTGGTGTGCCGCTCTCTAGTCGAGCGTTAAGTGTCGGATATTCAGATAGATCAGTCTGCTGAGTTATATTGGCCAGAGCATTCGTGATATTCATTACAGATGCTCTATTCAAACTGTCAAGAGGATTACTCAAGTCTACAAGAGTGGCTACGTCAAGTATATTGTTTAGATCATCACTTGTTAACGTCAGAGACGCAGAGGCCTTTGACGCTATAGGTGTTGTGTTATTACATTCTATTGACATTTATATTCTCTTTTCTTTAATTAATAGTTGACAAATGGCCATTCTATGATATAATAGAAGTTGCAACTGTTAGCCTAGTCATCGCCCGAACTCATCAGACTCGTAATTATCGGTCTAATACGTTTGACGATTGCTTTTCGTACTGCTCTGCTTCCCGGTATTGATTCTGGTGCTACAACACTTGCTTTCTCTGTAACAGATTCTCGTGCATCGTTGAGTGTTTGTTGAGCGCCTCTTGTAGTATTTACTGTGCTTCTTGTTGATGTAGATGCTTCTGTTGTACCCATACCGAGATGAACAAGAGATCCGTCTAGTGAAGCAGTATTCGTTGACTTCAAGTTAATAGCATCACCTGCTACTGCGTCTAAATTAGCACCCGATGATACGTTAGTAATAGAGTCACTATGTATGCTCATTGTATTTGTTGCATGGCCAGCAATCTGTGGGGCTGATAGATGTATCAATGAACTTGAGTTGATTTCGATTCCTTTATGACCAGCATCAGCATATGGCAGTGTTTGATCTGATACAGCTGGCGTACCCTTTGACGTAATCTTAGTGTATGCTTCACTAAACATATTCGTCTTATATGTGTCTAGATGAAAATCTCCGTCTAGTGTCTCTATATAGAATCCACTCTTGTTTGTGGCATTACCGGCTTTCATCTTCGTACTGCCCACTGATACAACATTGATATCATCATCTGTTGCTAATACACTAATACCAGCGGCAGAGATATTCGTCTTCACGCCAGCAGTAAGATTCATATTCGTTCTGGCAGTAACATTAAAGTTCTCACACTCGATATCAAGATCACCGTTAATGAATATCTTGCCAGATCCGTGTTCTACTTTAAGTGTATAGTCTTCTTGTATGTTAGTGTGTGAAGAACCCGTAACATAATTTGACAAGACACCATCTGTTGTGTTATACTGATCGCCAAATGACTTAACAAAGATAGTACCATTTGCATCAATCTGAAACACAGAACCAGAGGAGTGAGACATCAAAATGTAATCACTCGATTCACTCTCTGCTCCATCGCCCATCACAATAAAGTTATCACCATTCTTAGAAGCAAATACTCTATTGTTATAGTTCGTTTCGGGCATATAGATAGAAGGTTCATCAAATGTTTCTTCAGATAACGCTTGAGTAATACCACTCTCTTGTAATGCTCTTTGAGTCAAAGTTTGACCAATTATCATCTCTTCGCCAGTATTATATCTGTGTAGAGAGGGTGCACCGAAATTATGAATAGATTCTGGTGGTATATAGCCGTCTTCTCCCTCTTGACCAGTACCACTTGCGAATTGTAGATGCATACCCGGCAATCGACCCATAATCATTGGCTGCTGTGCTTCTCGCCCGTCTATAAAGAAACCAAATACCCAGTCACCGACACTCGGCACAACCGGAGATACTCCATAAGTCCCATCTAATACAGTCGCCCATGGTAGATGCTCAGTCGGTACACTATCTTGTGCGTCTTTACTGTCTCGTGGCGGGTGCACACCAAATGCTCTCACACGAACTCTACCACTATTTGTCTTATCATGTGCATCTTCTACAACACCCACGAAGTGCATCATGTTATTAAATCCGCTCATTCTTTATCCTTATAAGTCAAATAGATTGTATAAGTCATTGATATCATTAGTAAAATCATTACTAACCCGTCAGGCATACTCACGATAAACCACCTTTCGTAATCATTACTTGTTGCTTATATGCATCACCGCCAAAAGAGTTAACGATATCAGTCACAATAAACTTGCCACTTCTCTCAGCATCAATCTCTCTAGTAGCGGCTACAGTGGTGCTAAACTTATATAGTTCTAGATTAAGTATCATGCCAGGATATAAACCAATACGGCCATTAATCTCTATCTGAAACGCATTCTTAGCCATGTGGTAGTTTGATATAGGCTTAACACTATAGTTCTCATAGAAGTGTTGATAAGGCTTCAGCATATTAGCATCACCTTCATTCTGGCCTACCTGGGGAAAGTCTGTAATCAATACAGTCTCAGGAGCTATATCGGCATTCATATATTCGTTGACAAACTCTTTAGAATGTGTTAGCTTCAGCTTCTCAGGTGCCTTTATGTCCTCGCTCTCTTCAATGTAATCATACAGGCGTGTGGTGCGAGTACGATAGTTTATGTCGAGTTCGGTGATGTTTCGGCGATAGGTGCCCTGCTTCATATCAGCCATTGTATCAACTTTGGAGCCGTAGTTGACGTTGTTTACGCTCTGTTGGGCAACCATCTGCCCTGGTCCTGTATTGTCTTCAACAGTGTTGTATATAAAAAATAAGCGATTCCTGGCATCGTCGGTTAACTCATCGAAATCGGCATATTTATCGGTTAGATACTCATGCGTACAGAAATAATACTTCTCTCTTGTCTCAAAGAACCTGTATAACGAACTTTTATTTCTATTACTATATGCTCTTCTAGATAAAAATTGCATTGCGGCATCTGGCCTTAGATTTGGAATGACTAGAGTTTGCTCTCCATCTGTTTCTTCTACTTCTATCTCTTTATCATAGTCTTTATTGCCTGTTATAAAGAAACTATTATAGATATCTTCCACCATATCTGATATCTTTGTATTTGCCCATGACTTTCTTATCTCTTTTTGATCAGAATGAAGCTTTTGGACGGAACAGAACCTGAGAGTGTACTTTGTCATTCGATCATTTGTTGATGATTCTGGTCCTATATCTTCTACTGAGTATATAAAGAACTTAGTAGTTTTGATATCACCGTAATAATCTTCGTATGTTATTTCTAATTCTTCTTCGCCACGAATTGGGACGTCTTCAAGTAGATTACTGCTCTCATGTATTGTAGCCGAGCCTGTTATAAAGGGACTGTCTATGCTTTCGCTCATATTCCAATGCGATATTGTCTTACTTAACTCTACATATTCCGAATAAGAATTGTTCACCGCATCGGTATTGATAAGCTCCTCTATAATAGGCTTTACCTTAAACGATTTAAGTATATAGAACCCTGCTTGGGCGGCTTTATTAGGCATCTTTTAATAATTCACTCAGTTGATCTTTGATGGTTGCTAGATAGCCTTTGTTAATTAATGATATCTCTCGTTTCTTTTCATTTAATTCAACTTCTAAGTCATATATTCTAACGGGATAATACTCTC
>VMHT01094082.1_pt1 | contig 12653 bp, 6 predicted proteins | sample 4693611 | NCBI WGS metagenome assembly VMHT01 (sample SAMN12280063, study PRJNA550983) | marine metagenome | isolation source: seawater sampled from same location over 5 years 0.02-0.2 micron viral filtrate | place: USA: collected off the coast of southern California halfway between the port... ... | reverse complement strand
GGCTTCGGTTCGCAAATGGCCTTGAGTTTAGTTCGCCGCTGGCCGGTTGTTGGTGAGCGAATTGACGGTGGTAAATTCCTAGCATGGAATCGGAAGTTAGCTGGAACAGACGATGTGGTCTTGCGACTCTTGGACCAGAAATTGGTTGCCTATGTTGATGGCGATGATCACCTCCACGGTGGCGTACAAGGTGAGCCATGGCCAATCACGGCTCCATTCGAAGGAAGACCCTCAGTTGCCCCCGCTCCAGCCGCCCCTGCTTCGGTGACTCCAACCCCTCCCACCCCAACTCCCACTCCTGCAAAGCCAAGCCCGCCACCTGCTGGCGTGGAGAGCAGTGCTCCAAAGGCCGATGTTGTATCAACGGTCATTGATGTGGTTGTCACTCATACTGGTTATCCAGCTGATTTTGTCGAATTGGATCAGGATTTGGAAGGGGAACTGGGTATTGACACTGTGAAGCAAGCCGAGATTATGGCTGATATCCGTGAACAATTCTCCCTTCCAATTGATGAGGAATTTGTGCTTTCTGACTACCCTACGTTGAATCACATGATTGGATACATCGAGCGCATGAGCGGAGGAGCCGTCGTTTCTTCGCCATCAGTTGCACCACCTACCGCTGCAAGAGAGCCCGCTCAACCGGCCGCACCGGAGCCAGTGGCTCCAGTTGCTCCTGACGCACCCGGACCAGTGGCTCCTGCCACAGCCGCGGTTGTTGTTGATGATTCACGCATCCAATCCACAGTGGTCGAAGTCGTGGTGACGCACACGGGTTACCCCGCTGATTTCATTGAATTGGACCAAGATCTCGAAGGCGAACTCGGCATTGACACGGTGAAACAGGCAGAAATCATGGCTGATATCCGAGAACAGTTCGGATTGCCAGTTGACGAGGATTTTGTCCTCTCTGATTACCCGACGCTCAGCCACATGATTGCTTACATCCAACGCATGCTAGGCGGGGCAGGCCCTGCTCCAATGGTTGGAGATCAGCCAGCCCCTGCAATGGCGCCACCAGAAGTTGAGCCAACACCTGTTGTGGCCCCGCCACCTCAGCCTCTCGCATCCGACGAAGAAGTGGATACTACACTCATTGAAATCGTTGTCAAGCACACAGGCTACCCTGCAGATTTCATTGAAATGGATCAAGACCTCGAGGGTGAACTTGGCATTGACACGGTGAAGCAGGCAGAAATCATGGGTGATGTACGAGAAATGTTCAATCTCCCATTGGATGAAGATTTTGTTCTTTCTGACCATCCAACATTGAACCACTTCACCGCTTACATCCTACGAATGAAAGGAGGGCATTCTGCTGAACCTGCCGAAGAAGCACCAGCAGTTGCTGAGCCAGTTGCTCACCACGAACCCATCACCCCCACTCCTGCTGCAAAAGCCGTCCCAAACCGCCGCTGGCAAATTGAGGTTGAGGCGGCACCGGGCGTGCACTCTCCACTGTCATTGACTGGAACTGCCATTGTCACGGACGATGGCTGGGGCATTGCAGAAGCGTTTTGCCAGCGTGTGGAAGCGGATGGAATGAACGCCATCCGAATTGGATTTGAGAGCAACATCCGAGACATGTCGGTTCAGCATGAAGGCAAGCGCTTGGTCTACCGAGCAGACCCGGCGAATCCTGAGCACATTGCAGCGGTGTGTGCAGCTTTGGCAGATCAGAACATTACAGCCCTTGTTCACATGTCGCCACTTAAATTGGCGAGTGCGGCGTGGGCAGAGGACAGTTATCCATCTTCTCAAATAGCGTTGGCAGCCCAGGGATACTTCTCCCTCCTGCAAGGTTTAGACACACATTTCTCCACTCTCGAATCCGGGGTTATCGCATCGGTTACGGCTATGGATGGCCGCCACGGTAACATTGGTGAGCGGTTCAACGCTGTCCAATGCGCTGCGTCGGGTGTGACAAAATCCTACGCCTTTGAACAACTGCAGATGCGGTGCCGAGCCCTTGATGTACATCCTGAATTGATTCTCGATCCTGTTCAGGCAGCCCAATTGATTCACCATGATGTGTTCAATTTGACAGGTGAAGTTGAGGTTGGTCTTGATCGAGATGAACGGCGCTGGGGCTTAGTGGCCTTTGCTGAAGACCTCGTGGAAGACCGTCAACCCCTGGCTTCCGATGACACTTGGCTTGTCTCTGGTGGAGGATCTGGCGTGACCGCATCTTCCATTATCGCTGTTTCAGAATCCTCGTTTAATTCAGGCGCACATTTTGCATTGCTCGGACGTTCTCAATTAATTGAACAAACGAAGGCTTGGGTGACATGGGGCGAAGACGCTCTTGAATCGGAGCGTATTGCATTGCGTGAGCGTTTGGCAAACGCCAGTGAAAACGGTAAAGTCACCATCGTTGAGTGGAACAAAGCATGGCAAAAATTCACCCGTAGCCGAGATGTCTACCTGACCATTGCTTCAATCGAGTCGACCGGAAATTCAGCAAGTTATCACGCCGTTGATGTCACTGACCTCGAGGGCATGCGTGCCGTGGGTGCCTCATTGAAGCGCCCAATTACGGGACTGATTCATGGGGCAGGCCTAGAAGATTCGAAACTTGTTGCAGATAAAGAATTCAACACTTTTGACCAGGTGGTCCGGGTAAAGGTCGACGGCTGGCAATGCATGCTCGCAGCCGGTGAGGCTTCCGGTGCAGAATCACCCCGGCTTGCTGTGTGCTTCACGAGCGTCGCAGGACGGTTTGGTAACGGTGGTCAAACCGATTACGCAGCAGCAAACAGTGTATTGGATGCAGAAATGGCCCGCCTCACGGCGTCTGGGAGATGCCGTGCTGTTGCTATTGGATGGACAGGCTGGCGCGATGTTGGAATGGCCACACGTGGCTCAATAGAAGCGGTGTTTGCAGCCGCAGGAATTGCTACTCTTTCAGTGGACGAAGGGGTGAACATCTTCGCAGATGAGGTCCTTGCAGGTGGTAAACGTCGAGTGATTGCCTGTGGTTCATTGGGCTCGATGGATCATTTTGACACCTTTAGAGATGCTCCTTTACGATTGCCGGCTGAAATGGCAGGGACGATTGCAGACCCTTCGCGATTCCCATTCGTTGACAAAGTCTTGGCGCTTGAGGAAGGGAAATCTTTGACTGTTCAATCAACCCTTTCTGTCGCAGACCATCCTTTCCTTGGTGACCATGCCATCGAAGGTGTGCCTTACCACCCCGGTGTGATGGCTTTGGAGATGTTTGCCGAAGCTGCTCTTCTGCTCCGGCCTTCCACCTGCCTTGCTGGCTTTGAATCGGTTGAGTTTGGTTTGCCTGTTAAATTACTCAAGGGTGCTATGACGGTAAGGATTCATGCCGAGTACGAACGAAGCGAAGGCGACCTTTCTTGGATTTCATGTCGCCTCGTGTCCGACCTCACCAATTCAAAAGGTGAGGTCTTTGGTGAACGCGAACATCACACGGCTCGAGTTCGTATCGTTGAAAAATCTGAAGATTTGTGGCCATTCTTGCAAAGCGAGGTAGACGCTCTTCCTGACATTGGTGTGCCGCCTCAGGGCGAGCTTGCCGAACATCCAACATTCATCTACCGGCGATACTTCCATGGCCCTCGATTCCAATCGCACGGAGGTGTGCTTCGTGGCGTTGGTGATGCATCGATGCCTGGTGCAGACGGCATTGCCCTTATGCGCCACCAGTTACCTGCAACCGATCAATTTGCTCAGGAAGGCGAGGGCGAAGCAATCCTTCTGGAAGCCTTACCCATGTTGATTGAGGCAGGGTTCCAAAATGCGGGTTTGGTCGCCATGGAAAGCCAAGGGTTCTCTTCACTGCCGGTTGGTGTTGAATGGTCGAGCATGCTGCGTGTGCCTGAACGTGATGAAGCACTGAGATTGCGTAGCATTCAAACAGCTGCAGAAGAAGCAGGTGTTACGGTGCATGATGTCGTGATTGTTGGCGATGATGACGCGCCGGTTTTGGCGTTGAAGGGGCTGCGACTCAAGGGCATGGCTCCTGTTTCATCTGACGATGCATTCACCCTTGAACGATGAATGAGGCCTTTTGAGTGACCATTCAACTCCTTCATCCACCAGGGAAAACCGAACCTGAGTGCCTCGTTGCACGCTGTCCAATACGCACCCTTTCAATCGAAGAGGTGCCTCTTGCCCATGCTGATGAGGTGTCCACATTCGTGATGCAAAAACGCAGAGACGAACATCTCACAGGTCGCTGGTTGCTCGCTGAAGTCCTGCGTCAGTTGGGCCATGACCCATCCCTGCTGACAGTTGAACGTACACAACACCGAGCGCCTTACCTTGCGTACATTCATGGCGTGTGGAAGAACACGCCTCTTCCTTCGATCAGTGTGGGTCACAGCGATGGCTGGGCCTATGTGGCAGCCGTAGAGCATGGTTGGCGAATTGGAGTCGATGCTGAAGCAAGGGATCGTGGTATCCAGGCAAATGCGTTTGACATGATGGCCAAGGGTGAGGAATTAGAGAGGTTGAACGCTGACCCTGATTGTGCCATCGAGATGTGGGTTTCTAAGGAAGCCATCCAAAAAGCGCTGGGATTAGGGATGCACCTCAACCCCCGTGAGATTGAAATTCCAATTGGAGTGCAGAAGGATATAATCTCAATTGAAAAATCAAAAATCCAATTGATAAAATGGATTCATCAAGAGGCTCAAATAGCCCTTGCTATTACCCCGGGCTCAATATCGGTGGTCACCGCAGAAGACCGGCTGCTTGAGGTGACGAAAGTGGCCATGTCTGAGGGTGATTGGGGCGTGGGTTGTAACACTGTGAGGAACAATGTCTGATCAACGCCAAAACATGTAGGACGAGCGGCTGGTTTCCCACGGCAATCCAAACTGGATGCCGAGTTCTGTTAGGATGACGTAGTTGAACAAAAGATAGCACACATAGGTGATTGACAACACGAGAAGCGATGTATTCACCACCTTACGGCGTTCTTGTTTGGCTTGGTCGAGCGTGCAGATGCCTTGGTTTCTAAAGTACAGCGTGAGGCCTACACCAACGCTTACTGCTGCAATGAGCCCCATCAAGGGTCTGAACCACCCATAGCCATCTTCTCCCCAGTACAGAGTGTCAGAGAGGGCTGCACCGGTGGACACTGTTGCAAGGCCGAGCATCACTAAAACGACGGATGGAAGGCAACACATTGAGGCGATGAGGGTTGAGCCTGCAATCACCTTCCATAGGTCCTTCACAGGCTGGAAAGCGCTGCTTACTGCCTGCTCCGTCATAGTTGTTTTAGCACAGGTTTGCTTTTGAATGGGTGTTTTTCTTCACTCACTGAAGATTTCGAATCTCTGGGGTTTGATCTGCAATCATGAATTCCAGCATCGCCGCCCACATCACGAATTGGATTGATTTCTCGAGTTCTTCTTGGCCGCCAACTGAACTGATCATGTTGTCGAGCGTATCGGAAGGGGAGTGGTATGCGCTGTAATCATCATCATAGGCGCCTAAGTGGAAGATGGTTTGAGCACCGAGGTCTCTGAAGGTGACGTGGTCTGAGCGGCCGAATGTGTCTTCGTGAACATCCATCACCAAATTGTCGTGTTCATCCCAATGCTGATCGCATCCAGCACCGTAGGTCCCATCAATTCGCAAATCCATTGGTGCTTTGAGCACGTTTCGATGGACGTGGTCCATGACTTCTGTGATGGCCAACTCATCCACCTCGGGGTCAGTGTCTGGACCTGACCAGGCGTGGTAGGGGAATGGTTCACCTGTGTCTTTAACAGCCGGCCAAGAAATGCCCATCATGTCCATGTTGATGTAAAAGCGGAGTTCCTTATCTTGGGGTAAACAGTAGTCACAATCGTTGTTTGCGAATGCATTGGATCCACGCAATCCTTCCTCTTCGGACGACCACAAGGCGAGGAATGTATCGCACTCAAACTCGACATCCACGAAAGCCTTGGCATACAGCATCATTGCGACCGTTCCAGCGGTGTTGTCGTATGCACCCTCGTAAGTGCCACCAGCCGGAGGTGATGCTGGGGGGGCGATGTCCATGTGTGCTCCCATTCCTTGTACGCAGGTGTCCGAGCGGCCATCTTTCCACGCAATGATGTTGAGTGATTCTGGTTGCGTTGGGTTGAGGTGGTCTGTGACGCGCATGATGTGTGTCTCATAACCAAGCCCTTCGAAATGGCCATGGAAGAAACTTGCAGCGCGTTCAAACGCCGGGTTTGGGGACCCCATCCAGCGATTGATGTATCCTCCGCATTCGGTTGAATCAGCACATACGCTTAGGATAAATTCCATTTTATCGAACCATTCTTGGCCGTTGACAATTGGTGTTCCTGCTCCCACGGTAATATCGATCTTTGATGCAGTGCCATCTTCGTGAACCACGGTCAGTGAAGTCGCTTTCACGTAAGGGGTGGTGATGATTTTCCCAGTGAGCAAATCGCTGTTTTGCACTTGAACCACACCTAAGGGCACGATGCTGTCATTGACAAAGAGAAGAACATCTTGAGGGACGACCAAGCGGGTTCCTTCTCCTTCGAGGGTGAATATGTGCCATTCGCCAGCTCGCATTTCCGCCTCGCCAGCAGGAAGGAAGTCAATTTTGAGTGCGTCAGTGTTCTGCATTTCATTCTCCTCTGCCTGTCCAAAACAACCAGCCATTGGCGCCATGATCATCAAGACAATAAGGCCGAATGCAAGAAGTGAGTGTTTCATGTACATCCCTATCTCTATCTCAGTCGCCGCCCCTCTTAGGCGTTCGCTTCTGATGTGATGCAGAGGGCCAGACTGAGGACGACCATTTCGTGACCTTGATATAGGGTGACTCACTCGCCACTATGTAACCGATGGTTCAGTAATGAGTGTGGAGTCAATGGCGAGTGGAGACGATTGGGAAGAACAACTGATTGAACAACTGGTCGAAATGTTCCGCAATATGGGTATGAACATGGACAAAGAACAGATTCGTGGGATGATGGAGCAGTTCCGTTCCCAATTCGAAAACATGGGTCTCGATGCAGAAAAAATCGCAAAAGGCGATGTGAACTTCAACTTTGATCTCTCCCACTTGAGTAAAATGTTCCAATCTGGCAAATCAATGGAAGACATTCTGAGCAATCTTGGAATGGACGTTCAAGTGGATGCAAGTCCGGTTGAAATCAAGGCACCAGAGGTCGAGGACACGCTAGAAGAAGTCATCAACATCCCTGCTAACGATGTTTACCTCGATGGTTGGAACATGGCTGTAACCATCGATTTCACCCTCCGTGGTGAAGTCGAAGAGAGCGAATTAGAACTCGCTCTTGTGCGTCAAGGTCAACGAATCGATGTCATTCAAGACACCCTGCAGGGGCCACTTGCTCGAATCGATTTGCCCCATCCCTGTGAGGACCTCGTCGACTGGTCCCTCAACAACGGAATTCTCGACATCACCCTCAAACTCACGCCCCAGGGCTCAGCTGTAGATGCAGATGATTCAATCCCTGAGGCACCAGACATTCGAATCGATCTTGGCGACGAGAACGATGATGATGAAGACGACGACGGTGGCATCCCCATCTTTTGAAAAAGGAAGTGAACATAATGAGCAAAGTAATAGGAATTGATCTAGGAACAACAAACAGCTGCGTAGCAACAATCGAAAACGGTGAACCCGTTGTCATCGCCAATGCGGAAGGCGCACGAACAACCCCGTCCGTTGTGGCATTTGCCAAAGATGGAAGCGAACGAATGATCGGTGTTACCGCCAAGCGACAAGCGGTGACCAACACCGATCGAACTATGATTTCCGTCAAGCGGCACATGGGTACGGACTGGAAAACAAACGTCGACGGAACGGATTACACCCCACAAGAGATTTCGGCCTTCATTCTTCAAAAGTTGAAGGCTGATGCAGAGGCATACCTCGGTCACGAAATCAAGCAAGCGGTCATCACCTGTCCTGCCTACTTCACCGATGCCCAGCGAACAGCAACCAAAGATGCTGGTCGGATTGCGGGATTGGAAGTGCTCCGAATCATCAACGAACCAACAGCTGCAGCCCTGGCTTATGGTGTTGACAAAGGCGAAGACCAGACCATTTTGGTGTACGACCTTGGCGGTGGAACCTTTGACGTGTCCGTTTTGGAAATCTACCAAGTGGACGGCCAACCTCAAATCGAAGTGAAGGCCACAGCCGGAAACAACAAACTCGGTGGCGACGATTTCGACGACCTTGTCATCGAATGGATGGTTGCCGAATTCAAGAGGGATACGGGTATTGACCTCAGCAAAGACGCTCAAGCCATGTCTCGTTTGAAAGAAGCGGCAGAGAAGGCTAAAATTGAACTCTCAGGGACTCAACAAACTCAGATCAACCTCCCGTTCATCACCATGCGCGATGGACAGCCAGAACACATGGACATGACATTGAGTCGAGCGAAATTTGAGGATCTTATCTCTAAATTGATTGAAGCTACAATGGGTCCAACTCGGCAAGCCATGAAGGATGCAGGTGTCAAGAAGGGCGATGTGGACAAAGTGATTCTCGTCGGCGGTTCAACCCGGGTCCCAGCGGTCCAAGAAGCGGTTGAAAAGGAAGCAGGCAAGGCGCCTTACAAAGGCATCAATCCTGATGAAGCAGTGGCCATGGGTGCCGCTCTCCAAGCGGGCATCATCTCTGGTGATGAGGGCGTTTCCGACATTCTTTTGCTTGACGTCACGCCGCTCACGCTCGGAATTGAGACGCTTGGTGGCGTGATGACCACCATGATTGAGCGAAACACAACCATTCCGGCACGCCGCTCGGAAATTTATTCCACTGCGAGTGATAACCAACCTGCCGTAACAATCCATGTGCTCCAAGGTGAGCGCAACTTCGCTAAGGACAACGTGACGTTGGGTGAATTCACCTTGATGGGCATGCCAGCAGCCCCTCGTGGAACTCCTCAAATCGAAGCCACGTTCGACATCGATGCACATGGAATCGTCAATGTGAGTGCAAAAGACATGGGCACTGGAAAGGAGCAATCGGTGAAAATCGAGGCCCAAACCTCCCTCTCTGAAGATGAGATTCAATCAAAGATTGCCGAAGCTGAGAAATTCGCTGAAGAGGATCAATTGCGCAAGGCAAAGGTCGAATTGCGAAACATGGCTGACCAAGTGGTTTACCAAACTCGAAGAACTTTGGATGAATCCGCAGACAAACTTGACGATTCAGAAACCGACCCAGTCAAGGCTCATCTCGATGAACTCGAAAAGATGGTTCAAGATGACGATGGAAAACCACTCGACCTCGACGACATCGATGACGCTGCGATTCAAGCCAAGGTCAAGGAAGTCGAAGAAGCCATGCACGCTGTATCAGCGAAACTGTACGAAGCAGCTGCTGCCGAAATGGCCGAGCAAGATGGTTCCGGAGACGACGGTGACATTAATGTCGGCGGCGATGACGTTGTTGATGCTGATTTCGAAGTTGTCGAAGAAGACGAAGATTGAGTTCAACCAACCCATTTCGGCTGAGAGTTGACCTTATGGCGAGAAGTCGGGTGGCCTCACCATGAGCGATGTTCCGATCCTGAAGGACACCGAACGGTCAACTGGCCGTGGTGCACTTCAGAAGAACATCCAAGCCGCTTTGGCCCTCGCAGGCGCAGTCCGCTCAACGCTCGGACCCAGGGGTCTCGATAAATTGTTGATTGACGACGATGGCCGGACCATGGTCACCAACGACGGTGTTACGGTTCTGGAGTCTGCAAAAGTCGAACATCCAGTGGCTCGTATGATCATCAATGCCTCTTCAATTCAAGATAAAATTGCTCGAGATGGGACCACTTCAACCGTTTTACTGTGTGCTGAAATGCTGCAAAATGCGTGGCATCTCGTCACCCAAGGCGTCCACCCAGCAATCATTGCCCGTGGATTCCGCATGGCTGAAACCCATGCAAGGGCTGAACTTGAATCGATTTCATTCCCCTCGTTGCGTGAGCATCGAATCCTTGCAACCAAAACATGCTTGACCGGCAAAGGCCACGAAAGCATGCAAGCCTTGCTTGCCCAATTGGCATTGGATGCGGCAGAAGCGATTCTCGTTCAAGCCGAGGATGGGGCGTTTGCCGATCCTACCCGTGTCAAAATCCTCCAACAATCCGGTGGCGTGATCGGCGACAGTCAGCTCGTTACAGGGCTTGTGTTGGCTAAGAATAGAATCCATGAGGACATGCCTCGGCACATTAAAGGCGGCAAAATATTGCTGATCGACGGAGGCATTGAGCGCCGGGCGATGATGGGTAGCGTAAAACTGAATGTCACCTCAACTGGCGTGCTGGATGCATTTAGAGCGAAGGAAACGGCTCTTCTCGAAGAACAGGTTGAGCAACTGAAAGCCCTCGGTGTGGATTTATTGGCCTGCAAGGAAGGCATCGATGACGATGCCCGTATGATGCTGACAAAAGCCGGTATCAAAGCGTTTAGACGGGTGGCTCGATCGGACCTCGATCTGCTTGCTCGTGGCTGTGGGGCAACCCTCGTCCATGATGTGAAGCGGGCACAGGAGTCGGATTTAGGAGCGTTTATCTCAAGTAAAAATGAAACATGGGGCACCACCGTTCATTGGATTGTTGAGACTGAAGAGGGCGGTGCCACATTCATCGCTAAAGGCAGCACAGAAGCCGTCTTGGGTGAAGTGGAACGTTGCTTTGCAGACGCACTCGGTGTGGCTTGCCAACTTGTTGAAGACGCTCGTCTTGTCCCAGGCGGAGGGGCGACCCAAGTAGCCCTTGCTCGACGATTGCGTCGATATGCAGAATCGATTCCCGGACGAGAACAATTGGGCGTAGAGGCTTTTGCGGACGCGCTTGAAGTCATTCCGAGGGTTCTGGCGGAAAACGCTGGCTTAGATCCAATTGACACGCTGCTTAATTTGGTGGCTGCTCAATCAAACGCACCTGCTGACTTGGCGGATCGTATTGGCTTGAATGTCATCGAACGTAACCCTCGCAACATGGTCGAGATGGGCGTGCTTGAGCCGTTGTTGATTCTCGATCAAGGCATCGCTGGCGCAACCGAGGCTGCAATCTCAGTGCTGCGCATCGATGATGTGTTGTGGGCAAAGCAAGACCCCTCAATGCCTGATGTCCCCCAAATGGAATAGCCGTTAAAACCCACGCCTAAGTGAAGAAGATAGGATGTTCCTTCAAATAGGGGTTGTTTGGACCTTTTACTGATGGGGACAGACAGTCAAACCTGCGTAGGTATCGACGATATCGCAATTCATTTCCCCCGTCTGTACATGGACATGCGGGATTTTGCTGAATTGCGTGGCGCTGACTTTGGTAAACTCAACAAAGGACTGGGTCTCGAAGCAATGTCCATTCCCGATGTTCACGAAGACACTGCAACCATGGGTGCCATGGCAGTGATGCAGATCATTGATCGGAATGGTTTGGACCCAAACACGATTGGGCGAATGTACCTCGGTACCGAATCGGCTCTTGATGGAGCGAAACCCACTGCAACCTACATCGTCGATATGCTTACTCAGCGGTATGAAGAGCGGTACGGCAGTGAATGTTTCCGGAATTGCGATGTGGTGGACATGACCTTTGCCTGCATCGGTGCAGTCGATGCACTCCACACAACCCTTGACTGGGTTGCCCGTTCCACCGAACATGACGAACGAGTGGGGATTGTGATTTTCTCTGACAACGCTAAGTACGCTCTCGAATCTTCTGGTGAATACACTCAGGGTGCGGGCGGTGGCGCATTGCTTATTCGTCGCAATCCTCGACTGCTTGAGATTCCAGATTGCATTGGTGTCTCAACCACTCCAGTGCATGATTTCTTCAAACCTCGTAGAGAAGTTACCCTCCGTTCAGTGATCACGAACGTCATGCAACTCGCTCAAGAGACGGGTCAAACTGTGAAGAAAGGTCTCGTTGATCGTATGATTCGGCATTTACCAGAATCAACGGTTCGTAAGCTTGGCATCTTCTCTCACGGCGAAACAAGCGTGAGTGTTCATCGAGATGAACCGATTTTCGATGGGCAGTTCTCCAACCGATGCTACCAAGCAGCGGTTCGTCAAGCGTTTCACAATTTTGCCAAGAAAGCCGAAAGGCAGGGCCGATACACCCCCGCTGACGATGAGCGCTTGACAGAGCAGTGGTCTCGAATCATCATGCACTTGCCGTATGCGTTCCAAGCAAAGCGAATGTTCCCGGACATTTTCCGCCACGATCGAATCGATACGGAAATGTGGGTTGAAATAGCAGAGAAGTTGGGACCCATGCCGGAACCTCATGATTCTGATGACCCACAAATCATCGAAATTTGGGAGAAAGCAATGGACGGGTACCGCCGGGCCATCTCGAAAACGCCGGAATACATCGCATTCCATGAAAGCCGAATCGAAAAAGGTCAGCGCGCAAGCAGCCTGATTGGAAACCAATACACAGGTTCCATCTTCCTTGCCTTGATGTCGACGTTCGAATCTGATTTCGAAGAAAACTGTAACCTCGATGACACCCTCTTTGGTCTGTGCGGCTATGGCTCTGGAGCGAAAGCAAAGGTGTTTGAAGGCAAAGTCAATCCTCGATGGCGAGAAGTTGTGTCTCGATGGCATCTCTTTGAACGCCTTGCGGGACGATTGGCGATTGACCACGTCACCTACGAGAACCTTCACAAAGGCCTACAAG
>VMHT01212843.1_pt1 | contig 12654 bp, 25 predicted proteins | sample 4693611 | NCBI WGS metagenome assembly VMHT01 (sample SAMN12280063, study PRJNA550983) | marine metagenome | isolation source: seawater sampled from same location over 5 years 0.02-0.2 micron viral filtrate | place: USA: collected off the coast of southern California halfway between the port... ... | reverse complement strand
TTAAGCGAGCCGCAGGTTTAAGCGTAAGCGTAAACCGGTTGATCGTCCAGACTAGGTACGCTCATAGGAGCAACCTGATCAGTATCGGCTAAATGCCAATCTATGACCAACCCTTCCAACTCTAAGTTGGCATGTAAGGTTGTGAGTCTTTTGTTTCGAGACCTACTCAATCTCTGCTGCACTGCATTGTCAAATAACACCCGTCGAAACCGATCGAGCCCATATCTTATGATTCACCCACTTGATCAGGATTTATATCTCTACCATACTCCATCATTACTTTTTCGAATTGTTTCATATCAGATAACTTATCAGTCAACTCCTTCATCATTTTCTGTTCTTCTTTATTCATTATATCATCAAGTGGTATATTATCCATAACAGTAAAATCATTAATGAACTGTAATATCTTATCTACCTTATACATCATTCTCATAAAAAATTTTCTATCTTCCCATATCATATGTTCGATATTATCTAATTTCTTAACTACAGTATTTACGTTAATTTCATTCATAAAGTGTTCTCCTGCCGTATATAAATATTATACTAAATTCGAATAACAACATATTATTCAACGATTGCATTTATGCTATGGATGTTGAGTAACTTCCTTCCCATGGATAGACGATCCATTCATCCTTCTTTTCATATAACCATGCATATGGTTCTATCACTGATTGTCGATGATAATGCATTGTAAATGCGATACCGTGTGGTAGATTTTTAAGTACTCGTTCTAATGTCTTCCCTGTATCAGCTATATCATCGACAACTAAAATCTTACTATCCCAGTGAGTAGTCGGACCGAACCCCTCTACCATAAGCGGCAGATCTAATCTGTAAGATAACATTGTCGCTAATACTAATCCACCTCTCGGTATACCGAGAATCAGTTCACAATCTAACTTCTGTGTATTATATGTATCGATAAAAAATTCAACAACACTGTCGATCTCATCCCATGTAACCATTTTATATTCCATTATTGCGGTACAGGTCCCATTCCGGAGTATGTCATGATGCTCCATTCACCGGAATTGATAAGCGGTAATGCTTTTTTATATTTTATTTTTTTAGTACTCTTACTATCCTTCGCCACTATGACAACTTTTTCATTTCTGCCGTATTTTTTCGGTGCTCTGTATGTGGGTTTGATATACTTTTTATCGAACATCGTTATACCGTCGAGATGATCGATCTCATGCTGTACACAGGCTATCTCGAGTACATCTTTCATATCGCCACCCTTCCTTATATCGAGTATCAAAGGTTCATCTAAGTTATCAGCTTCAACCGCTATCATGGTATATCGTTTAACTGATACAGTTTTCTTTGGATATGATAAACAGCCTTCTTTAAATATGAATTCACCTTCTGATTCTATTATTTCTGGATTGATTAGAACGATTGGTTCCTTTACATTTATCACACATACACGTTTCGTTATTCCGATCTGTGGTGCAGCTATTCCGATACCGGTTTTAGAATTAGATAACTCTTTTAAAAGTTTTACAGCTATCGCTTCTCCCTCCGGTATGACGGCTTTATCACAAACTACATTATATTGTTCGAACCGTTTATTTACTAATATCAAGTCTAGACTCCTTTTTTATTTTTTGTTTTTGTTTATATTCTGCAGCCATTGTATTTAATTTTGTTTCATATGATTTCTTAGGTTTACGTTTTTTCTTCTTTTTAGGTTTCACCTTTGTTGGTGATAGCGTACCTTTCAATTCTGAAACTTCTTTACCCTTATGAAAAACATTCCCATCTTGATCTACAAATTCTTTCATCCACTGCCATCCAGCAGGTCGGCCTGTCTTGACATACTGCTTCTTTTCCATCGGGTTCCAGCGTGCGAACAGCCGCGGTGCCAAACATAATGCACACATTACTGAAACCGCTCTATCTGAAATACTACGCACTGGAGTGCTACAAACTGAACATTCCATATATTTTATACCATCCTCCATGAATGTGAAATATGTTTTTTGTTTTTTTCTTTTTGCCATCTCATATTATACATATATATTTGTTGTATGTTTAACTCAAACTTTACCAGGCCACCCTAACGCTACACATTTTCGAAACCTATATTTTAGTGAGAGGTTCGAAATCACCTCCTGGTAAAGTTCATATAACCTATTGATCTATATCTTCAAATTCCGCTACTATTAATTTATCTGCTAAATAAAAAGTATTACCGTTCCTCAGAACAGTATCGGCTTTCCATTCCTGTTTCAATTGTTCGGGAGAATAATCTCGTGTGGCCGGCACTGTTCCGAGTACTAAATATCTATCTTCATTTATAGTAATTATTCGAGGCACCTCAAGATATCTTTACGAATTTCTTCTTAGGCAATTCCGGTTCTGTTTTCGGGATACTGATGGAAAGAATTCCATCTTCGAATCTAGCCGAAACACTGTCCCCATCTAGTTGATCACCTAGCTGAAAAGATCGTTTGAATGATGAGTGTTTGAGTTCTCGTCTTATAACCTTAGCCCCATCGCCATCTTCAAAGTTATGCTTGTCACCTGTGATGGTCAGTACATTATCTTCTACTTCGATGTTAACTTGCTTCTTTGATAACCCGGGAATTTCTGCTACTATACCGAGCTTATCATCGTACTCATATACGTTTACCTTTGGATATGCACTACCCTCGAAACATTTAACTCCGAACTCTTCTGCGAAGTTGGGAAATTGATTCTCCATCACCTTATCGAATAAACGATCAAATGGTGTGAGAAATTCGTCTCGGTTGAAAAATTGGGGTAGGGTTGCTGTGTGAAGTGCTAGTCTTGTCATTATACTCTCCTATTATGTTAACTTATTTAGTCTAACGAAATCGTCCTCTTTTGAGCTACGATTTCTCTATTCATTAATAAATATAATGAAATCTTTTTAAAATACATATTTTTTTTTAAGCCTGTGCTAATTCCATTCCAACAGTACTCAATATATTTTTGTCTTGCATATTCCATAATTTCAATATCATAAGTTCTAATTCATATTCTTCAATCTTTTCTTTATCGTTACCGAGAAGCATGAGTTTCACATCTTGATCGAAGAACGAAAACGTACAGTGACGGCTTTCATCGATGATATTAGTATTCATTCAAATGTTCCTTTTAGTTTATGTCTTGTATTAGTTAAAATTCTTCTTGTCCAGCCAGATTCATATGCACTGCTAACAAAGCATACTTTTATATCAGCTTCATTTGTATTAGTTGTGAATGCTATAGATGTTGAGCTATACCCGTATATTGTAAAGCGCCATATACCATCATTACCCATTCCTTCAAACATACTATCAGTGATGTATACACGCAAATCAGCTGATCGTCTATTATCTACAACCATTACTTTAACATCAGCGAATGATTTTTCTGTCTTTAGACACACATCACCACCTGTTAATAGGCTCAATGATAAAATGTAACCAAATTTATTCATTCTATCGTTTGCAGCATTTACTCCGCCATAACAGATATTCAACTGCTATTGGGTAAAACACAACAATGAAAACCATTATATCAACATGTGCGAACCAATTCATGATTTAATCTCCTTGGGTTTTTTTAATTCGTCATAGATACAGTATGCACATACAATCATTATGATAGCGTGAAACATTCTAAACTGCATCACCTTATCAATAAATATAATGCTGATATTTAAAAAAGTTATTATTGAGTCAATCATTATATCTCCAAGAATTTTTTATTCATTGTTCTCGCGACTTCCATCATGTTAGTAGCGTCGATAAATTGTGCATCTTTTCCATACATCTGCTTGAATGCATCATTACCATACCCACGGTCGCCGATAAAATAACTCATCACCTTCAATCCAAGATTTCTCATATTCGTAACTTGCTTCTTTGTATGTTGGTAAGCATCGCTACCATGATAGTAAAAACCTTTTGAACTAAACATCGGTGCACCGTCGGAATAATTGATGAAATAGGAATCTTGTTTTGAATTTCCAGGAATGAGATCTTTCGCGATAGCTTCGAAGCACAATCCTTCAGGTGTCGTTCCAGCAGTCCTGAGAGCTTTGAAAAGTGTTCTGACCTTAGTCAGTTTATCTTTTCTAGAATCAAAAACAACCATGATCAAAGGAATATCACTATTATTATTATATTGATGTGTTGATCTGATCGAAACCACTACATCGATATTGCCAGCCATATCACAAGCCTTAATCATTGCCACTGCTGATGTCATCGCTTTATTCCATGGTTCACCTGACATCGAACCTGATGCATCGATCGAAAGATGGACGTAAGCTTTGTTGTAGCTATCAACCATTGTCTGTGAGAAAACATTTGTATTTCCAAATCCTAATTCAGCTAACATCCTTTTATCAATCTTACCAGAATCTTTTCTCGTATACTTTGTTACCCGGTCTTCAGATCTGACTTTTAATTTTCTGCCCAGCACAGTTCCGAGTCTCAAACCTTCTTCGACAAAATTATATTCGTTCCAGCTGTTATTTCTATCATAGCTTTCCATACTGTACTGATCAGCAACGCTGAATTGATTCGAAGCAATCAAACTTGCTGTTAAATTCTTCACTACTAAACATTTTACTTTATTGGAATTCCAACCGATACCTTCGCCAACTTCTTCGTAAGTCGCACCTGAATCTTCAAGTGTCTTCATATTATTAGCATCGGATTTACTCAGCTTAGTTTTCTTCATCTTACCATCGACAAAATCTTTCTGTTTATCGAAAGCTTTTTCAACAATCGATTTCTGTCTATCACTGAGTTCGTTTAATTCAGACCCATCATCATTTAATCCTTTTGAATTTCCTGAACTGGTTTCGTTACCATCAGTAGCATCATTATCAGGTGTTTCTGTATTCTGCTCTTTTTCATCATTTGAATCTACATCATTTACATCAACAGGTTCAATATTATTGAGGATAATTTCATAAACATTCAACGCAACTGTCAGTGCATCTGATGAGCTGGTCAAACGTGCAATATTCGGAAGATCTATTTCACTCCATATATCACGTAAACCATTCAGTGCATTTAACTGGCGATTAGAATTATGAAGATTAACTAATCTGAAATCATAACTGTTCCAATCTTCAGTTCTGTATTCAGGTGATTTCAATGCTTTATCGATATTTCTATTATAAAAATATTTCTCATACATCGCATGATAATAACCTTTATAACCAGGTGAGGTTCTGAATATATAATAATCAATTCTTCTATCTTCGATATAATTTAAAATTCTCTTGATATGAGGTTGAACTGTCGATCTGTCGAAGTTTAATACTTCAGCTTTATTATATATCTCTGTAGGAATGTGTGTGTGTAATTTATTTAATAAATCGAAATCGGAAAGCAGAACGTGACTACCTTCATGAAGAGCAAGACCAACTGCAATATCAAAATTTTTGTCATTTAAGTTAGCACCTATGACAACTTTTTTACCAGTCGTATAAGATCGATCGTTTGAATTGAATTCAACTGGAATTGATTTTCCTGATACGATATTGACAAAATTCGAAATAGCTCTGCGATAGCTCGCTAATGCGATTAAATCACGACCCTTACGTTTCTGCTCTTCAATACCGAGAAATTCATCAACTGAACTGGTATCTTGATAATCATTCCAGAAGCTTGAAAAGTTATTATTGTGTGTGTAATTCATCGTTTTCCTTATTTAATTAACACTATAATATACGGAATAAATCAATGCAAGGCAACTGTTTTTTTTACTTTTTTTATTTTTATTACGTTGTATTGTATTTATCATCGCTATTGATAATACGAACGTAACCATATGTGAGGCAACTGTTTTGTTGAGTTTTTATGAATTACCTGTTATTGATTCGTATATTGTTTTTATCAACATACCAATAACCGGTACACCTATCATTGTTCTCCATTTCTGTGAAGATACTCTGAACTGAGTATTGAGTTTTGTTTCAGCCCATAAACCTTTTTCTGGATTGAATAGATTTTCTTTTATAAATTTAAGTGAATCGTCATTTTTTGTATGAGCAGTATCCATACATGATTTCAACTCAGCAATCTTTTTATCTTGTTCACTGAGTCGATATAAAACCAATTGTAAATCTTGCTTATCCTTTCCGTTCATTATTTAAAGATGTCTATAACCATTGCATATATACCATAAATCATAGCACAACCAAATATCACAGCCATAACCTTCCAGATGACTTTCAGTATCTTCTGTTTCTGTTTAAAATTATATCCTAATTTGTCTAATACCCAATCGATTACCATAATAATTCTCCCTAGTATATTTGTAAATAAATATTGTCCTGATAAATAAAAACACTTATAAAAAAATAAAAGGCAGTAAGTGAAAGGAGTTAAAACTCACTGCCTTATGGGTATACCCGATAAAGCTATATATAAATATATTGTAAAAAAATCAAACATCATATATTTGTTAACTGGAGCATGATGATCGCTATTGCGAGTAGCAATGATATCATGATTTTTATTGACGGTATTTCACTTAAAAACATCCAGGTCAATATTCCAAATATCAATGTCCCGATACCGAATCCCAACATTCTCATATTCCATAGCTTACCGAAATATTCAACTGAATACCTGGTAGCATAATAGAAACACCATGATACTGGAATACCGGCGAGTGTTATGAATACCGGGCCTTTAGCCCACTCCCATCTGAATTGTGCATTCATATGAACCCATGCTGTGATGTTCCCTATGATGGATAGTATGATCGATAGAAATAGCTTATTTTGAAATAGATCTCTTACCATCTCTTCCTTTTTGATTCAATTACCGTTACCGAATACCGATCCAGTATACCGCAGCAATCTCTCCAGACCGGTTTACATCTATGACTACTGTACAGTATTTTATGTTCTTCACAATACTCTTTAGCTAGCTTCCTATCCTGTCTTCTCTTCTTATACAGATTCATATTCTTACCTTCAAAGAAATGATCTACTGGATCATGTCCACATTCAGGGCAAGTTTTATCTGATTTTACTTTCTTCTTCATACCTCTTCTATCCTCATCGCTTTATCATCGATCAGTAGATCGAACTGTGGTTTATTCCCTAACTGGACATCGTGATATTTACACCCCCATCGATCCAGCTGTGATATAGTGATTGCTTTGTATTCATCTAATCTGTCGATATTATGCAGTTGTGACGATCCCCTGGCAGTCCAGTAGGTGATGATGTTACCTTCGTCGTACAGTTTATTAATTTTAGCTATATTGTCGTAGTCGGGTTCAGCTAGATCATATATACGTTCACTGGAATAAAAACATATCGTTTCATCGATATCGACGAATATCTTTCTCGGCTCACCTTCGGGTGAGAATCTTAAATGCTCGGTCATTTAGTGGTCTCCTTCTGCTACCTGTAATACTGTTAAGTTGAGTTCATTTCGCCACATATCGACAACACGTTTCCGATCATCGAGCACCCATTTGACATCCCATACGCCATCGATATATTGGTCGTATATTTCTCGCTTCACTATTACATCTGATCTATAGTCTTTCGGCTTACGTATAAATAGGGCGTGGTATGGAATGTTATGTTTGATCAGCCAGAGGATTGTAGCTCGAAGCATTCTATGTTTTCTACCACTTACAATCACTACACTGTAGGCGACGCTCTCAAGTAATTGAACCAATTTGATAATCGGTTCATTTGGTTCATCTAGTGAAAGGTTATCCGGATTGAGAAAGATATCCCAATCAAGTTTACCATTAGGTTTCATCGCGAGCTCGCGACGTCGATCGATTAACGCGACAGTACCGTCGAGATCGACAATTACAGCTTTATCCATCATTATTAAGAAACGCCTGCGTAGCGTTTAATCGCATCTACTGTCATGAACATACTGATCACAGACAGCATCCCGATAATGATCCATTGGATATTTAGAATCGTTAATGCTACAATCGGCGTGACGAACAGCAATGCTATGATGTGGAATATGATTTCTCCTATTTGTTTCATATGTTAACCTTTTGTGTTATGTTGTTAATTGAGTACAGGGCGGGATTCGAACCCGCGTATAATGGATTTGCAATCCACCCCGTTAACCGCTCCGGCACCTGTACATGTATTGTATATAATATAGAACGTTTACACATACGGGGCAAGCGTTATTTTAATTTTTTTTCCTCAGCTCGCAGACCTGCCTCCTGAGCTGACTTCGCAGCATGACAGGGTTGGCAGAGTGTCTGGAGATTATCTTCTTCCCAATAGCTGAGATCCAGTTCTTTAAATTTCAAACCCTTTTGCTCATACAGCGGACGGATATGATCTACATGCCATTTCAGTTCTTTCGAACGAGTCCGCTTCGGCATGACATCCTGACACTCAGCACATTGACCGCGGTCACGTTTCCATATATGTTTACGTGCCAGTGTTGGATTGTAGATAATGTTATACTGGTCGACACAATCCGGGTGCCAGCGAGCACGAGAACGTTTACCTTGTGGTGTTTTGATTATATGTCCGCACATTCTGCAATACCCTTTCTGATCATCATAGTAGTGATCTGGCTTTGGTGGTGTCCGGTGTTCAGTCAGATATACTGGTTGACGCTTTGGCTTTGGCTTCGAATGAGTTCGCTTCCATCTACCCACTGTAACGTCTCCAGAGTAGATTACAGAATATCATCTCACCTCGATCTAATGGCTTGCAATCTAAGACCTTTTTCAATAGATAATTTGCCAACCGGTAGTTCTTCCGTTTGATAAACAGTTCATCAGAACTCAGTTGATCCCGTGGAGTTGTTCTGATGAGATCAACCAGACGTTCGAGCTTCCGTTTTGCTTTAAATGAAATGACAGCCGTATCGCTTTCCATCTCTGTCAATGGTTTGAATGAATCCAGTACCAGGTCAGTATCGAAGATCATGCATTATCAAAACACACGCTATCACAATAGTTTAACGTCTGGGCCTTACGTGATCCTGCTAGATCTAATCTATTTATCTTTAGACTGGATTTATTATAAGGCAGTATTGCAGATTCTGACTGATATGAAGGTATGACCTGGTACACATATGGTTTCTCTACATACTTACCACATGTCTGGCAGTTACCTGGTTTTCTATTCAGGGGTGATCTCTTTGTTATTCTGGGCATAAGTTAGGTTTCCTTTTAATTATTCATTATATAATCAGTATAGAGCTTGCAATCTATGATATCACCGCGCCAATCTGTATTGAATTCATACTGATGTTTTAATTTTTTAAATATACTGTTACACTGGTGCATATCAGATTTAGTAATGAGATGCCCCTGTTGGAGCTTTCCTCTGAGTAACTCGATCAAACTCATGTATCGGTTAGCCGGTCTGTCAATCCACTGGGGGCCGAGATGATGTCGATCCATCCGGACTAACTTGATCACTATATCGCTCAACCAAGTGAGTTTACGTAATGATGAACTTACTTTATCTGATCTATCGGTAAGGATCATATCGTTCTGCTCCTTCAGGATCGACTAACCATTGCTGGTAGAAAAAGTCAATAGTATCTACGTCTAGTTCATCAGGTTTAACGTCTTCTTCATCCATACGGATCAAAATATACTCACCTAACGTCATCTTTGAACGTTACCTCTATATTGGATATTGCCTTGTATTTCGTGAACAGGGTGTTGCATTTCTTCATATCTTCTGCAGTCATCCGATCATCTATTATCTTTGATGTTATTCCTATTTTCAATTCCTGGATATATTGCAAATCAGGCTTAATGATTTCCTTTATTGCTCGTTCGTGCTTCTTCGATTTCCCAAGAAACTCATGAGCTGCCCATCCGCGGATATAGTTGTCCAGTCTGACTAACCGATCGAGTCTGTTCTGTCTATCTGATATGTGACGCTTAGATGTCAAGCCTATTGATCATCCTGTGTGAGCATGAGAGAGCTGATAATGAGAATTGAGAACCAGAGCAGATCGATCTGCTTCAGTGCAGGGATGTACGGACCGGATGACAACCCGACGAGAGAACTGATCATCAGGAGTATCAGGATGACAGTACGGAGTATTGAGAGTTTGTTTATTTTCATTTCTATATACCTCTATTGAGCATACTAGCTCGGTTATGTGGTTGTGTTAAAGAATGTTTAATTTTTTAATCTCTTGAGTTCATCCTTGATATCAGATGTATCAGTGGTATTGAAGGGGTTGAGATATTGATCAGAATGAGATTGTTTATTTTCAACCATATAGTGGTTAACCTGGCTGGCATAGCGATCCTGATTGAACTGATTCATCCAGACTGGCTGTTTATTCAATAAATAGTCAAAGTAATGATTGATCAGATATTGTTCATATTGATATGCTGCAACCCTGTGGGTAAACTGAGCTATCAGTTGGACATGAGGTTGAAATTCAGCATTCAGTTTACGGTTCAGATCTATCCAGCGGGCCAGAAGAGGAACCTGAGGCTGGGATCTGGTCTGGAGATGAGATTCAAGACGCTGATCAGGTCGCAGATGGGTCATGCCGATATAGCGGGGCATCTTATCATGAGATCGCTGATACAGCCCATATACTGAATAGGGTCGCCAGTATGGACGGGAGTGATCAATTGATCTGTCTGTTAGTGTTTTGAATGATGTTTTGATATTATGACCTGTTCTGTTTATTATTGTTGTTTACTATGTTAATACATATGCTATATGGAATCTAAACTATCGATTTCTTATAGCAAAAAAATCTTCGGCAAAATGTATGCCATGTTAACCCGTCAAGTAGCACTTTACCTAAAACCGAAAAACCGTTTCAAGTTAACTATTTAGCTCAGTCGAGCAACCGGGGGAAATAAATGTGAAACCCCGATTGCTCTCCGGATAAGGAAATCTTAGGCGTCAGACATCTCTTCTTCAGTAAATAGATCATCACCAGATCCGTCAGAAATGAATTTCTGTACTATCTGTTTGACGAATGTTCTCTCAGAATCAACTCCACCGTCAGCAGCGTATTGCGGATAAATGGTTATTTCAGCAGCATCTTGTAATGCGAAGCCATCATATATCAGGCCAGCCAGTTCAACTGATGTTCTGGTTGAGACGCCGGAATCAATACGTGGTGTTTCGTTCGTCGATTCAGTTCTTGTCAGATGTGCTATAGCAGCGATATCGTGCAGAATTTTATTATCCACATTAGGGAACATATAACTGAGTAATCCTGATTCCTCTTCGTCATTCAGTATATCCATCTCGATAACAGTAAATCTATCCAGCAGTGCTTTATCTAACTGTCTGGTAGCAGTATACTGGTTACCTATATTAGCGGTAGCGATAAAGGTTACCCCTTCTGCTACCCTGATGGTTGCTTGATCAGCTGCTTCGTCTAATCTTAAATATCTCTGTCCTGAGTCCAGTACTGGCATCAGTATATTCCATGCATCTGGATGTGCACGAGTTAATTCATCTAACAGTATGACCGCGTTGGGAGTTTGAATTGCTTTAACGAATAGCGACTCAGCTAAGTAAGTTCCGTCCTGTTTATTAAACTGTACATTTCCTATTAAGGTTGCCCGCGGGTCTTGCGTAGCACCCATATTGAAATAGAAGTCCGGTCTGTCCAGTGCGTTAACTAGCGCTTTCGCAGCCATTGTTTTTCCACACCCAGTCATACCGGTCATCATGATGTTTTTACCGCGTACCGCGGAACGAATGAGATATTTCCATTTCAACTCATTCATTACCAGGGATTCAGGTTTTAATTCATATGATTGATGAATGAAATTCATCATCTGTATCTGCTCATCAGGTAATTCTGTAACAGGCTCCACTACTGCGGGTTCAGCATCAGTAAATTCATCCATGCTGACCTGTCTCCAACTGAGTGATCCATTAGAGCGCTCAACTAATCTCAATGCATTGCCTTTTTGAAATGCATTCTTTCTGGTATTCAGCCAGATGTGTTTAGTATAATCATTACCCAGGTGATCATGCGCAGTAAAATTATCTGATACTGCTACGACATTCCCGATATGTGATTTATTTAATTTGTTCATTTATTTGTTTTGTTCCTTATCTGGTGTATGAATATATGAAATAATACTACGCGAGGCAACTGTTTTGTTTAATTATTTTATATTAAAAAATTGATCAGATCAGCTGTTACGATCCAGCTGAATACGAGATGCTCATATGACTTAAATGATCTGAGTGTAGAATAGTCTATCATCTTCCTACCCACGAGCCGTCATCTACTGATGCTTCCATAGCTGATTCGAATACTGCTGCATCATAAGCTAATTCATCAGCCATTTCATCGTCGATTTCCATATCGATATCCGATAGATCGATTACTTCATAATCAGCCGCTGGGTCGACTGGGGGCATCGTTCCTGCATCGTAATGTGTTTCAAAATATGCCAGGTCGATCGATGTGATGACCCCGCCGGTGTTCATTGTTTCGATTATTTCTCTAATGTTCATTTTTGTTCCTTATCTTGTATATGAATATACGAAGAAATACTACACGAGGCAACTGTTTTATTTAATTATTTTCCCCCAGTCAGGTAATTCAGCTAACTGTACTGATTATTCAAGTTAGCTCATCAGGTATACCCCGGCGGAGATAAGTTTTCAGCAATATAATATACGAACAATCCACTATATCAGGCAAG
>VMHT01167374.1_pt1 | contig 12654 bp, 8 predicted proteins | sample 4693611 | NCBI WGS metagenome assembly VMHT01 (sample SAMN12280063, study PRJNA550983) | marine metagenome | isolation source: seawater sampled from same location over 5 years 0.02-0.2 micron viral filtrate | place: USA: collected off the coast of southern California halfway between the port... ... | reverse complement strand
AATCCTCTATCAGGTGAGATGGTTGTAACCAGAGCATCTCATGGATTGACTGCTTCAACCACTAAAACAGCATCTGGTGCGTCATACGATCCTAATACTGGACTTCTAACAGTTACTAGTAATGGACATGGAATAGCAAATGGTACATACATCAAGTTTGAATTAAATTCATTTACATTTACATGTGGTCAGGATGGAAATGCTACTAATCATCCTTACCCTAGAGAATCTGATCCAGTATTTAATAAGTGGATTCAGGTAAGTAATTCTCAGACAAATACCTTTGATGTAAATGTAGGCACTTCAGAAAATACTTCGGTTCACAATTTTGTCTCTGCTACTAATAATGGAATTCAAGTAGCATCTAGTAGTGTTGGATTTGCAACTGGTGCTATATGCTTCACTTGTGCTCAAGATAATTATCAATCTGTAAAGTGTTATCCAAGAACAACTGATCCTGCACATAACTCGGTGATTGGTATTGAATCTGTTACTCAGGACACTTTCACAGTTAATATTGGTGTATCAACCACTGGTAAATTTCCAGATAATAATGGTAGAGTATTTACTGTCAAGTCTGTTCCTTCTTCAAAAGTATTTACAGTTCATGTAGGACCAAATAGATTCGAGCACACTTATGTTAGTGGTGGAAAATCTAGACTCAATCTTATTAGACCTTATGATGGGCAGGTTGTATATTTTGATGAGTTATACAATACAGTTGGAAAGATAACAATTACTAATGCTGGTAGCGGATATAACTCTACACCAACAATTACAATTGGTACTCCTTCAGAAACATGGGGTATTACTGCTACCGCTGTCCCTACAGTTACGAATGGATTTGTAACTGATGTTGAACTCTTATCAAGTGGTCGTGGATATGAAACTACACCAACTATTACATTTTCCACTCCTGATGTCGGAATAAATACAGCAACAGCTACAATAGAATTACTACCAACATATTACGCAATTAAAGAGTCTACTCCAATTTCTGCTGGTATTTGTACGGTTACTTTTAATAATAATCTACCATATTCAGTAGGAATTGGAACTACAGTCCCTTTCTTCAAACAAAGCAGAGTGCTTGCCTCTTCACATTCATTTGAATATATTGGTTCTGGAGTTGATCCAATAACATCATTACCATCCCGTGGTGGCGTTGCTATACAAGAGAATGAAGTTGATAATCGTAATGGTGGATTAGTAATCTATACCAGCACAGACCAAGGAGGTAACTTCAGAATCGGTGAGGGTGTTGTGATTGACCAAATTACTGGAACTATCTCCGGTAATTTCTATTCCAAGAGTTTATTTGCAAACGTCACACCATTAATTCTAGCATTAGGAGGAGAATAAGAAAGTGGCTTTACCGTTAAATGTATTTAAAACCGTTAATGAAATCGCTTCAACTAGCGCGACTGAAATCTATACTGCTCCTGTAGGATACACTGGTGTTGTTTTGATGGCGCAAGCAGCGAACGTTGATTCTACAACATATACTATTACTTTTGCCCACAAGAGAGGTGCTACGGTAACTGAGTTGTTAAAATCTACACCTATACCAGGTAATGATTCTTTGTCATTGGTAACTGGTAGACTTGTTCTTGAGTCTGGTGATAAGATTGTATTATCATCAAATGATTCAAGTAATATAAAAGTTACTATCAGCATCTTAGAAACATTAAACTAATATAACTTATAGAAATGTCCAAGTTCCTTAGCGGCAGACAATCCAATCTTAAACTGGGTGTAGATGGTTACACTAATAGTAAAACAGTTCTTGAAACAACTGGTAGAGTTGCTATTGGAGCTACGGACGCTCAATCATATTCTTTATTTGTTGTAGGTGATACAAGCGTACAAAATATTCGTATTACCAGTGGTATTAGCACTGATGGTGTTGATTATGGTGAGACTTTTCAGTTACTAAGAGCTACTGGTTCTGGAACTTGGGAATGGGCAACTGTTTCTGGATTATTCACTGCGAACAACATTCTTAATGGATTCACTGTAAGAGAAGAAGGAACTGTTGTTGGTACTGCTGCAAGTATAATTCAACTTGATTTCCGTGGTGGCAACATCATTGCTGCTGCTGATCCACAACCAAGTGCAGGTATTGCCACAATTACAATGTCGGACTCTCCGACATTTGATAATCTTTTAGTAACTGGGATATCATCTGTTGGAACTGGCATTACAATGTATGCCTCTTCAGGCATCATAAGTGCTACTAAGTTCTTTGGAGATGGTAGTGATTTAGATAATACTGGTGCTACTCTAAATCCTGCTTCCGGTACGCAGAGACTTGTTTTAACAAGTTTAACTAGCGGTACAATGATCGATGCCGCAACTGATTCGGAACTTACTTATGATTCTTCGACTGATACATTAATTGTATCAAATATTGATGTCGACGATCTGGCAGAATTTGATGATGTAAATGTCGGTTTTGCTCTAACTGTTGCTGGTGCTGTAGATTTTAATGGTAATCTTGATGTTGATGGAATAACTGAATTAGATGATGTTAATGTAGATGGCACTTTAACAGTTAATGGTGTAGCAGATTTAAATGGTAATCTTGATGTCGATGGTCAAACAGATTTAGATCACCTTTCAGTTACTGGTGTATCTACTTTTACTAATACTGTTGCTGTTAATGCTCTCCTCAATGCCAATTCTAATGTTGACATTTCTGGAAATCTTGATGTTGACGGAACAACTGAACTTGACGGATTAAATGTTGACGGTAATACTACACTTGATACTGCTACAGTAGGTCAATTAACTGTTAGTGGATTAACAGATCTCAACGGCAATCTTGATGTCGATGGTCAAACAGATTTAGATCACCTTTCAGTTACTGGTGTATCTACTTTTTCCAATAACATTGATGCTAATGGTGATTTAGATGTTGATGGTCACACTGAACTTGATAATTTAAATGTATCAGGTGTATCTACGTTCGCTAGTGCTGTAAATTTAAATGGTGGATTAGATGTTAGTGGTCATACTGAACTTGACTCTGTAAACGTATCTGGTGTAGTTACCGCAACTGAATTCCATACTGGTGCTGAAGCATCTGCTATAAGAATTGATTCTTCTACCATTTCTGGACCTTCAGTTATAAACATTGACCCAGCTGGTATTGGAAACAATACTGGTAAAGTTGTTATCAAAGGTGATTTCCAGGTAACTGGAACTGAAACAATTGTTGATTCGACAACAGTAACTATTAATGATAAAAATATTGTTGTTGCTGACGGATCTGCTGATGATACTCAAGCAGACGGTGGTGGTATTACAATTGAATCTGGAGATGGTAATAAGACTTTCCAGTTTGAAGCAACCGGTGATAATTTAGGTTCATCAGAGCATCTAAATCTTGCTTCTGGTAAGAGATATAAGATTAATAATATCGGTGTTCTTTCTGCTAATGGACTTGGTAGTGGTGTTGTTAATTCTTCGCTGACTTCTGTTGGAACTCTTAATCAACTTAATGTTTCCGGAATTTCTACTTTCGGAAACTTTGTAGATATAAATGGTGGTTTAGATGTTGATGGTCATACTGATCTTGATAACTTAAGTGTTGCTGGAGTTTCTACCTTTGCGAGTCTTGTTGATATTGATGGTGGTGGTAGAGCGAATACTTTCATTGTAGAAGATTTAACAGACAACAGGATTGTTTTAGCAGGATCTGGTGGTGAACTTGAAGATGATGCTAACTTAACATTTAATGGATCTCAACTTGCTGTTGGATCAGCAATCACTGCCTACGTCGCTTCCGGTATTGTAAGTGCTACTGCTTTCTATGGTGATGGTAGTAACTTAGATAATACTGGTGCCACACTAAACGCTGCTACTGGCACTCAAAGACTCGTTGTCACTAGTCTCACTAGTGGAACCATGGTTGATGCTGCCACTGATGCAGATCTATCTTTTAACTCTACTGACAATACTTTAAACACATATAATATAAAAGTTTCTGGTGGTATTAGTACAGATGGTGCTGATTTTGGTCAGGATGGTCAATTACTTAGAGCTATTTCTGGTGGGAAGTGGACTTGGGCATTTGTTCCTGGAATCTTCTCAGTTAATAATATCCTGAACGGTTTCAATGTTTTAGAAGAAGGAACTACCGTTGGAACTGCTGGTAGTATTCAAACTCTTGATTTCCGTGGTGGTAACATCATTGCTGCTGCTGATTCACAACCAAATGGTATCGCAACAATAACAGTTTCTGATACTCCTACATTTGATAGTTTAACTGTAACTGGTCAGACTGACTTACAATCATTAAATGTTACTGGTGTATCTACATTTGGTTCAAGTTCAGTTACTATTGATGGTAATTCTGATTTAATTAATGTAGGAACTGCTCTTACCTTAGGTCATTCTCAGGGTTTACAATATCACTCTCAAAATTTACATAGAGATGGATTTGATGTAAATCAGATTAACGCTTCCGGGATCGTAACTGCTCTTGAATTCCATGGTGATGGTTCAAAACTGACTGGAATTGCTGTAACTGATCATGTTAGAACTGATTCGTTAGAAGTAGTTGGTGTTACCACATTTTTAGATAATATTCATGTTGGTAGTGCTATTACAATGTATGCCGCAACAGGCATCATCAGTGCAACTCAATTATTTGGTGATGGTTCACAACTAACTGGAATTAATGCAGGTGCTATTCTTGGCACTTCATCTGGTACTCAAAGATTAGTAATGACTAGTCTCACTAGTGGTGCTATGCTTAATGCTGCCACTGATAGTGATCTTGCTTATGATTCTGTCAGTGATAGATTGATTGTTCCAAATATTGATGTTTCTGGTATCGCTACTTTAGGTGGTCCATTAAGCACTGGTTCCACAACAGGTGTAGAAGGTCAATATCTTAAATCAACAGGCATTGGTGTTACTTGGGCATCATTCCCAAGAGTAAGAAATGTTGGTATCAATACCGCCGTAGCAGGTCAGACATCATTTAATTTTACATACAATCCAGAGTTTCTGGATGTATTCGTTAATGGTGTAAAATTAACTCCTTCTGAATATACTGCTTCTAATGGAAGTCAAATCATTCTTCAAACTCCTGCATTTACTGGTGAGATTGTAGAATTCCATACTTACAATGCTACTAGTGTTGGTGGAGGAGGAGGCGGAGGTGGTGGTGGTATCACAGAGGTCGTTAGTGATACTTCACCACAACTTGGAGGAGAATTAGACCTTAATGGTTTTGGTATAAATGGTACTGGAATTATTACTGCTACTAGTTTTACTGGTAATGGTTCTAATTTAACTAATTTAAACGCATCTAATCTTACTTCCGGCACTATTCCAGATGCAAGATTCCCTGCTACATTACCTGCTGTTAGTGGTGCTAATTTAACTAATGTTCTTCATGATATAGTAGATGATACTTCACCACAACTTGGTGGTGGTTTAGATCTTAACGGTAATAGTATTACTGGAACTGGTAATATCCAGATAAGTGGTTCTATTACAGCAACATCTTTGTCTGGCACTGGTGCTAATGTAACTGGAATTCTTACTACAAATATTGTTAATTATGGTGATGGATTTATCTCTCTTCCAGATCTTTCTGTCACAACCGCAGGATCACCATTACAACTTGGTGCTCTTGCTTACAATAATACAAATGGTGTATTTACATTCACACCACCTGATATTGAGGGACAATCACGTCAAGCATTCTCTGTAGGAACTGCCAATACCCCATTACAAATTGGTGCTATTTCTTATAATAGTGGCACAGGCGTATTTACATATACACCACCTGACTTAAGTTCATACGTACAAACCAACAGCAATCCTACATTTACTAACGTTACTGCAACTAATGTTTCTGCTTCAAGTTCTATTACTGCCAATAAGTTCTATGGTGATGGTTCACAGTTAACTGGACTTGTTGCGGCTGGTGTTGGTATAGAAGTTAAAGATAGTGGTTCAGTTGTAGGAACTGCAGGAACTATTGATTTTGGAACTAATTTAAGTGTTTCTGCTCTATCTGCTGGTATAGTTACTGTAACTTCTAATGTATCTACGTATGCTGATAGTGATGTTGATACGCATCTTAATCAATCAACCGCTGCCACAAATGAATTACTAAGTTGGAATGGTGCTGATTATGATTGGGTATCTGACATCAATGTTGGAAACATAAACGCTAGTGGTAATGTAAATGTTGCTGGTGTTCTAACATATGAAGACGTAACAAATGTTGATTCTATCGGAATTATAACTGCTAGATCTGGTATTGATGCAACTGGAACAGTTACTGCCACTACCTTTAGTGGAAGTGGTAGTTCTTTAACATCATTAAACGCCTCTCAACTTTCATCTGGAACTATACCTGATGCTAGATTCCCTGCCACACTTCCAGCAGTATCTGGTATTAATTTAACTAATCTAAATGCTTCTAATCTTAATGTTGGAACTATACCTGATGCTAGATTCCCATCAGTATTACCTGCTGTCAGTGGTGCTAATTTAACTAACTTACCGAGTAGTGGTACACCTACTTGGACTCTTGGTGCCAATGGTGCCAGTGATTATACTTTCACTGGACCTGGTGTTACTGCTGGATCGCAGGACCCAACCATCTATCTGGTAAGAGGGCAGAGTTATAAGTTTGAAAATAGAAGTGGAGGTCATCCATTCCGCATTCAGTATCAGTTCCAAAATACTGGGGGAACTGCTTATAACGATGGTATCACTAACAATGGCGCTAATCATAATACTGATTTGCTATGGGATGTAAGATTTGATGCTCCCGATGTTCTTTATTATCAGTGTACTTCTCACCAGAATATGTCTGGTAAGATTATTATCTTAGGAGACACAAAGATAAATGGATCATGGAGTGCATCTGCTGGTTCCGCACAAGTTATAGATACAATTACAGGTGTCTCAAATAATGCTATCAAGACAGCAGAATACACAATACACATTGAGAATGGTAGCAACATGCAGTCACAAAAAATTCTTGTCATGCAGAATGGTTCAACAGCACATCATCAAGAGTATGCTGTAATGTACACCAGCACAAATCCATTAGTGGAACTTTCTGCTGATATTAATAGTGGTAATCTCAGACTATTGGCAACACCTGCAAGTGGTATTAGTGGAACCACTACCTACACGTTCACTCGCCAGACTATTCGATGAGTTCTCAAACATTTGAAGAGTACAAAGATACTCTTGAAAAGGAACCTACGGATCCTGATGTTAAAAAAGAATATATTGTGGGATGCTATACATCTGATGACTGGACTCATATCCATCAGATTTTGATGGAAGATGGAACTCTTGAAGATAATATTCCACCACAAAGTGTAGATTGTGTTGATGATTATAAACACAGTCCAATCAGAGGTAGATACTTATTAAATGATACTGAGGTAGAGCAACTTCGTAATCATGAAAAAGTAGAATATGTAAATATTAATACTGATAAGTATCCTGGAACGTATGCTGTTGATCCTGTTTTACTGGAGGATATAGAAAGGCAGGACAGATATAGTTCTAACGTTCAGTATTATAAGGATCATTCAAGTAATGGTAGTGGATTTAATTCAACTGACATTACTCGTAAGAATAGAAGCACATATCAACAATTGAGATTGCAGCAAAAAACTAGAGGTTTTTCTAATGATGCTTCAACATTAAATCAAAAAGGTCAGCAATGGGGAACTGGTAAAGACGTTGATGTAATCGTATGCGATCAAGATGCTTGGTTCGGTCACATTGAATTTCAAAATAATCTTGGTGGACCACAAAATTATGTTGGCGGAAACGTATTACCAGGTAATGGATCTTGTGATGTTTTAGATATGATATTGGATGGACCATATTATCTTGATCCTGATTTTTTTGATGCTGATGCTTCTAGAAGAACTACAAGGTGGGATGGAACAACTGTTCCTACAGAATCTGCTGCTAGAAACTGGTGGTATTATGATAGTACAACCTATCGTTCTGCTAAGTTTGTAAGTCCTTCTAATGGTGGCAATGCTACTGGAGTTAATAATTTTGGAACACTGTTCATAACTTCTAGTTACACAAGAGCGACATGTAATGGAAGTAATACTTCATATCAAACTGGAAGTGGATATCATGGGACTCCATGTGCTTCGCAGGCATATGGAAGACAATATGGTTGGGCTTATAATTCTAACAAATGGTATTTGAATTTATACGGAACTGGTAATCCTGGAACAGAAAGGTGTTTTGATTGTATAAAAGTTTTTCATCAAGTTAAACCAGTAAATACTAATCATGGTAATCAAAATCCAACTATAACCAGTAACAGTTTTGGATATCGTTCCATGTCACCTTCATCAAGTGGATATTATTGGTATAGACCTGCCACCACTGATGGAACTACAAATGGAACTTCTTATAGTAGTAAACCAAACTTTCTCAATTATTTCTATCAATCTACGATAAGAACTGAGCTTAGACCAACTTCTATGCTAACTGCTGGTGTGGAAATGATTGATGCTGGTGTAATTATGTGCTGCTCTGCTGGTAATACGAATCAGAAACTTGTCAGTGCCACACATCCAGACTATAACAATTACATTAACTCTTCAGATAGTGTAGCACTTGATTCTACCTCTGTAAGTGCTTATGGATATACTTGGTATAGGACAGTTAATAGGCAAGGATTTCCAGCACAGGTAGGGCAACAAGGAACTGGTAATAGTAGAATTTACAGAACTATATGTGTTGGTGCTTTAGATTCTGCACATTTAAGTAGTAACACAGGTATGGAGGTCAAAGCAGACTATAGTAATATGGGAGATTTGATTGATTGCTATGCTCCTGCTATTGATACTTTAGCGGCTTGTGATGATAATACAAGCACTCGATATAATCGAAACGATGCTTATTATAGAATAGGTAATACAGACTCTATTGAATCTGAGGATTGTATATTCGGTGGAACAAGTTCAGCAACACCAGTAACTTGTGGAATCATTGCTACAAAGTTGGAACATAATCGTACTTGGACCTGGCAAGATGTAAAAAATTGGTTGAGAGATGATGTTGGAACTCAATCTACATCAGATTTTTATCATGGAGGTGAAGCGACATCTGCTACTGATAGTTTGTGGACTAATCGTGATGTGGTTCATGATGATGAAGTGATTGTAGTTTGGGATGCTGTAAGCGGAACTGAACCCACTAGCGATCTAAAGTTCTCTGGTAATGGTTTATCAATTACTGGTGTTAATCTTAAAATAGTCTAACCTAAATATCTAAAAACTCTGAGAGATGGCAGAAAAGAAGTTTGGTGTAAGAGAGATTAATGTTATCGATCTAACGGGTACTCCCACGATTGAGAGCACAGGCACTTTAAATATTAACGCTGGAAGTGGTTCTGATGTAAACATCAATACAGATCTTAATGTCACTGGAGTTGTCAGTGATACTGCTGGTAGCCTTAGAAATCTTCCTCAAGTATCTAAGAGTTCTGCTTACACTTTAATTGCTTCTGATACTGGTAAGCATGTTAGTATATCATCGGGTGGAGTTACTATTGCCTCTGGTGTTTTTAGTATTGGTGATGTTGTAACCATCTATAATAATAGTTCAAGTAGTCAAACAATTACTCAAGGAACTTCAGTTACTTTAAGGCAGGCAGGAACTTCTAATACAGGAAATCGAAGTCTTTCTTTATATGGAGTGGCAACTCTTATGTGTGTTGCTTCTAATACGTTTGTTATTTCTGGTGTAGGATTATCATAATATGTCAATAGTATCTCAATCAGTTTTTTTAGGTTTCACTCAAGGACTTCCAACATATTCCCTAGGAACATCCTCTACTTCCGTAAATGAAGGTTCTACAGTAACATTTACGACCACTACTGCTAATGTATCTAATGGAACAACATTATATTGGTCTGTAAGTGGTGGTGTATCTTCAAGCGACTTTACTGTCAATTCTACAACTGGTTCTTTTACTATTGGTAGTAACGGACAAGGATCAGTTAGCTTGACATTAAGTTCTGATTCTTCTACAGAGGGAACCGAATCTTTTACCTTCTATGTAAGGACTGGTAGCACTAGTGGAACAATAGTTGCAACCTCACCTCTAATTACAGTTAACGATACCTCAATTAATCCTCAACCATTTAGTGCTAGTTACGTTATTATTGGTGGGGGCGGAGGAGGAGGAAAATTTAATGGTGGAGGTGGCGCAGGTGCTTATCGCACTGCATCATCCACTCTGCAAACAGGAACTAATTATCCTATAACAGTTGGTGCTGGTGCTGCTAGATATGCGGGTCAGGGACAAAATGGTAACTCTTCTACTGCGTTTGGAATAACTGCTCCTGGTGGAGGTGGAGGAGGAACCAGAGGATATAATAATTCACCAGGATATGCTTCTGGTGCTGGTAGTCCAAGTCCTGGTGGTTCTGGTGGTGGTGCTAGTGCATATGATACTCCGCCTGGTGCCCCTGGTGGTGGTTCTGGTAGTTACGGAAGTCCTGGTGGTCCAGCATTTAATGGAACTGGATGGGGTGGTTCTGGTGGAGGTGGAGTTGGTAGTTCAGGATCTTCTCACCCAAATGGTAGCACTGGTGGACCTGGAGGGAGTGGAACTAATATACCATCACCTTTAGGTAGCGGACAGGTTTGTGGTGGTGGAGGGGGAGGAAATTATAATCAGGGACCTGCCGGTAGCGGATCTTATGGTGGTAAACCTGGTTCTAATGGTGGAGCAGGTAGTCCTGCACCAACCTATCATGATGGTACTGGTAATACTGGTGGTGGAGGAGGAGGATGTAATGAATCGGGACCAGGTAGTGCTGGTGGAAGTGGAGTAGTTTTAGTAAGCAAGCCATCAAGTTTTACTGTATCTAATCCTGGTGGTGGTCTTACTTTAAGTACATACCCAACTTATGTTAGAATTACTGGTGGATCTGGAAATCTTATGTTTATATAAAAATGGCACATTACGCACTGTTGGATGATAATAACGTAGTAGTTCAGGTTTTTCCTGGAGTTGATGAATATACTGATGGTGTTGATTGGGAACACCACTATGGCTCTATGCACCAAATGACTTGTAAAAGAACCTCCTATAATACTTGTGGTAATTATCATCGTGCAGGAGGAACTCCATATAGAAAGAACTTTGCATCTGTCGGTTTTGTTTATGATGAGGAGAAAGACGCTTTTATACCTCCAAAACCTTTAGAATCATATGTTCTAGATGAGGATAAGTGTGAATGGTATCCTCCTATAACTCAACCACAATTGACAGAAGGTCAAACTGGGATGTATGTTTGGAATGAGGAAGCATATCAAAATGACAATACCCAAGGTTGGGAATATTTTGACTATTCATAAATAACTAAAAACCTATAATGGCTAACAACAGGGAGTTATCACAACTTGGTTTTATAGTTAATGTCGATGACTCCAATCAGAGTCTTGGCATTGGTTCTAGTGTTGGTATTGGAACAACTTCCCCAGATTATAAACTGGATGTTCGTGGTGATATAAACTTCAGTCAGGAACTCTACAAAGACGGAGTACTTTTTAATCCACAGTCTGGTGTTGGTGTAGGTTTAGGAACTGTTACACCAAACAGTGGAATAATAACTGGAAGAATTGGTGTAGGATTCACTGATATTAACTTTATTGGTAGTGGAATAACTGTTACTGGTTACGGAACGACAGTCGTTGTTGACCTTAGTTCTATTGCTGCTGCTTCTGCCCAATCTGCTCAACAGGGAGGTACAGCTGGAGATGATGTTATCCGACTTGCTATTGCTTTTGGATAAATACTTTGAGGTCTTGAATTGTAGATGTACTAGGTTAACAGATGGCAAATACCTTTAAACTCAAAACAAAGTCTAGTGTTGGTACAACACCGCAAAATGTTTATGTAGTTCCTAGTGCTACTACTACAACTATTATTGGAATTTCTCTTGCCAACATATCTGGAACAGGTATAAATGTAAGTATTGGGGTTGATAGACCAGTTGGGGATAATGTAAAATTACTAAAAGACGCACCAGTTCCTCAAGGTGCTACCTTGGAATTCATGCAGGGTAATAAAGTTGTTCTGGAAACAGGAGATACTTTAACATGTGAGAGTGATGTAAACAATAGCATAGACGTTTCAGTCACCCTTATGGAGATGACCTGATATGGCATTAGATAGACTCACACAGGTACGTGGTGGTGGTATTGAATCACCACTTGAATTAGTTGGTGATCTAAGTGGAAATAATGCTAATTTTGTTGGTGTTATCACAGCATCAACTTTCAGTGGTACAATTATTGGTGATGTTGTTGGAACAGCTTCAACTGCTGGTTTTGCTAGAACATCTTTCTTTCTAGCAGGAACTCCCGATATAGTTGTTGGCACTATTAATGCGACTGATATAACCGCAACATCTTTCTCTGGTAATGGTCTCAATCTAACTTCTTTAGACGCATCCAATCTTGCTTCTGGTATTGTTCCGGATAATAGATTCCCTACAACACTTCCAGCAGTATCTGGTGCTAATCTAACTAATCTTAATGCTTCAAATCTTTCGTCTGGAATTTTACCTGATGCTATATTTCCATCGGTATTACCAGCAATATCTGGCGCTAATCTAATTT
>VMHT01041728.1_pt1 | contig 12654 bp, 15 predicted proteins | sample 4693611 | NCBI WGS metagenome assembly VMHT01 (sample SAMN12280063, study PRJNA550983) | marine metagenome | isolation source: seawater sampled from same location over 5 years 0.02-0.2 micron viral filtrate | place: USA: collected off the coast of southern California halfway between the port... ... | reverse complement strand
GTGGCTCTGTTTTACAACATAATAAGCCCAGACCTGTTTGAAGCGCCGGGATACTATGACAAAGTAGTATCGCCCGGAACTCAAGTAGAGATTGCGTCACCAACAAGAACTACAGAAGAAGCCCAGCAAACATATGACAGGGACTACGCTCTTGATGATAACACAGTAAATAACCTAGACGCATATGCGGCAACTGTAGGCCTTTTGCTAAAACAGGATGCAGTGGGGTGGCACAGGCCGTTCTTTAAAAAGAATACAGCAGAACATAACGCCATAGAGATTAGACTTGGTAGACCTCTAACTTTTAGAGAGCAAAGCATTTTTGCAGAAGAAATGTTTAAAGAGTTTGGCCATGACGAATTTGGCGGAGTTGCCACAAGGCAGGGACTAAGGGTTATCCACTGGCCCCATAGGTATAGTGAGGGAATCCTAGAATCTGAAAAACAAAAAAAAGTTTTGAATAAAGAATTATTAGCAGAAGAAAACAAAATCTTCAGAGAGAAAGTAATAGAGGCAAAAGGCAAAGCTCTTAAACGCTTGGGCATAAAAGAAGAAGATGCACTAGAATTTCCATTTTATGCAGAGACAGGATACATTGATAATAACTGGACGGAGAATTTAAATGGCGAAGAATACATCGAATATATTAGACAAGGACGACCCGATGTTCTCGGAGAGAGTCTCCTTTTCATCTCTAAACTCCAAGAGCGGGTCGCGGGGGTCGAGCAAATCTACTCAACCAATCATGGATGGACAGTCAATCAAGAACTTAATTCAATCTACCAAGAAGGCCGAACAACAGAAGACATAGGTAGTGACCTTGGCCTTAGTGAGGAAGAGATTTCTGACACATTGTTGGCGCGAGAGGCGGCGCGCACAGCCGGAACGGGCGGAACAAGATACAGCATAAGGCCCGGCCCCCTATCAAATAGAACCTTTGAGTCAATTCCAAACAAATCTGGCGACCCAGTATTTGGTACGTTTACGAGTCTGAACGGTGATACGAAGCGGGTAATTATGACCCGTGGTAAACACACAGACAAAGAAGAGCGGCTGTTTACAAAAGACCCGACAACAAAAAGAAAGATTTATACCGAAAGGGTTCATGGGCTAGAGCATATAAGCGGCAAGGACAGAAGGCATACGGGTGCTTTTGATAGTTTTGGTAAGGGAGATGACGGCGTTTTAAATGGACTAGAAGCCTTGTTTGAGCGACTAGAAACCAAGCAATTTGGTAGACCAAAAAGAATACCCTTTATAACTGTTAAGGATAGGGGACAAGAAACCAGAGTTGTAAATGAAAATAAAATAAAAAAAGAAGGGGGCGTCTACGCGATTGAAGTGCCGTTTGAGCAGGGCAGAAGATTTCCTGTTGAGTCCGGTCACATTCACCTTCTCTGGTTTGGCCCAGATAACGGAATGGGCAGAGACTTCAAGGGCAATAAACGCCAACAAGTTATGAAACTTGTCGTTGGTCGTGCGTTTGTAGACAGGCCAAACGAAGTATTAGAAATTTATAATGCTACCCCGACAAGAGAAAAGCTCGAAAGCCTGCTTGAGGAAAGAAAGCGCCTGATAGATACCTTTGATTCAGAAGGTCAAGTTACGATACAGGGAATAACATTCAACAAGTCATCTGACGTAGAAAGTTTAAAAAAGACAGTATCTGAGCTTGAGCTTAGGTTAGACAGTCCCACCTTGGTCGAGGCGCTTGGCCCAGAATTTGACCCCAATAGTGCGTCAATTTTAATACCGCTGACGGCCTTTAAGTTTACAGAAGCCGAAGCCTTTAAAACTATGGGGCCAAGACAAGACCAACGGACGGGAGAAATTGTTACTCCAGCTAAAGCTGAACAGCTTCAAGCCATACAAAATCAATTTGAAATTGATGAGGCGATGCGTAATCCACGCAGTATACAAAACAAAGAAGACCCCAACAGAAGATTTAGTATAGTTCCAACACACCCCACAGTGGGTGTGAACCCAAATGCCACAACACAAATAGATAACGCAAGGGGCGTTCACCTGTATGGCAAGAGCGCAGAGTTCTTGGCTAAAGTTCTTGAGGTTCCCATAAAAGCCATCAATGCCACTGGGTTGTTTGGGGAGATAAGCGCAAAGGAAACCACGGACGCTCTGGTTACCAAACTGCAAGACTCATTCCTGCCCATAGGACAGTTCCTAGACGAGATAAGAAAGGCTGGCTTTGGAGTTGCGGATGTCATGGACGCATACTTGGTTGAGGAAGAGTTCCACAACAAGACAGGGTACATGCTCAGAAGAGCGAATGAAATATTTGAGAAACCAATAGCAAACAAAATTAAGGGACTGCCTGTTAACCCACAGCTAAACTCTGCCCTGTCTGCAATACGAGGGGTTGATGGTAAGGGGTTCTTTGCCAGCATGATGGCGATAGGTCAAAACCCAAAAAAGGCCTTGGCCGAAGCCTATCTTTTTGCCCAACACGCAAAAGAAAGAAATGAATACATACGTCAGATAGACCCATCAAACACCGCTGGCTCTGGTATGACAGACGTAGAAGCAGATGCAATACTGGCAACGATAGCCTCCTTCCCGCCCGCGCAAAGGGCGTTGAACTCTTTGTCAAACGATGTGCAAGACCTCGTAAAAGCCACAACCGAAATGAATATTGTCACTGGACTTGAGCCAGACAGACAGGCAGAGGTTACATATGTAGGCACACAGAACAGGGTTCCCTATCCGCAATATCAAAACTATGTGCCGCTAAAAGGTTTCTTGGAAGTAGACCCAGAGCAATCAGAAGCGGAAGCAGAGCAAACACTAAGAAAAAATAAAGATAAGTATGGTGCCAAAGGTCAGGAATATATCGCCGCCTTGGGTCGCGGAGACTACCCGACAGACATACTGGTGTCTTTGTTTAATCAGCATCAGAGAGCGATTGACCGTGGGCAAAGAAACTTAGTCGGTCAGGCGTTTTTCAAACTGATAGATGACACAGAAGAAATCAGCACTAGGCGGGTGGGCTTTGACGAAAACGAAAGACTTGTCTCCATAGAAAAGACAAGAGAGGAGCTTGCCTTAGAAATACAAAATAACAACAGAATACCAGAGGCAGAAAAGACAGCCCTCTTGTCCCGCTTGGACAGCATCTTTGAAGACGGAGAAACTATAAACATTGAGCGCGTGAGTGAGTACAGAGACATCGTGCGAGGTGTTGCAGAGGTCGGCCCAAGAACAAAAGGCAAAAGAGTATTAAGCAAGAAAGGTTATGTAAAAAAAGTAAATTTTGTTGATAGGGATGACCCCAATACTATAAGCGTGAAGTTCAACGGGGAAGAAGTGGCCCTCACACTTACTGATGCCCGTATTGCAAAAGCCCTCAAGGGTGCGACAGGTCTGGGGCCAGACAACACAAACAGACTTGTTAGAGGTATGACAACTGTTAACAGGTTCTTGTCCAGCATTAATACTAGCTACAACCCTGAGTTCTTTATCACTAACTTTATCCGCGATATTGCGACTGGCCTTACAAATGTTAAGGCAACAGAGCTAGATGACATAGCCAAAGAAGTAGCAAAGGGTCTGCCATCTACGCTGAAAAATCTGGCTGGCATCATAAGAAGCGGCGAGACAAACGAGCTATCACAGATATACACAGAGTTTTTGCAAGACGGTGGGCAAAGCGCACTCAACATGGTTGATAGCTTGGAGCAACAAATCGGCAAGATGGACTCCATACTTGGCGATGCCAATGACCCTAAACTTGTAAGCCAATTTAGGAAGGGCGTTGATAAATTAACAGACACACCCCTTGCTCAGTTTGTCGAAAACTATAACAGCGTAATTGAAAACGCTATCCGTGTTTCAACATACAAGACATTGAGGGCGCGTGGCTTCACTCGCGCAAGGGCTGGGTCAGCCGCAAGAAACGTCACAGTAAACTTCTCTAAGGGCGGGGATATGAAAATCCTGATGAACTCGCTCTACCTATTCTACAACGCATCCATACAAGGTAGCTTTGCGTTGATGTCTGCCGCAGTAAGAAGCAAAAAAGTTCAGAAGATATGGCTCAGTGCTGTAGCCGCCGGGTTCCTGATAGACCAGTTAAACGCGCTCTTCTCTGGGGAAGACGAAGACCAGCAAAGAATTTACGACAAGATACCGGATTATGTTCTGGAGCATAACGTAATCATTACTCTGTCAGGCTTGGGCGGCAGAGAGTATCTCGCCATACCAATGCCATACGGACTAAACTTTGCTGTGAACATGGGCCGTAGTCTGTCTCGAAGAGGTCGGGGCGGATACACAAACGGCGAGTTTATTAACTCGTTCTTTGGTACATTTGTAGATGCAGTCAATCCGATTGGCGGCTCGGAAAGCCTAGGAAACTTTGTATTCCCGACTGTGCTTGACCCGTTTGTTGACACCTTGCTTGACAACGAGGACTTTGCAAACAAGCCTGTCTACAAAGAAGGGTCACCCTTTGGATTGCAGAAACCAGACAGTCAGTTGTACTGGTCAACAACATCACCAATATTCAGGAACACTGCCGACTTCCTCAACACAGCAACGGGCGGCTCGTCAGCAAGGTCGGGGCTTATCGACTGGTCGCCTGATGTCATGGAGTATTGGTATGGCTTCCTGACTGGCGGCGTGGGGCGCTTTGTAGAAAGGTCTGGCCGCTTTGCGTTCAACGTGGTGGATGACCCAGTCTCATTGTTTAGCGAAGAGGGCATAAGACAGGTACCGTTTGTCCGTAAGATAATCGGTTCTGTTAGTTCACGGGAAGATACAACAAGGTTCATAGCAGGGCGCGACCAGATACTTACAGTAGAAGCAGATTTGAAAGATGCCATAGCGAACCAAGACATGAACCGGATAAAGTCTATTCGTTCACGCTACGCAAAAGAGCTAAAGCTTCTTGGCAGAATGAAGGCAACCAACAACATGCGTAACAGATTGATTAGACGCAAGGCCCAGATAGCCAAAAACCCACGCATATCTGAAGCAACAAAACAAAAACTGCTCGACAAGATAGACGAGCAGTTACAGAAAGCAACCCAGCGTGGGAACCTAGTTGTGTCAGAGTTGTACAGATAAGTTAGATTCTAACTTTTTATGCTTGTTTATATATTCAGCTAGTTCATTTGCCGTGTGCGGGTTATCTAGCACAAGGCCTACGGCCCAGTTGCACTCATTGCACAGAAGGCCGCGCACTGTTTTGGTGGCGTGGCAGTGGTCAACAGCAAGAACGGGATAGCCCTGCTTGCCTACTTTTGCTGGCTTCTTGCAGACTGCACATTGATGGTTCTGTTCTTCCATCATTTTCATGTACTCGTCCCAGCTTATCCCATACCGCCACTTTAGTTGGGTGTTCTTTGTGGCTATATAATTCTTGTGTTTGTGGTCGTTCCGCGCTTTGTTGGCGCAAGGGCGGCAAAGATTTGCTCTTCTTTTATCTTTGGCTCTATAAACCGCTCCGCACTCTCGGCACTCCCTGCTAATCATTGCTAAACCTGAATGTCATCCATGCTTTTAAACATTGTCTTTGGTATGACAGCGCACGGCTCTACTTCCATAAAAGCATCGTCCTGCTTTTGACCGCCGACTATGTATGGAAATTGCATGGTTAAATCTACCCATGTTATTTCATCAGGCCATTGCATAAACATCACTACTGGTTTGCCCGTAAGCATCTGCAATATCGTTGCGTTCTTTGTCACATCTAAGGGGATGTACGCAGAGAATAAATCACCGCATTGCCTGACCTCTACAAAGCTAAGTATCTCGCCCTGCCTTACCGCCACATAGTCCACGCTATACTTGTTGGACATGTTGTGCAGGGTTACATCGAACCTGCTTTCGATGGCGTTTATTATGTCACTCTTTTGGTTTTCACCCATTCCAATAACTCCCCTCTGTCAAACCTGTAGTTTTTTCTACCGCGCTTCCCCATCAAAGCAGACAATGAGTATGGCTTTGGGAATGTCTCGTCGGAGTTCATTAGATTATAAACAGTGTTTCGATGAACGCCCAAAAGCTTGGTCACCTCTATCAGCGTCATAAATTGATTTTCTTTACTTGCTACTTCGTTTTCAGCCATGTTTGGAAGTCCTCTCTAAGTTGTACAAACCTCACTCTTGCATCAGCGTTGTTGTCAAATTCACTGCGCGACCTTACGCCCAGCCTGTCCCTAACTATTTCAGTTGCACTATCTTCTGTGTCTGTTCCAAGAAAGGTTTGAAAGTCTGTGTCCCTGCACAAAAGCCCAGCACTAGCCTTTAGCTTCTTTATCTCTTCTAACTCTGGCCCATGCTTTGGTGTTTCGTCATCTGCCAGCGCAACCAGCGCCACGCCATACCTCTGACCAACAAAGTCAGTATGTAACTTTGGTGGACACTCCTGTGGATGCACGGCAAGGCGCAAGATTATCCCGTCCTTGTTCTGTGTCATGCCAATCTTGACCGCCTCAAATGAAAGCGCGGCCTCTCTGTACTCACTCATGTTTCCTCACAATCTGGTACAAATCTGCGGATGTATTGTTTGCAAACATCTGCAACATTTCTGTTTACGTCCTTCATGGTTTTCACCTGACCGCCATGCGTGTACCACATATACACAACAGGCAGTTTGCCAACGTCTATGATTTCATCGGGGGATGTGTCGTGTTCAGCAATAAACAACAGCACGTTTTTGTCGGCTTCATACAGAGCCTCGCCAATATGCTGTAGCAATAGTCGTTGCCCAGTTGGAACCTCTGTGCCAGCAAGCTTTAACTCGCCAAAGATAAACACCCGACCACCAATCTCATAAGCCAAATCAATATCGCTGGGCGTGTGCTTGCCAATAAACAGGTTGCGAAAACTTTTCAGTTGTCCCATCCGTTCCTTGTATTTAATCACTTCATCCATTAAATGCGTCCCAGCTTTTAGTTGCCCAGTCTATGGGGTCTATGCCTTGCAACGCCCACCATTGGATTTCTTTCCCGTGAGCGTGTAGTTCCATGTGATGTTTGTGGCAGAGGGGAACGCACCAGTTATCTCCAACCTTACGAGCCATAGCCTTCGGCTCTGCAAAGGTAACGTGATGCGCCTCTCCCCCCTGTCCACAAACCAAACAAGGTTGACCCCGTAGGGTTTTAAGGTAGCTTTCGCTCCTGACCCTAGAAGGGGATGCTGTCGTCAATCGGCTTTTTATTTTCGGCATTGTCTTTTTTCTGCCATTGTCCGGTTTCCTCGAACACATTACCGACAAGACTGAGAAAGGTGTTGCCGTTCTTGGATACCTTGCGCCACCCGACCATTCGGAACTTTGCCCTGTCGATAGTTGGGTCGTTTCGTAACTGCTCAACAAGGTCGTCTATTACCTCGCGGCTTATTTCAAAGTTGCCTTGATACTGTGGAGACTTTTCGCTCTTCCGCTTGCCCTCATCTACAGTAAACAATGCGCCCGATGGGGCGTATGGACTATTCGCCATTCTCTTTTTCCTTCTCTTCTATCTGTTTAATTTTTTCACGTTGTTGTTCGCCAAGCTTTACGAAGTCATCCCAGCGGTCAGTATCTCGCAACACATCAATCGGGCCTGTGTTCATTTTGAGAAACTCATTTAGGTGTTCGGTTGTATCGCAGTCAGGCATGAAGACCCTCATGGCCTCATAGACAAGGTCTTTTAAATCAGTATCGTCCTCAACCGTGACCTCTGTGTCACGCCCGTCAGGACTAATCACTGTTGCCTTGTCTTCTTTCTTGGGCTTGCCCTGCTTCTTTGCTGGCTTGGTTTGCAGTGCCTCTTCCTTGCGGCCTACAGCTTCCATCTCATTTGCAGATGCATATTCTCCGCCAGCCAAACCGACACTTGCCAATGCCCTACCGATTGCGCCAGTCTCCGCGTTCTCTAGGGCGGATGTTTTATTGACGTTGGTTGAGCCACGCAGTTCCTCTGCGTGACCCGACCCAACAACCCGATGAACGACCTCATTGCCCATCACTGTAGCCTCTGTAACAACCGCCTTCATTCTAACGTAGGTGTCATCACAATATTCGATGGACGTTTCGATGCCATAGCGGTGACCAAAGTGTTTGCGGAAAATTTCCACGCGGTCTTTCACCATCGTGTATTTTTTGCCGCCCCTCATCTCCACGCCAAGGCGCTCGTTGATTTCGTTCAGTTCGAGAACCGCCGCCCCTAGGCTTGTGTCCTCGCCCCATGTTGGGGTTTTGTCAGATGCTGACTTTTTAGTTGCCATTTACGACAGCCCCTGTCTTCCAAACACCAAAGCCGTTTTCCAATAGCCTATAAGCGGGCTTGTAACCACTGGCGCGGACAGCGCTTCCAGCCCGTATCTGCTCCTTCTTGGTTTCAACCTTGACCATATCGCCCACTTCCATCTTGGAAACCGCTTGAAGCAGTTCCTCATACTTAGATTGCCGTGGTGGTATTGGCATATTTTTAATGATTGTGTATTTTCCTAGTTCCATTTTACGCTCCCATGCGTTGGCAAATGTCTGAGACATTGCAGTAATTCCCTTCACACCTTGTCCGTGCGCCCGCTCTAGTTTCAATCGTTAGACCCGAAGGGTTGGGCTGGTCTGCGATATAGTGTTCCGCTTTTTCAAACGAATTAAGTACACGCAATGCTCTCTTTTGCTTGTGCTTCTTGACAGCAAACGTGTCTGGCTTTTCCCACATCTCGTCAGACGAGCAGGGGGGAAGCTCTTGCTTGGTGTCCCAAGCCTGTTGTGTGTCTTGATGTAATGTGACGCGCTCGTTGATGTACTCGACACGCTTGTCGTAAGTCCACAGTGGGACATCAACCATCGTCACTGGTGCTTGTGGGTAGGACGGGTCTACTTCCGCTTTCTTGCGTTGCCAGTCGCGCAGGATGGCGCATATCTGTAGCTTGTTGACCCGACTTGGGCATTGGCTCTCAATGAGATGGGCGTAGCAGTTTAGCTGTCGCTCCCAATCTTCTTTACCAAGTATGACTGACCACACACTGGTGACCTTGTAGTCTATGACATCTACCTTTGGCCCACCCTGAATGTAGTGGTATTGATAGTCCACTGCACCCGAAAGCACCCAGTCTTTTATGACCATGTTCAGGCGTTCTTCTTTGATTACCCCGTCAGTCTGATTGCTCGTTTCCAATATGTGATGGACTGCCGTGCCGAACAAAGACCAGACGCGGTCAACCGCATCCATCTCGATTTCGTCGGCACCAATGCTGTTAAGCAATCGCACACGGGGGCTGTCGATTAATTGTGTCACGCTAATGTCTGCATCGCCCCGTGAATATTTATCGTTGCGGATAAAATCCAAGAAAGGCTCGGGCAAATTATGTTTGTTGGTGAGTTTCATTCACCCATCTCGTCAATGTAGGGGTCGTCTTCCCACCGCTTGCGATATTCATAAACGCTCTCGTGTTTATTTAAATCAACGATGTGATGCACACTGCCTATCTCAGTGAGTGTAACTTTCACACCATCAGCCTCACTGCGAAGGTTGTCTTTATCTTTGTCATCAATGCCCATTTGTATTGCCTCTTTGTGAAATAGATGTTTAATATATAAGAACGCACAATCAATAGTCAAGAGGAATATAAATGAATAAAGTTAGACATCTAACCTTTTGTATTCTGGGAGAGCCAGCAAGCAAATCAAACTCTCGCCGCCTTGTCAGTATTCGTGGCAAGCCAGCGTTCATAAAATCAAAGAAGGCGATTGAATATTTAAAGTTGTTTAATCAGCAATGCCCAAACCCAGATGAAAAGTTCACTGAAGATGTAAGAGTGGATATAATTATTTATTACGCTAGCCGCAGACCAGACTTGGATGAGAGTGTCATATTAGATGCGATGCAGGGGAAGGTGTATCAAAACGACAGACAGGTGAAACAAAAGCGTATCTATTGGGGGTTGGATAAAGATAATCCCAGAGCAATTATTAATGTATCTCCCGTTAACGAAGATGACTTCCCAGATTATTTAGAAAAATCCTTGACTGCCGATTAGTGTTTTATTATTTATTATAATTATAATACTACTTAGTAGTAAGAATACTTATAAGTAAAACTAATTAGTAGTTAGCACCTGACTTTTTTAATTTCTTTTTGACTCTGCTGGCGAACCCCCCTAACGTAAAGGTGTTAGACATGGGAGCGTCAAACATGGATTATGAGTACGAAAGTGGCTCAGAGATAGAGCCTGTTATGAGAGCCGTTCAAGGCCTTAGAGTTGGACAGCACAGGATTGTGTGTCCTCATTGCAGTCATCAGCGAAAGAAAAACAAAGACAGGTCGATGTCCGTTGAGATATTGGACAACGATGTGCGCTACAAGTGCTGGCACTGCGGCGTAGACGGGGCGTTTGGTGTACAGAAGCAAGTAAAGCCAGCGCCCTTTGAGCCGGAGCCAAGCAAATCACCCGACCTCATGCTGAAACCGTTGAAGAAAGCGGAGTTGGATTGGTTGCAATCGCGTGGCATCAGCAAAGAAGTAGCAGAAAAGTTCAGCGTACAGGGTGTGCGAGCTTTCATCCCGGGAGCCGGGGCTGTTCAGTCGTGTGTCGCTTTTCCGAACTTTTCTGACAGCTATCCCACCGCTTATAAAATCAGGTCGATAGACAGCAAAAACTTTATTTGCTCAGGCAGTCCTAAAAATCTTTTTGGCATGAGCATATTCGAGGGCGACACGCTCGTTATATGTGAAGGGGAAATGGATTGTCTTGCGTTTGCAGAGGCAGGGGTAGCGGCTGTGTCCATTCCAAATGGAGCAATCAACAAGGTCGTTGATGGCAAGGTTGACCCTTCGGACGACAAGAAATTTCAGTATCTGTGGGACAATAAAAAAGTTCTGGAGAGTTTGGATAAGATAATCATTGCGTGCGATGACGACCCAGCAGGGCAAGCCACCAGCGAGGAGTTGGCGCGGCGTCTTGGCAAAGACAAAGTGTTCGTTGTGCATTACCCAGAGGGGTGTAAGGACGCGAATGATGTGTTGCTGACGCACGGAATTGACGGGGTCGTCGGACTGGTTGATGGCGCAAAGCCGCTCCCAATCTCCGGTCTGTATGACCCCGACCACTTTTACCAGACGGTTGATGAAATCTATGCTCATGGTCTGGGGCAGGGGGAGACGACTGGATATAAAAACGTAGACGAGTTGTATACGATACGAGAGGGCCAGCTAACTGTCGTTACAGGTATACCATCATCAGGAAAATCAGAGTTCATCGACCAGTTGATGGTGAACCTAGCTGAAAACAGGGACTGGAAGTTTGCTATATGCTCGTTTGAGAATGAGCCAAGCCTTCACATATCCAAGCTGGCGAGTAAGTATTTACGCAAACCCTTCTTCGATGGGGTGACCCAGCGCATGAGCCATGACGAGTTGGGTGAAGCAAAGAAATTTATCAGTTCTAATTTCTGTTTTGTTTATCAGGCAGACGGTTCGTTATGCACTATAGACCACATCATCTCGCGGATTAAGGCGGCGGTCTTGCGCTACGGTATTCGGGGTGCGGTGATTGACCCATACAATTACATAGAGCGAGACAGGTCTATGTCTGAAACAGATTGGGTCAGCGAGATGCTTACCAAGTTGCGAGTGTTTGCACAGGCGCATGACATCCACGTTTGGTTCGTTGCCCATCCTGCTAAAATGAAACGACTGGTCGATGGCACCATACCCGTACCGACAGGCCATGACATATCGGGTTCGGCGGCGTTCTATGCCAAGGCAGATGTCGGCCTGACTGTTCATAGAGCAGACCTAGAAAGTGAAATATCTCAAATCATAATTTGGAAATGTAGGTTTAGTTGGGTGGGAAAACAGGGCAAGACAGAGTTGCGTTATGATAAGCCGACATCGACTTACAGCGAGAAAACCTACGACCCGTTCCTGTCTACGAAAAACGACAGAAGCTATAACACAAATTACCCGTTCTAAAAAGTTAGACCTATAACAAAAAAAGACCCCCCGCTAAATTAATAGCGAGGGGTTGGTCGGGTGTCCTATGATGTCAATGGTTAGGTGCTGGCACACCATAAAACTTGCCACTGCCCGTCAGCGGTCAGGAAAAGCCAGCTTATTCTGGTGCGTCTGATAGCAGATACTCCGCTGACAGACTACTTTGATAGACTTGTTCGGCAGATGGGTGATTGCGTGTAACAAAAGCACAACCATCCGACAGCCCGTGTAGGCTTTCTGCATCGACCAAAAATCTAGTGCGTTCATCACCCGATATTTTGGTGACGATATATTCGCGTGTCGTTTTAATTCTTTTGGCGCTCATTGCCGACCTCCGTGTAGTGAAAGATTGATACAACGACTGCTTCTTTAGACAGACAGCAAATGACATTGCCATCGTGGTCTTCTAGAAAATAATCGCCCGTAAAGACATCAACATCTGCCGTGGCGACCTGCTTTGGTTGCAAGCCCGCCGCCCGACATTCATTGCGGTATGCATCGCAAAGGTTTTCAAACATCTCAACCATCACTTATCGCTCTATAAATTATTATCATTCCAGATAATAAAAATATTAAACCGATTGCGTACGGGAGCCAATGGTCTATTGACGCCCGTGCATACAGTGCGCCCATGCCAATGAAGGCGAGGCCGCACATAAGGTTTCCAGCCCTACGCATCAATCTTTGCCGCTATGCCGATGGAGCCG
>VMHT01031087.1_pt1 | contig 12657 bp, 14 predicted proteins | sample 4693611 | NCBI WGS metagenome assembly VMHT01 (sample SAMN12280063, study PRJNA550983) | marine metagenome | isolation source: seawater sampled from same location over 5 years 0.02-0.2 micron viral filtrate | place: USA: collected off the coast of southern California halfway between the port... ... | reverse complement strand
TAATACCTATTTGGTATCTTATAATAGTATAGTAAAGTTAGCTGAAAGTCAACTCCCTTTTAAAATTCTTTTGCTTTTTTCCATACATTTCCTTTCATTTTTCCGTTACTCCAATTTATATATCCTACTCGTTCCATACCTATTTTTTGATAGAACTTATTTGCAGGCACGTTTTCAGCTCGCACTGTAAGATATACATTACCGTAAACATGATCAAAGTATTCTTTTATCACTTTGACAGCTTCACCTGTTCCTTTGTTTTTAGCAACAATCTGATGTATGATATAGTCACCTGTTTTTGTGGTTACATCGGAATCTCTACCGATAGGGCCTGTTCGTTTGTATCGTTGTTGTGTGATAAGAACATTGTCCTGTATAATAACTTGACCCCATTCTAGTCTGTTTCTTACATGTGACTTTCGTACATGAGGAAACCATTCTTTGTTTGTATCAAAAAAGTCCCAAGCGGTATCAAAATCATCTGGTGTGGCATAAATCATAGAAAGTCCTCTAGTGTGCCACGTTTGGTAGCGGCAAATAAATCAATGGATGTGTCACGGGCAAAACACCACACATTTTCAATGTAAGATTTGTCCATGAATTCATCCATTGCGTTTTTGTCAAAGTTACCGTCCTCATCCTTGAAGACAGAAGCACCTTGCGGCCGTTGCATTATACGCATACCGATCTGTCCTAGAAACTGTTCTCTTAGGGAATCGACAAGTTCATCGCCTGAGCGATACCGTTTTCCTTTGATCTTTGGATCAAGTATGTTTACCATCATCACACCACGTTCACTTAGTGAGTTAAAACTGTTATGTGATACAGGAAGATAGAAATCATCTCTCCACTTTTCATATTGATTAAACTTGGCCCACGATTGCAGTTCTTCTTTTTCACCACCTTCGTTATACCGTTCTGTTGAAAAGTATGGTGGGGAAGTGAAGGCACAATCTACGTTCTCGATTTCATCCCACGGCAAATCTTCTGCACCACAATTGTACATCTGAACCGTTTTCTTACCACCAGTAAGTTTATCAAAAAACTTGATCATTTCTTTGTATCGGGCAAATGTATTTGGATTCGGATCACAGCCAATATAGTGTGTCGCATTAGACGCATAGAACGCCGTCAGTCTATCACCCCAGCCCATAGAGGTGTCCAACACCGTCTTGGCATTAGTCATCTCGTATACGGTCTTGGCAACAATCGGTTTGAACTGTGTAGCGATATATGTACCGAGACGAAAACTCATTGTATATGTGCGTGACGTAAGCTCCTGATGATCATTTACACCACGAAAGATAGGCCCAAATGCACCCCAAAGATTATCACCTTCATTCCATCGTGTCACAGGAGCCTTATATCCGTAAGACCCACAGGACATTCGTAGATCATGCATGAAAGAATCACTGGTATAATTAAACGTAGGTGGAGCTTGAATTACTCCCAAACCATAATCACTATATGGATATTTGTAATCATCGTACTTTTCCATAACTTCTTTTTCAGAGGACATAATGTAATTTGTCCAATCAGCTTTCTTCAGTTTATGAAAGGTCTTGATTACCTTATCCTTATTGAATTCGTGCAACGGATAGGGTGGTTTCTCATTTGTAATAAAATCTGCAAGAGTTCTACGAAAGTCCTCTTTTCCATATTTCTCTATTGTGTCTAAAAACAACGGCCGACTCATCACAGGTAAACCTGTACTGTCAACACATTTGTGTAGCAAATCATATAGTTCCATTATAAAAAATCCAACAAATTACCTTGTGTCCCATAACTAGTGTCGATTGACCAATTGATCTTTTCAGCGATAAACTTGATTGGTTCGACAAATGCTTTTTCGTATTGTGTATCATAGTCGATATATTTGTGAATGTCAAGTTCCTTTGGAACTTTTGTCATAAAAGAAAACGCAGTTGAAGTATAGATGTTTGGCTGTTTCAAGTGTAGAAAACGAATCTTGTCTCCCTCTTGAATTTTTACATATTTGTTACCTAACTTATTTTTCTCTAGTAAGAAGTTATACAGTATGGCTCCCTTGACATGGATAGGAGCGCCAGACTTGAACAACTGAGAGTCACCACGAAACTTCTTTACACCATTACAACTTCTTGGATATGCGATCTCTTCTGGCGGCAACTCCATGAACTCTTCTCTAAACTCCTGTATAAAGGTATTTAGCATTTTCTCATCACCGCTCATGATGATTGGTAGAGCTTGTTTAAGTTTCTCTCGACAAGCCGCAGGCGTAGATGACTTGACTGCTTCGATACCCATGATCTTCATCTTAGGTTCTTTGTATCGCACACCTTCACTGTCCCACACATTTAGAATATATCGTTTCTTTGCAGTCCATATACCCTTGTCAGCAATAACCTCTCTCGACATTTGCATCTTTTGAGAGTAGGCGTTCATCTCATCAGCAAGACTCTGATAACTTTTGTTAATAAAAGGTTCCAACTTCTCGTTTGCAATCTTATCCAAGAAATTGACAATCTTTTCAGTCGGTGTTCCCTCTTCAAACAATTTATCAACAAGCTTGTCAAAAGTGATATACACCGAATCGGTATCTGAGGCAATGATATAATCAACGTCTTTGGTTTCCATAAGTTTGTTAAGATATATGTTAAGAGCTTTTTCAATCCACCGTATAGATAACTGACCAGAAGTTGTAATTGCTGTAGCGACCAACAGATCATAATAGCGAAACCAATTATTCCCAATAGCACCATACGCACTATTAAGGGATATCTTTTTGGCCATCTGGATATTACCATATCTCGAAATGTCTTTGAGTAGTTTTTTATTCTTTGTATTCTCATACTCTTGTTCAGCTTCGAGCATAAGTTTTTTATACTTGACTCGATCATTATACATGTTCTCCATTAATTCAGGCAGAAACCCCTTCACATCTTTTCGAAAGAAAGCTCCATTTGGGGTCATACAATACTCCGTATCGTTTTTGACTTTACCCTTCAGTATATTATTCACAAGTTCTTTCTGAGGTTCTGCATCAGGGTTCACCAAAGTCTCTGGTGAAATATTATATTGCATAATCAAATGGGGATACAGAGAGTTCAAGTCAAACGACATAACCCAGTTATGCATCCCTACCTGTGGTTCTTTTACATAGGCACCTTCGAACTGTTCTGCCTTCTTGTGATCTTTCTTTTGCGGAATCACAATGTTTTTGGCCCGTAGGTGATTGTAAATCAATACATCCCAATAACGAACCGTTCCCAGAACATCTGTGTAGTTCACCTTGGCGTCATAGGCCATAGTAAGACACAACTCAATCAGACGCATTTTATCTTCTAGTTTGTCAACCAGTTCTACGTCCTGTATGTTATATTCAATAAAAGACTGATAGTCTTTCTGATACCACTCACTAAACGTATCATAAGGATTGCCGTCTTTACTCTCACCTAGTTCTACCTTCGCAATGTGATCTAGTCGATAGGACTCTTGAGCAGTGTATGTAAATTTACGATACAGGTCAAAGTAATCCAGATGAGCAATACCTTGGATATTATACGTTTGATGTTGACGGCCCATCTTGTAGACCTCTCGTTCAATCACCTTACCCCAAGGAGACAACTTCTTCAGAAAATCCTCACCAAACAAAGTCTTCATGCGATTACAAAGATACGGAATATCAAAGAATTCTGTGTTCCAACCTGTAACGACATCAGGTAAACACATAGACCACTCATCAGAAAACTTGATTAACAGATCAGCTTCATCTTCACACAAACGATAGTCCACATCATCACGATCATTTTTAAACTCATGCAGACCCCACACAATAATCTTTTTGTTTAGGTGGTTCTTCATAGTAATCGACAACATAGGTTCAGCCGCATCTTGTGGATTCGGGAAACCATTTTCGCACTCAACCTCAATATCCAAAGTCGCAATAAGAAGTTTGTCTTTGTCCCAATCAACACGTTTCGGATACTCATCAGAAATATAGGTGTAGGCATACTGTGTGTTACCAAAAACTATTTCCTGATCTTTACGATCTTCATACCATGATTTGGCCTCTTTGATAGAGTCAAACGTATGCGGTAAAACTTGTTTACCGTCAAGAGTGACAATGCCTGTCTTCTCTTTAGTGGTGATTAGATCGTATAGGGTTGGTTGATACTGCACACGTTTCTGTGTGCGACGGCCGTCTCGGTCAACTTCTCTGACCAAGAGGCTGTTTCCAAATTGGAGAACATTTGTATAAAAAGTCATAAATTAAAGATACACTCTTTCGAGGTTAAAGTCAAGGTACTTTTGTCTCTGGTGGTGAAGTTAATGTTCTAGCGTCATTATCGTCTCCACGAGGCGACCAGTTGGACAACACAAATTTTCTATGTGGATTTACTGACACTCTGAATCTTGTTAGCGTTTCTCTATTGACGAGCAAAGTACTTCTAGAATCTTTGGTTGTGAGCCCGATCGGCACTTCCTTGTGCAACATGTTATTGAATTTCATATCAACTAGCACAATCGGCCGTTCATCTATTTTTCCTACATGTTCTGGTTTTGATATACCAATCAATTTACTGGTAAACTTTTTACCATCCTTTTCCCACTTAACTTTTTTACCTGTTACATCTAGTTTGTCCACAACGAACATGGAAGCATTTGTGCCGTTACCTGTGTCAAACTTAGCTCGAATATCACCATATCCCACGATTTCTAGGGTTTCATGATAACCAGACTCTTGGTTAAATTTATGTCTACGATGCATAGGGTTTTGTAGATACTCCAACACAAATTTGATTATATCTTTTTCTTTCATTGGAATCTGTGGTATTTGGGTAATATCATAGCTTTGAAAGTTTGATCCCATGCCGGGCGAACCGTTACATTCTAGGACGTAAATCTTTTTGTCTACCACAGCATGATCTACACCAACCATATATGCACCTGTGGCCCTAGCAGCTGCCAAAACTACTTTATTCTCTTCATCACTTAATTCATATGGTTCTGTCTCAGCCCCCATGTGACGATTTGATCGAAAGTCTTTCTTTGGTTTAATTCTTCTTGTCGATGCAACAACACGGCCATTCATCACGATAGTTCTAATATCACCATCAAGTTTTAAAAACTCTTGTAAGATAAGAGTAGCACCGAACTTCCACAGAGATTGAACAACGCTCATCATGGATTCCATACTCTCAACTTTAGATACACCAACACCCTGTGTTCCTGTCAGGGTTTTTATAATTACAGGAAACTTTCCACCAATACGATCATGAGCATCTGGAATACTTTTTTCATTATTAACTAGAGATGTACGTGGTGTTGTAATACCGTTACGTTCAAAGGCTGTATACGCTGACATCTTGTTATCACATGTCAACATTCCATCACGATCATTAATCATGAAACATCCAGCGTTCTGTAGAGTTCCCAATAACGCAAGACCTATTTCATTTTCTAATGCACCAGCACGAACAAAAACTACAGTTTCACGAACCACAATCTCTACTTCGTTTTCTTCACCATCATGATTTTTGATCTTGATGGTGCCTTGTTCAATATCGTTATCAGCAATCCATGCTTCAGATGTAACTACAGGGTAACAAGGCAAACCTATAGACTCGGCTGCTTTGATCAACTGTCCAGTTACGACCTCTGGTTTCTTAGATTTAGAATTGGTAAGAATAAGAATTGTAATTTTATCTCGTTTTACCGTTTCTTCAAATATGAAATCCTTGAACTTGTCCACACTAGTCCTCTTTTTTCTTACCTATGTTATATTTAGTTTCAAGAATCCATTCTGATTTTTCACCAAAAGAAAGAACTTTGATTTGACTTAGTGGAGCTACATTTTCAGCTATTCCCTGTAGTTCAACCAAACCCCAATCTTTCAGTAGGTTTGCAATCGTATTTCTTCGAGCAATATCATTGATTGATAGATTAGTATTTTTACCATCTAACGCAAAAAGTTCTTTGAAATGTACAATGTAATACTTTCCCTTTTTGTGTAGAATATGACAACTCTGATATAACTTTTTTTCTTTTCTTGATGCTACGCCTATACGAGATAGTGTCTCTCGAACCTTCAAAAAATCATCAGGTTCGTTCAGAGATACTTCTAGCATCTGATCCTGTGTCCAACTAACTTCTTCCATTTTTTCCACCTTTATTTAATTTTTGTTTTATAGCGGAAATCTGATCATCATCCAGTACATCAAGAGCGGCCCGTGCCTTTTCATTATTATATCCATAATACTCTTTTACATACTCTAGATTCTTTAATTTCTTCGCCTTCATCCAAGGGGTATATCTTTTCCTTGGCCTCAAGCTATTTATTAAAAAATCGAATTGTAGTTTCTTGTCAAGTTGATGTAGTTGGTTTACCTCGTTTACCAACATAATGGTATCTTCAAAGGGAGCCAGACATTTGTTTATGATAAACGGAGAAAACTTCTTTTCCCACATTTGATCTTCACTGTCCAATAAAGGTTCTTTTGTCACATTAATAGCTTTTAGATAGTCTTTTAACTCATAAGTCATATGCTTCACTCCAATTCATTACATTTTTAACTTTTATAATATTACCAGATAAAATAATTCTTTCATGGTTACAAGTTTGTCTTGGAACTTCATGGAACTCTCCTCCACTAAAATACACCAATAAATCAACCTCAGGCTTAATTGAGATATTATCAAAAACTAAAGGGGCACATTCTTTGCAACAATCCAAATAATAAACCCAACTCAAAGATTGTTTTCCATGTCTGTGTTTTTGAGCAAATTCACCTTTATCATATATGGCACCCCAGACTTGATGTGTTCGCCATTTTCGCCTATGCCTGTTAGATATAATCTTGTCAAAAATAATTTCAGAGATAGTTTGTGTTGCATCATTGTTCATATGAAATTCCCAATGCGTTCTAGCTCTAACAATTAAATTTGATTTATTATCCCTCTCTTCTTTTAACCACTTGTCTGGATCACGAATATCACGTATGACTTCTTTTCTTACTGAGTCAGAAATATTTAATTTCAACTCATAAGTCATATGCTTCTTCCCAAGTCATCATTCTGTCTTTCGTCATCTCTAAACCATTTGCAGAATCTAACCATAACAAATCTTGTTTTAATTGTCCTTTAAACTTTAAAATTTCAACTATTCTTGGCGCCTGTAATACACAATACCAGTATGCTATCTCTTCAGCCTGCATACCAATCAATTTTTGAACATCTTCTCTATTGGTAGAGATACCCTTATCCGGCATATAATATGCAGTTCCATACACCGAATGAAACAACCCAGCATCCTGTAGATACTCTGGAGCTCCTTCTTTGCGTAGAATGTCCCTAGTGCCTTCCAGATGTTCTAAGAGTGTGCCGCCACTATGTTTACATAGATCAGCACCACAATCTTTAAGAAACTGTATCTTTGTAGAAATCGAGTCGTTCACGATTAGCACCTTCAGTCCAAAGTTTGAAAACAACGCACATTCTTAGCTCTAAACAGTTTTTAGCCACTGGTTGTGCTTGATGCGGTAGATGTGCATCAAACATTAAGACACGATTACCACGATACTCTGCAATCGTATCAACTGTCTCTGCATCTTCTTTGTACACAAAAGTGCCACCACCATATTCTATTTTCCAGTTTGTTTGGGGATAATAGATCATGGTAAAATCACCATCATCTGTGTGAATATTTGGTTCTACTCCAAATGTGTGAGCGTTACAATACAGTCTCTTCCATCCCTGTATTCTAAATCGTTCTTTCAAAGAAAGTTTTTGATTAGCGGCTTCCCAAATTGGAAGAAGCAATTCTGCACCGTTGTTACGAACTTCTTCCTCTGTTTCACCACAATAAACATGCCAGTGCCAACCAAGTTTGTTTCTATGTGAAGAATAATAATACCGCCAACGTAGATGATTTTTCATAAAGTCTTCAATCAACTCAGCTGCATGTGGTTCTAATAAATTATCATGTACCTCTATTGTCATTTGAACTTCGCCCTTGCCATAATTTCAGTTAAACATGCAAGCATATTTATCTCTTGGTCTGCGACAAAAGCAGACTTATATTGGTACTCACCCAAAACCACAACAACATGAGGGATACTAGAACCATCCACATGATCATAAAGGCTGTCATAAAGACGCCTGAACAAACGAGTAGGATCGTTATCAAGATTATCCACAACCCATTTACGAACATTTGTAAACTCCTTACCCTTCATACAATTTATCAATTCCTTAACATTGACTTCAGCAATATCAACTAGAATACCAGCGTCAATCTCACCAGAAACAGAATACCTCTGTAGCTCATTTAGTACTCTACGCCAATCGGGAAAGAATTTATTGATAACTTCTGCAACCACCCGCTTATCGTATCTAATTTGACACTCATCCAAAATGGTGATCGTGCGAGCAAAAAACTCAGATGCAAGCTTTTGTTTTTCCTTTACGGGAATGTTGAAATCAATTACACTACATCGTGATTGCAGGGCCGGAATAATACGGTTCTTGTAATTACAGGTTAGGATGAATCCACAGTTTGCATGAAACTCTTCCATGAACCCACGTAAGGCAGGCTGTGTAGATTGTGGATTTAGATAATCTGCCTCATCCAGAATGATATACTTGCGACCACCTTCAAGTGCAACAGTGGAGGCAAAGTTTTTGATCTTGGTTCTGAGAATATCGATACCAGACTCTTCCGAGCCGTTGATCATCATGTACGTGCAGCCAAGTTCTTCAAGGAGAGCCTTGGCAGCTGTAGTCTTACCTACACCTGGCCCACCCGAAAGAATTAGATTAGGAAGTTGACCTTCCTTCACAAAATCTTTCAGAGTGGTTTTAAGAGTGTTAGGTAAAACACATGAATCTACATTTCTTGGCCGATATTGTTCAACCCATAAAAATGTATCACTCATTTGGATATGACGATTCTGGTTCTAGTGCAATAAAGTATCGCACAGGCACTTTTGTATTTGAGAAGTAACTAATCTTCTTAGAAGATACATTCACCTCATACGAGCCAGGAATGAGTTTTAAATTCTCAACCTTGAACCAAAATTTGTAAGGAACATCCTTTGTAGTTTCATCAACTGGCAAACCAACTTTAAAATCATTTGCAGTTGCGTTTTTCTTATCTGTCACCTTGATGATAGCGTTACCTTTACTCATACCTTCCAGAACCATATCAGGCGCACCGATAATCGAAGCAGCCTTCTGCACTTCAGAAAGAGTAGAAGATGCAAATTCAAATTGCACATCTGGATCAGGCATAGTGATATCCGTTTTAGGATGTGTCACTACAGACGGATCAGAATACCAATACTGTAAAGACCTTTGTGGATTACCGTCTTCGGTAATTACAACAAAGTCGTTTTTAAAATCTAGATCAACTGTATCAAAAAGAGATATTGCAGCCAAAAACTCGTTCAAGTCATAGATTGCAAAATCCTGTGGAAAGACTTCTTTAACATCAGCAGAAGCCACAATGTTTTTCATTGCTGACATGGTAGACAATTTACTGCCTGCCTTAATCACAAGGTTTTGGTTAATCGTTGAGAAGTTTTTCAACACCGCAACCGTTTCATTACTAAGTTTCATTATATTATTTCTCCATATCATTAATGTGTAGAGCGATAATACCATAGTGAATTACTTTTAGCAAGTCACTTCTGTTCTTTCCGCCCTTCTTTCCGTATCGTTGTGCGTATTTCATGATGTTACCGATACAAAATCCTTCACCGTGACCACCATCTATGATGAACTCTGTAGCCTGAAACCTATTCTTGCTGTAGTGTTCATCATAAGTGGAGTCAATGTACTCTGACAATTCCGTAAGAGCAGCATCTTCATTATATTTGTATTCAATTTTACGCACTCTCGAGCTTCTCCTTTTGTGCCTTATATTGTGCCAGTTCACGTTCAGACATATACTTACGCATTTCATTATCTGAATCAAAAACATTCCAGTTCATAGCCATAGACCTACGTTCACCATCACCAAAGAATGGCAATACTTGATGTTTCAACCACTGTGGAAATACCAACATGGTTCCTACAACTGGTTTAACATATTCTTCAGTCTGAGCCTTTAGCTGCATAATGTCTCGGCGACTATGCTGACCCCAGACCAAATGAGTAAATCCATCAATACCACCACCAGCATTATTGATCTCAGGATTAAACTCAGGTAACTTCTCAATACACTCTGGAACTTGCAACCAAAGAAATCCTGATAGACCAGCAGCCGTTTGCACACCGTGATCATGCAAAGGATTATAATCACCAGCATAAGCATGATTAGTCCAACACTGATAACAATCAGCCTGAGCATCACGATCATAGCCGTTTTTCAGATATGTACTACCAATCTGGTCTAGAACTGTTTTGATAGATTTACCAACTTCATCACTAAATGGAAAATCCAACTGAGCAGAGTTCTCTCCATTTTTCAATTGACCAACAAGACCACTAGCATAACTAGAGTCTGCTGGAATAATTACATTGTCGATATGATCGTTGATCTCTTGAATAATTTCATCAGGAAACTCAATTCGAGCCAACGCAAAATTTTTGATAGGACGAATAGCATATCGTAAACCATGATTAGTTTCTTCGATTGCATCCTCTTGTTTTGCAAGTTCTTCTGCAAACTCCCTTGCATCAGCAGCTTCAGGCGTATCTGCGGCGGGTGGAACATTTTCTCTGTTTTGAAAATCAGTATCATTAGACACTTTGTAAATTGCATCACTACCAGCTGGGCCGAGATTTTTAGGCACTGGTTTGCCGTCCTCAAACTTCACACCAAAACGAGGAGCATCTTTTGGTCTATTTACAACCTTTGGTCTTTCCTCTCTAGTTTTGTTTGGATCAGCGAAAAATCTCTCTTCAGTAGGGCCTTCACCCTGTGTTGTATCTTCTTTAGCGACTTGACCGTCTAACCCATCTAGGGCTTGGGTGGGGTCTACATCAAACATTCGAATTCCCATAAAAATCTCCTTCAATTATTATTAATAATAAAGGAAAGGGAGCTGAAAGTCAACTCCCTTTCCTCATTATATAAGAGAATTAATCGACCTTAATCAGCCGTGGCTTCTTCTCTTCTGGAACAATACGCTCGAGGTCAATCGTAAGCATGCCGTTCTCAAGTTTCGCACCGTTTATCACTAGATCATCTGCAAGAGTAAACTTGCGTTCAAATTTACGATACGAAATTCCACGATGATAAGTAAACTCATCATCAGTTTCTTCTTTCTTATCTGACCGAATCGACAGAGTACCATCTGCCACTTCCACCTCGATATCGTCCTTACTGAAACCAGCAAGAGCCATTTCGATTTGATAATTGTTGTCACCTACCTTTTGGATGTTGTACGGTGGGAACCCTGTGGAATTGACGTTATTATCCACATATCGATTCAAAGTATTGAATACTTTGTCGAAGCCTACAGCATAGGGGGTTAGTTGATTGAAATTGTCGATCAGACTTAAAGTGTTTCTTACCATTTTTTATCTCCTTAATAAGCAAGATGTTAATAATGACCACCCTTTATGGCATGGTCACTATTATATAGTAAAGGAGCCAGACAGGAATGTCAAGTTCCTTTACTTTTTTTAGAAGGCAGGTTCATCATCAGTAGGAACAGCGTCCTCTGAATAGGCCTCTTCTTCATTAGCACCAGTAACAATACCGGCATCAATTTTGGTGTAGAGGTCAAGGAAGGATTCTTTAGTATCCTCATCGAACCGAGCGACACACATCTCAATTGCCTCCATCTTGTCACCAAAGATAGCGAAGGCCTTCACAATGTGATCCAGACGGCGAGTAGAGATAACTTCATCAACTCCACCATCATAGAAGGTCTTACGGATGACTTCAGCCCACGTTACGAGATTCTCAGCAAACTTTTCATCGACTTCGCCGTATTTCGCCATCGAACCGATAACAATCTTTTTCTCGACTGCCGCAGCTGCATAGGGCTGTTCCATCGTGATAGCGAACCTCTCAAGAAATGCCTCGTTGAGGATGTTGGTTCCGATAAAGCGTCCATCTTCAGAACCCTTACCTTTAGTGTTGGCAGTTGCCATCACGTTGAACCCATCTTTAGGAGTGATCCACTTGTTGATCTTTTTCAAGAACACACCCTTACCTTCAAGCACAGGCTGGAGGGCAAGCAACTTGTTAGAACCTAGATCACACTCATCAAGAAGTAGAGTACAACCACGTTCCATCGCCTCAATAACAGGGCCGGGAACAAACTTAGTCTCACCAGCAACCAAACGGAAACCACCAAGTAAATCATCCTCATCAGTTTCGATGGTGATGTTCACACGGATCAACTCTTTATTGAGTTTAGCGTGAATCTGTTCGATCATAAGAGTCTTACCGTTACCAGATAGACCAGTAACAAAGATAGGATAGAACAAACCAGACTTGACAACTTTCTCAAGTTTCTTGAAGTTACCCCAAGGCACAAAACCCTCAAACGGAGCGGGGACAAGATTCTGTTTGTCCATATTGGTTGCAACCAAATTGACAGTAGCAGATTCCTCAGCCACAGTTACGTTTGTCGCAGTAGGAACAGGTTCACCGCCCGGAAATTCAGAGACATTGTAACCTACCTTGCAAGATTTACGGAACCAAGACGGCGAAGGAACTTT
>VMHT01025986.1_pt1 | contig 12657 bp, 20 predicted proteins | sample 4693611 | NCBI WGS metagenome assembly VMHT01 (sample SAMN12280063, study PRJNA550983) | marine metagenome | isolation source: seawater sampled from same location over 5 years 0.02-0.2 micron viral filtrate | place: USA: collected off the coast of southern California halfway between the port... ... | reverse complement strand
GTAAGCCCGTTTTAGGAAACTGTTTAAAATGCCCTAAAACATATGAGTTACTTTCTCAAATAAAAGGTATTCATATAGGTGGATTTGCTCTCATGAAAGGTGGTGTAAAGTTAAAACAACACACAGATTCAGTTGGATCTAAATATAAGTTTACTTATCACTTGGGACTAAAGTGTCCAGAAGAATGTTATTTACATCACTACACATTGGGAGATCTCAAAGAGGAAGATGGGAAACATATTATAATGAATGCCAGATTTCCCCACTGGGCTGAAAACAAATCAGAAGAAGATCGTGTCATTCTCTATATTGAATATTACAATTCAACAACACCCCGTTGATTACTTCCCCATCCCCTCATACTAATTTCGCTTGGTTCGCACCATGGATAAACATCTTCACCCACAAAGTTTATAGATTCCATACCAGCTTCAATGCATTCGTCGCAGGTTTGCATACTGTCGTCTATGATACACCCAATACCGAGGGCACGACATACATCAACCTTTTTGACTTCATTATCAGTAAAACTGTTTGTAAGAATGACATCATCAAATATACCCGGAAAATACCGTTCAATCCATAACTCTGTGGATTCTCTTACATCATCCTGGCGACCAGTGACAATATACATCTTGTCATAGACTCTACGATAGTTTTGCATGGCTGGTTGAGCACCGAGGATTGGTTTGAGGTAGAGGAAGTCTTTAGAACGATAAAACTTGTGGAGGATTTCTTGAGATTGTTCTTCTGTGCAATTAAAAATTTCCCTATAAAGATACTTGTATTTGGGTTTCGTGGGTAGAGCAATCCCTCTCCATTTAGCCATGGGTTCAACAAATTTTACAAGGACTTCATCTATATCCACTGCGAGTTTAGTGTTCATTTATTTCTACTGACATTATTCATAATCCCGAATCGTCACACCTACGGGGAAGCGTGGTACGCCAAGGGCTGTCAGGTTTTGGAAGCGCACCGTGAGTTGTTTTCCAATATATTGGTCTCGCTCACTGTAGTATCTCTCCCTCTCTTTGATGGTTCCCTCTGGTTTCACGGTAAACTCGCGACCATCCCCCGTTTTACAGACCCATACAACGGCATCGGCGTCCCTCCCATGCCCCGTCTTGGCACCCACAATTTCATACTCCTCGGTTTGAAACTCCTTAAACTTGAGGAGATAGTTACTTCTCTTTCCAATCTCATAGGTACTCGTGGTCTCCCGAATCATAATACCTTCATGCCCCTGTTCAACAAATTTTTTGTGATATTTGAACATCTCACTCTTTTTAGGGACAAGGATAGTATCCACGACGGTTGGGGTTTTATCCTTGAGTATCCGTTGCCTCTCCGCAAAGGGGAGGTCAGGTCGCTTTGTATCAAAGTAGTCAAATCCATGGAACTCCAAACTCTTTGGGTTCATCTTAAAAGCACTCGTGAGATCTTCAAATGACATACCTGGGGTATAGCATTCACCATCCAACCATTCACCATCCTTAAGATTCTCGGTGAGATGTTCAACACCCTTGACAATCTTGCCAGTCCGCGAGAAGCATCCTCCCGTAGAGACGAGGAGACGTACGCCATCTAATTTGGGTTGAACATAAAAGGGTTCAGAAATATACTTTTCGCGATCTTCCCATTTATTTGCCAACATTGGAAGGATTTGGATTCCCTTGGTTCTCTCATTGTTCCACATAGTCTTAGCTCTCACAAGAGCTTTTTCATACCCAGTCGTAACATTCGTCCGTGACACAATCGTTTTGTCACTCCCAATCATACCGCTCGTCTTCACAATATCAGCAGTTCCATCACCGAGGTCTTCCACATGAATATCGGTAAATCTTTCGCGACCATTTTTGTCTTCTCGGATAAGGCGTTCCATTATACTTATGATTAATTTCTCAACTTTAAATAGATGTCTTCAATACCAGTTGTAAATTATGGTAGAATGGAACGACTTAGGCCTCCAGAACGCATAAACGTGCCTATGGATGCGAATACCTTCGCAATTGGGTTTATAATATTGTGTATATTATGTCTTTACAAACGCTATGTCACTATTAATCAATCCCGTGAGCAATCTCATACTTTAGACATTTTGATGCCGACAAATAGAGGTCTTTCTTCATCAGTTTCTTAAATTTCTTTTCGGGGATTTTCGTTTTCTTCATATACATCCTTTTTAGAGATGTCATAAACTTATCGCAGCTCTTCATCTCACTCTTGAGTTCGTGGTATTTACCCCAAATCTCTGTACTCAATTGGTGAATCAAAAGGTACGCATTCTCACCCATGAGACGCTCGTTTCCACCCAGGAACATGAAAGTAGCGGCGGAGCAACATGCACCTTGAGCAATCGTCACGACCTTTACGCGTGACTTTTCAAGAACATTCTTTAGTGTGAACCCGGAAAACATGTCACCGCCTTCACTCATGATATGAACGCGAATCTTTGGTACATAACCAATGAGATCAGCTTTTTGTTTGAGAAGATGAATCTCCAACTTTCGGAACTGCTCAACAAACTCGAGGGTGTTTTCTGGAGTAATCTCTCCATAAAAGTGGATTTCATTGCCGATTGTCTTTGTGACATCTGGTTCTTCGTCCTCACCGGGTAGTTTTGGACTTCCTGTCAGAATACCTTCAAAGATCTTCTCGACTTCTTTCTGCGATGGCATTTTTCAATGCTTTCTTTACTCTAGTTACATCTCTCTGTTTTAACTTATTTCCAACTGCAAGATGATTCATGACATCAAAATCTTTCGGAGTTAAACCATATTCTAACATTGGTTCTAATTGGTTCTTTTCGGCATACTTTTTCAATAAACACAAGTGATCAACTGTCAAACCACTATGTGTTTTTTGACGAATCTCAGCAAAATTTTTAAGTCTCATTCTGTAATTTCCATACTTTGTCCAACAACTCCCAGCTTTAATATTTTGTCTATCAAGTTTTTGTTTCATATAAGACTTTGGGACAACTACCGCACTTAGACAGAAATAAGGCATAAGACCCCAACAACCCGTCGAATACATAGTATTATCTATAAGGTCTGCTTCCGAAAATGACCTAGACACCGCAGCGTAGTTTATATTATTCGAAGACAAATAGTTATCTTGAAAAACGTCCCAGACATGTCCGTGTTCATCAATTCTGTCATAAATTATTCCCGGGCCATCATCACACAGTATATCGGTTATAAACTCCTTTGAAGTTTTAAATACGTCAACCGTATCACCACCATCTAGATATGAAAAGAAATTACGTATATTCCCGTTTGAAGCTTCAGCAGCTGCAGTTATATGATCACCCCTCTCACTAACCAATTTTAAAAGTTTATCTGGTTTGTGTTTTGGGATAAAAATCACCTCGAAATTTGGATACATACGCAGATTTACGGATGTGACGACGAGAGACCCCCGTGTTAACTTATCACCATCTGACACACGGTCAATGATCTTTTTAAAGTCGTTATCATAGTTTTCAATAAACGTATGCTTCGGAGCCCCCTTTATGTATTTCAGGAAAGGTGATTTACTATATAAATGTTCTTTTAAAATCTCCACGCTATTTATTTCATTTAGAACACTATTCAGTACATACGATTTCCCTACACCCGAACCACCACATATCATCACATTTTTACATTCACGAACGTATTTCTGTAAAGTTTCAATTCGTTGTGTATGAATTGTTGTGATCGGCTCATCTTTTTTTTGTTCTATTATTTTAATGAAAGAATCCATTGACGATCTTACTAATCAAGCCATAGATTTAGTGCTTGATAATGACGCACTACATGATCGTATCGTAAAACCTTTAAGAAAGAAAATTTTACCATACGCGATCAGCGCGGCTTTAACTAACATGATTATGCTTATTCTTCTTGTCTACCTTGCTCAACGTCTTGCTCGTCTCCAGCCTCTCCAGAAACCACTGATGTGATATCCTCCTCGTCATCTAATTCAGATTGCATGCTGTCAAGTATCTTTGTTTTGGCATCATAATCTTGCTTTCCCTTTAGAAGTTCTCCAATCTTAGAAAATGGTCCACCCTTTGTTGTTTCGGCTATGACACTTGATGTTTTAAGGTTTGTGAAACCTGCTAGTTTCAACTTGGGGATCGCCCGAACATCGAGGATCTCTGGCTTTGTGAAAATATTGTCAAGCGGGTAATCCTTTTCAAACTCCGAGAGGATAGTTGATGGGATGCTTGGCGACTGTTCAATGAGACGGTCGTATTCATTTTTACATCTGGTAACAAATTCCAAACCATCTGTTGTACGCTCTTCACGCGCAAGAGCTAATTCCAGCCTAATATTTCTAGAAAGAAGACCAAATGATAACGCAGCCGCCTTATGATTTTCCATAAGTTCATTGATTTTCAAAAATTGCATGATAGTTGCGACGAGACCGGCGATAAGGTTAAGACCACCGATCACAGATGGTACCATACCACGAAGATTCTCAGGGAATTGTTCCTGAGCAAAATTCGCTGTACCCGTGATTGTTGAGAGAACAATAACAGGCAAAGTAAAACGCATACTCAAGCCCTTGTACATGAGATATGCCCTATGATGCATATACCTGTAACAACCAGAGGACTCCCCCCACTGGCGCAATATATTCTCGTGCTGCTCATTCCAACTATCTCGGCGATGTTCAAGTGCCTGTTGCTTGAGCTTCGCGTCACCCCCGTTAAAATTTTCTTGACTCATTTTATAATAGATGAATATAATATTTTGGATTCATCTTATATTTCTAATTTCTATCTTGATAGTTCCATTTACAAATGACCGCAGAAATCTCGAGTTTTATTCCATACTCATTCCCTTTCTTTTTTATCATTGGTCGGTAAATGATGACACTTGTGCTTTGACGCAGATGGAAATGGCAGTCACGGGTCAGGGTAAAGAAGAAACATTCATGCATCGTGTTGTAAGTCCCATATATAAGATGGAAGACAACGATATAAATAATTTGACAAAGACAGTGTTCTTTTTATTGTGGGCGATTGTCCAATATCGTCTCGGACGCTTTGATATGTTCATTGATGACCTAAGATTATTGTCGTCTGGTAAGATTCCAAAATAAAATGCCCAAATGGAATAACTGGAGGGAGGAAGAACTGGAGAGACTCAAGCAAGAATATACATTCTATAAGGAAACGGGTATTAGAGATAAAATCACGGGTGGTTTAAGATCTCAAACCTTGAAATGGATTATAGACTATCATGAACGCATGCTTGGTTTAAAGTTTTGGGATTATGGTAGTATAAAACGAAATGGAAACGATTCGGGACATTGAGACGCAAATTCAAGCGCATAAACGCGCGAAGGAATTTCATCATGAAAAATATTTGAATAATCTTCAAATTATTGATGATAAAATTGAAAGAATTGAAAAGCAAATGGAGAAATCAAAATCTTCGGTGAAGCGAGATCTTTTAAAACGACATATCGATTGGTACGAAGGAGAAATTTCCAGAATGGATGAATCAATTGAAAATATAACACAAAAATATGATTCAGAAATTGAAAGATTCACTAATATGATAGAGTCTATTAAGGACCGAAGTGAAAAAGAAAAGAAATCATTTGATTATAACATTCAAAGAATCAGAGAATGTTGTGAGAATCGTAGCACGGCTACAATGTTTCAAGCTTTGCAATCGGTAGCGAATGCACTAGAAATTATCAAAGACGAGGTTTCTTAAACCTAAATCCGTCAAAGAAATGAACAGCCACTCTAAAATGGTGATAAATTATCATACATAGTGCGTCAGCGATATCATGTTTTCTATCATATGGAATATCTTCTTTTAAATATTTAGTTGCTATTTCTACTGTTCTTTCTTTTCGCTGTTCATAATTTAGATGCCTCATACCAAAATGTGTGTGCATGCTCACAGGTGAAACTAAAACAACTTTATCTTTGAACATGTAATGTAAAAGTGTTTCAATATTTGTAAGACCTCCTGGTGGTTGTCTCTCTATAAGAATTGTTTCGGCTGCGTCAAAAATGTATTTATGCGCGTCTACAAATAAAGGAACTAGGTCAACAATGCCATTTGAATAGATATATTTGTAGCCTGTAAGATTTACCTTCTTTACAAACTCCACATCAATTTCCGAACCCTTAATATCAGCCTCAGCTAGAACAAGACCCATATTATGATAACCAATATCAATCGCGAGAATCTTCATATCTTTATCTAAATAATATTCCTTAACTAATATAAATGAAGAACAAGGATAAAAATCAACTCTTGTGGTTAGGTGTTATCACGCTTACTGTCATTTTGAGTTACATGTGGTGTAATCCCAGGGTTGTTAAAGTTCCAGTCAGGGTACCTACGGTGTCGGTGCCACCCCGCCCTGGAATGAGAAGACGTCAAATAAGACGCGAACCAGAATTCAGGCGTGCGCCAATCAGGCAATATAAACCAGGCTTCACACAACAAATGGGTATTATTACGGGGAATGGTGAGACTCTTCCTCTATATGGCCGGGAAGTCAGGGGACGTCGCGACAGATATCATTATTACACCACAACCGGTAACCAAAACCTTTACTCTGTGTCAATAAAACACAATGCACGCGATTGTATGGAAGATATCGGGTGTCAGGAACTCTATGGGAATGAAGCAGTTTCGGTGAATGGTAAAACTGGTTCATACACAGTAAAAATGTACAGAACGGATGATTTTTTCTAAATCACTTCTTCCCCTTTACGAAAGCTTCAGCTCTCTTTTTCAAGTCAATGGCAATCATTGAACTTGAACAAGAACTGACGCAAGTCATGGCACAAGTAGCTAACATAATGGGTGGTGTTTTAATTGGGCTTTTAGAAGCTAAATATGACAGCAAAAATAGACAACACATTGAACTTGTGAGGGTTGCCAATCTTTCCGGTTTCATTGGTTTATCGCCACCCAAAACAGTTTTGTATACACCCCAACTGGCTAATATACTTGGCATGCATGGAAGTAGCAATGGCATCATCAGGATTGGAATGCCAAAAGGTGTCTTTACCATTTAGTATATACTAACAAAAATTATTACGCAAACTCGTAATCACGTCATATTCTCTTCCCTGGAGTCCCGAATTTCTCGAGAGTCTCGCTTTGAGTCTCAAGAGTTCTAATATTGTCTCGTCATCCAGGTTTTTTAAAAAATCAATCTTTGAGTCCATGTCATCGAGTTGATGACCCTCTTTATTTGCCTGGACATATGGCCAGGTATGTTTTCGCAGCATGGCGACCTCCTCTTCAAGCTGTCTAATTCTTGGTAAAAGTACCTTTCTTATGAGTACATTTACTTCCATTTATTTAAAATGTTTCACATCTTTAAGATATGCTCAGATATGCGGCTCTAAACCATGAATTACAAAAAGTTATAAGGGATGTATACAAATCCGGATCCAATGTTATCCTGGATTATGCCCGTGAAAATTGCAAAAAACATGAAGCACATTTCATCAGTGAAGTAAATATGTCAACCATGAAATCTGTCCCAGGGTCAATGTTTGCCTTAAAAATGACATCATTTGGTTCAAGAGAATCTCCCCACTTCGCAGCGGGACATATTAAAAAACTTATTCAGCACGCCATAAAGAACGATTGCCAGGTTTGTATTGATGCCGAGGATGTAGTATACTCAACAGAAATGTATAACATGATGCTACATTTTAACCGGCATGAACCTCACGTTTTCAAAACGTATCAAATGTATCGCAGTTCGGCCCTCAAAGAACTTGAATTGGATATTCTTGCAGCGGGAAGGCAGGGTATTCATCTCGGAGTTAAGTTGGTCCGCGGAGCATATCTGGGTAAGCAGGATGGCCTACTCCCCAATAAAGCAGCAGTGGATAAATCATTTAGAGAAGGTCTTAATATGAGTTTGGGTGCTCATGAAAATGTTCATACTCTCATAGCGACGCACAATTCGGAGGACATTAAACATGCACGTACCTGCCCCCATAATAGATATAAAATAGCTCAACTTTTGGGCATGGGTGAGGATTTTCCCGATTATCGTTATGTGCCATTCGGGTCATTGGGTGAACTTACACCTTATTTGTTTAGGAGGTTTATAGAAAGAATTAAATGGTCTTAAAAATAACTTCTGATAGATAATTAATGGTGACGACATTGAGAAGATTTGGATACCCGACTCATACCATTCAGCGTAGACGAAGCACCACTGCAGCCTCCCGAAGTGAAGAAATTCATTATGAAATGAAAAAGATGGAAATTACACGTATCGCTCTCCAGCATATGTATGAATCACCTTCACTGAAAGAACAAAAGCATATCACTACAAAACAGATGCGTCTTAAAATGATTCTTAATGAAGCCCTTGATTTGGCACATTCAATCTGTGAACGGGGAGATGACGCAGAATGTTTGTGGGCTTGGGAAATGGTCGATGAAATCGACGACGCTGCCACGAGGGCCGGTGTCCAATATTAAATGAATTTAATTCCAAATTTTTTAGTCATAAACCGCTGTGCCCCCGGAATTGTTGACTGACTCCAGAGATACCATCGCGACCAAAACCCGGAAGTTTCAATACCTTTCGGTGACCAATCTTCGCTGTCACTTTTATTTACCTTAAGCATCATTAAATGTATCATTGCTTGGTGGGGTTCTTTCATTACACTCACGGGTATTTGCCCACCGTGCCTGCTGACATATGAGCGCATACGCGAGGGATCTTTGTGTTTGGTGTAGTCGGAATACCCACTAGCACCAAAGTCAACAGTCCCACCGTCATGGAGAATCGCCCTGAATTTCTTTTTACGATTTGGGCTTTTAACTATTTTGACACGCATACTTACAATTTACTAGAAATTTATTTAATGTTAGTATAATATAATGAAGATTCTCATTTTCATACTTTTGACATGTCTTATTTTAAGTAGTCTTGTTGGGGCATTTAAATTTGGTGTGATACCGGATACGGAACCACATTTCATGAAAATGTATGGTTTAAAAAAAATGAAACGACACGTCGATAGAATAGGTGTATACAGTAAAAGTTCCAAAGTCAAACCTATCGGGTATAAATTTGAATGTGAAAAGATAACAACTCAACTTAAGAAAATTAAGAAAGAAAAGGCCGCGGCCAAAGTTGTTTATGGATTGGGTGGAAAGAAAACCGGAGATGAAATAATGAAATCATATTTTGGTAAAGCGGGAAATGAACTTCACCGGTGTGATATGTTTATGTAGATAAATTTACTTGTTACAGGCTTTGCAATAACCTTCTTTCTTCGCTTCTGGGGCGAAAAAAAGGCGTTCGTCGCCGCGATTCACGCGGTACAAATGATCATACATGTGGAGGAGACCAATGGTGAGGGCTGCAGTAGAAACAACAGCCTTATTCATCTTGCGCACAGAGAAGGCATACGCCACGATCATCACGAAGATGGCTAATTGAACGAAGGTCATTGATGGAAGAAGTGGAAGCTTAAAACGCTGCTTCAAATCCTTGACTTCTTCGGTTGGCTTTGGGGCGATGTTATCCTCTTGGTTGCTGTAACCTGGCATTTTTATTTTATACTGAGAAATTAATGTGGCAGCATATTCTCTGGGTACCTGTTGTTCTCGTACTTCATGATTATCTCAAATCACCTATAGATAGGTTGTACTTTCAAAACCCAATAAGACCTCTTATCGGGATGCGAAACACTCTTGTTGATATGATGTATCATAAGTTTGACTATCATGTATTGGACTACCCAAATCTCTGGTTTGTCAGGGCAAACTATAACAAAATACTATACGAATATAATAAAGGTATCACAAACCTAAAGAAAAAGTACTTTCATGATCTTGATCCCTGGTTCGTGAAGAACGATGGATACTATTATTATGAAGTCAAAGACTTTCCAGAAATTCAAAAGATTATCGATCAGATACCGTGTATAGATAAAAATACAGGTAAATTCGCTGTCGTTGAGGGTCCAATGACCATACCAGCGCATCGCGCAGAAAGTAATCTTACGTTGAGATATCACCTTACCATCAAGGGTGGTGGCCACTGTGTACTCCACACATCAAATGGTGGCCATTTACACGAACCCGGGAAGGATTTTTTATTCGACCATTCGAGAGTCCATAGCCTTTTCAAACGCGGCCTGCAAGAAAGAGTTGTTCTTATCCTTGACGTCCGTAGGTTTTAAATGACGTCTACATACAGCCTTATACATATCGTTGCCACCAACAAGTTCGAGGTCTTCACTCTGGACAATCCTTTTTGTGAATGGGCCGGGCGTTCCATCCTTACAATCCATACATAGAGCCGAAAGCTTCACGACGTCACTCGCTATCGGAATACAATCAATGATTTCTCCAAACTTTCGTTGCTTGTAATCCCCGTCAAGACCAGCTAAAATGACCGACTTTTTGAGAAAGAGACACATTTCAACGAATTCCTTGAGATTTTCGAAGAATTGGGCTTCATCAATCGCTACAATTTCTGCCTTACAAAATGACTCTTTGACAATACAGTGTGATATATGTTCAACCTTTAGACATGGAAATTGGATGCCGTCGTGAGTATTGAGGACCTCCTCTGGGCATCTGGTATCTTTCGAAGAATTTATGACTACTATTTTTTTACCGATGACCCTGTAACGCTTAAGTCGTCGGATAAGTTCGGATGTTTTACCAGAAAACATATTTCCCATAATAATTGTTAAACCCATCTCTACCTCTCCTATAAAATAATATCTTTCTTTTATAATGGTTGACATTCAAAGGTGTTATTATAACGGGCACAAGGGGTGGGTGTCCGCAAAGTCGGGCAGGGTCCGCTTTGGTAACAAAATTTTCTCGAGTATTCTCGAAGCTGTAAAATATTTCGGTCATCACACATGAGTACCTTTCCATAATTTCCATAACATACCACCAACCATTAGACCGATCACTGTAGTAGCTAAACAGCAATGACAGAAAGTGTTACGAGGAACTTCACTTTCTGGAATTGGTGGTTCTCTTCCCCACCCCATTGAAATAAATATACATAATAATTAAGATGCCTCTCACTGATCAGGAAATATCCAAAAAGGTTCGGGAACTTCGCAGGACCGAGGGTAAAATCTACGCCCCCCTCAAATACTTTCGCGGTCTCAGAACTCTAAAGTCTGTAGAGACTCGCTACAAAAAGATGCTCAAGAAAGACTACAAAGAGTTCAAAACCGATAAAGGTGTAAAAACGCGCACATCTTCATACACCCAACGATTTAGAAAGAGATACGGGTCGGAAGTTAAGTCACTCACGGAAATCGCGCGGGCTACGAATATACCCCTTAGAACTCTTCAGACTATTTACAATAGAGGTCTCGCTGCTTGGAGAACCGGGCATCGTCCAGGAGCTTCTCCGCAAGCGTGGGGTTACGCGAGAGTTCATAGTTTTGTAATGAAGGGTAAGACATATTATACGGCGGATAAAGATTTACGATGATCGCAAACCTAAGTCAGGAGACCCACCCCAAAAAGTCAAACAAACAAACGACTCAAATATGGCCATCAGCACGTCAATTCGTCACCTTCGCTCCATCGCTACCCACATTTCCAACCTTGAAAAGGAAAACGCTGCACTCAAGGAGCGCGTTAAAGACCTGGAAGAAAGTAGGGATTCTCTTTTACAGCACATTCAAGACGAAAATACGAAGCGCTGGGATGATTACATGGACAATTGTTATTCCGGTTCCGAAGAGAGCGACGGTGAATCTGTCTGTTCCGATCCCGAAGAGAGCGACGATGAATCCGTCGGTTCCGATTCTGAAGAATATGAATCCGAGTCAGACAGCAGTACAATGGCACAAATAACTGGCGGTGAACCTTATGAATCCGATTCTGATGCTACCACGGTTGGCAAACCGGACTGTTACGATGAAGACTTTGGTGTCGGTCGTCGTCGCGGGGCCGAAGCCGAAGAAACGGAATATGAATCTGATTCTGAATCCGATTGTGACTACTTTGTCTCTTACAATTATGACATGACGAAAGCTTTTGATGATCTCGCAGCGGGGGAAGAAAATGAACACAAGAAACGTGTGTATCAAAAAGCGGCTAACAACATCTTTCATTACTCTTCAAAAATAAAGTATGGTGAACAAATCGCCCACATTTCGGGTATTGGCAAAGGTATCATCAGAAAAATAAACGAATTTCTTGAAACTGGTGAAATTAAAACCTTCAAGAAATTTGCCAGAAATGAGGATATTGCGGTTCTATTGGAAGAGTGCGCATACAGTGCGGAAAACCCTCACAGGAGTGAAGCTTACGAAAAGGCTGCCAACGCCATCCGCAATCTCCATTTTGAGGTGACAAGTGGTACCGAAATTTCCCGGGGACCTCGTAAGGTTCCAGGTATTGGTAAGGGTATTGCTAACAAAATTGACGAATATATCGCGACAGGACCTCGTATGTTACGGGAGGATCTCGACGAGAACTTGGGTCGTCTTAACATCGGCCCGCGACGCGTCGTTAAATAAAACAGTAATTTTGTAATGAATCAAAGAACTAAATACTTACGAACTAGCATTCCTCACTAACTCATACCACTCATAGTACTCACCGAGTTTATTTCGTAAATTGGAATTTGGTAATCCCATGATTCGAAGTGCCACGTTTTCCGCCATCG
>VMHT01038016.1_pt1 | contig 12658 bp, 17 predicted proteins | sample 4693611 | NCBI WGS metagenome assembly VMHT01 (sample SAMN12280063, study PRJNA550983) | marine metagenome | isolation source: seawater sampled from same location over 5 years 0.02-0.2 micron viral filtrate | place: USA: collected off the coast of southern California halfway between the port... ... | reverse complement strand
GATCGTTCTAGCTCTTCAGCAGGAGGGAATACTCCAGTTTCTATAACTTTCATTCCTTGCTCAGGAGGTAAAATTCCAAGTTCCATCATGCGAGTAATAACTCTTTGTACCTGTGCTTGATCTTTCAGATCAATCGTTTCAAACTTAGCTGTAGGAACATCTCTAAATCCAAAATTCTTACATATCTGTTTAATTTCAGATTGTAAGAAGTCATTTAAAAACGACTCTCTTGCTTCGTTTAATCTTTGTAAAAACATTTGAGCTTTAACTTCGGTGCTTGCAAATTTTTCTTGACTTAATATAATATTTTGCAATCCTTCTTTAATGTCTTGATTGACAACTTCATATTTCGATGGCCCAATTACTTTTTGAATGTCCGGTATAATAAATTCGGCTTTTGTGGTATAGTCGCTAACTAAAATTCGGCCGACGCTCTGATTTTGAAATAAAGACTGCATTGCGCGAATATTTCTTGGATTAACCCCTCCTTTATCTGGGGTCGTTCCCATAGTGATCATCAGCACTACATTCTCGATAGTTCTGCAAATCGATTGATCAATTTTTTTCATTTCTAATTTAAAATTGATGTCATCTAATACAGCAAAACCAAAAGGAACAGCAAAAGCCTCATAATCTTGTTTTTTGTAGAAAGCATATTTAAGCTTTAAAGGGTCTAATTCTATTGTGGCGCCATTGGCGGACCAATTGCCTTGTTTAATTCTTTTTTGTAGCTCAGGATCCAGCGCATTAAATAATTCCCTATCTTCATCAGTCTTAGGTTCTTGTAATCTTTCTAGCTCGTATTCGCTCAATATTTTATTATAAAGTCCTGACTTCTCAAATGATGTAGCTCTTTTTGCAGTAACATCATAAGGATTTAAAACTATATATTTAACAGGGATTTTATTGCTTAATACATTAATACCTAAATTTCTAACTTTTGAAAATTCGTCAGCATTGAATTTACTGCTTACTGTATAAAGAAATACGTTTCCGCTTCGATAATACTCTCTGAAGAATTGATCTTTAAGATTCCAAATTTTAATTTTTTTAAACCAAGCATTAATAAATTCTCTAGATTTTGCACTGCCGCCTTCAACATAAATCTGTGAGTTTGCGAAGTCAGCCATTGTATCGATTGAGTTTCTAAATATAGCTATATTGCAATATGCTTTCTGGCATAATTCAATTGCATCTCTAACGTTAACCCCACTAGCTGAAAATTGATACGGAAGCAAACCACTTCGTATATTTTCGTATTTATACATCATGGGCGCGACTGCAACATTATTCCTTCTTAGATTAGTAGAGTCTCCGCCCATAGGAGTTCTACCATATGACGCTTTAGCATCATAATTATAAAAAGAATCTCCTATTAATTGGGGCTCATAGTTTTTTTCTTGATTTGCATGCATAATGTTTTCAATTGGTTTTTCTTGTTCTTTGAACTTATTCCAATAGTCAGAGCGCTTTGTATATTTTCTTTTTTGATATGGGGCTGACATGATACTAAAGTATATTACACTAAAAGTTACAAAAGTCGACTTTCAAAGTTAAATAGTTATAAAATAAAAGTAGGTTCGAACGTTTCTGTTATATCTTCTGTTTTTTTCGCTTGAGCATCAAAGTAAACTTTACCCATCCAATTTCCTAAAACTAAAGCTGAATAAGAGTCCTTTCTTGCTTTGTCCGGACTGTTTTGACGCCTTAGATTTGCTGGAAGATCAAAGGTTTGAGTGCCTTGTGACGTTGTGGTGATTTGAATTAAAGCACATTCATTTTTTGTCAGATTGATCATATCTGACTGATGCTCAATGAAATCTATCATTTTAGCCGCAGCGCTTTGTTTAGATTCTTCTGAAGTGCGTAAAAATTTTAAATCAGATATTGGGATATTCTTATTTTTTTGCGAAACATATGAATCATCAATAGCCCTACTAGCAAAATAAATTCGTCTATGATCAAAATGAGCCTGTAATAACTCATTAGCTTGCCTAATCCAGCTACTGGTAGGCTTTCTTAAAATAATAGTTTTATAATCTTCAGAATTATATTCATTTTTATATTTTTGCAAATCTGACTGATATTCCTCTGGTTTATCAAAATTAACTTCTATGGTTTTTAATTTTATATTTTTACTTTTAAAAGTTTCACTTTCATTGCATGCTTGTAAAAACTGAACTCCACCATTATAGTCACCACATATGGCAACTATGTTAAAATTCTCCAAGCAAAACAAAAAGTAATTTATATGATGTTTCAAAGATGTTCCTGAAAGGGCATAACTATGAACTAACACCATTTTTTGTTCTTCTTTAAGTAATTTTAATATTTGTATCGCAAAATCATCCGAACTTTCAGTTTGAGACCAAGATGGGTCAAAAGATAAAATGTACTCTGAATCTGCGTCACCTTGAACCTCAATTGTTGGCGTCTCTCCATCAAGCACAGTACACAATGCCATCTTACTTGTTTTAAAATATCCAGAACTATCGTCTGTAAATATAGCTCCAAATTCTCTTTCAAACTGTGATTGGCTCATGGTGGCTTTAGCTTGATTTATGAGGTTTTCATCGTACAATTGCTTTGGCGCACAATCATAACTATATTGCATTATGCACCTAGACGCCTTATCTTTATGGGCTGCATCAGTAGTTATTAAATGCTCAAATTGGCTATAAACCTTATATAAATATTCAAACTTATACGAAGCAGAAGATAGTGCTATAAGCTTATTATTTGGCCAAACATGCCTATCACTTTCATTCATGCTTCCCTCTTCAACAAGTTGTGTTTCTAATTTATACAAGTCGGCTCTTTGGATAGGATTTTCCACTACTGACAAAAACGGAACAATAACTTCGTTATAAATTCTTTCTGGCATAAGCAAAAACTCATCAATAATAATACGATGAAAACGAAAGCCGCGAAGCTTTTCTCCGTCACCAAGAGGTAACGCTCTGATACGACTAGCGCCAATCTCCATCAACCACTCATCGTTATTTTTAGAAGTTCTCGTGATACATTGCCGAAAAAAACTGGCTTCAGGCTTGTTGGCAATGTCTTCTATTTTTTTAAAAATCATTTTAGCCTGTCGAAAAGATTTAGATATAATTCCAATCTCAACACCTTGATTTAATACAGCATCCAATGCTGCAAAAATGCCAGTCGTAAAAGATTTGGACATTCCGCGACTCCAAACCCCTAAAAAGTAATCAGTTTCAAACATAGATTTTATAGCCATATGCTGAAACGGAAACAGCTTCACCCCTAAAAGTAAATCAGTGGTAAAAGTAACATTATTCCTTAAAAATTCATACAAAGCTATCTTAGCTTCACGCTCATCTAAAAAACCATCTATTTCTAACAGCTCATCATTAGTACGAACTTTATTTGGTCTTTCTTTTTGTTCTCCTGCTACCCAGCTCATAAATTATCGAAAAAATATTGAACATCAGTCTGCCAGATTTTTTTACCTGCAAGTAATATACGTGGTATTATGTCAGATGCTTTTTCTCTATTATTAACAAATACAAACTGACACGACCTTGAAAACTCGTGAGATAAATCCTTAATTCTTCTTAATGTATAATCAATATTTGATTTTCTATTAAAAATTTTATTTTCTTTTATCATTTTTTCAATACTAGATTCAATAATTACAAAAAGATATGAGTTCATCTCTTGCGCTCTTTTTATTTCGTTTTTAAATCTATCTATATGATTTTTGCTTAAAGTCCCTTGTAGATCATTCCCTGATTTTCTATCTACAAAAGTATAAGAATAATAGTCTCCTAGCGCAGTATAATCTCCTATATCTAATTTTAAAACCTCTTGTTTGCACTTGAAACTTAAAGGTTTTTGCTCTCTCGTATCTATAGCCACTTTTAAATCTAGTGGTATCGGATTGCTAAAAAAATCTTTAGGAATATTATTATTATACAGGGGTTCGCAACCAATAGCTTCACAGGCTGCGTTATAACTTCCAAATATTTCTTTATATAATTTTATAGGAGGTAAAAAAGAATTTTTTGTCTCCAAATGAAAAGGCCCATATTTTCTATCTTTTTTATAATGCCTCTTTTGCAGAAGGCTAAGGATGTATTCTTTAACTTCTTCTTTGGGCCTCTCTTTGCACCATTTCGTCAGTTGCTGTTTGGTCGAAAAATCTCTTTCAAAATATTCTTCATATCTTTTAAATGGAAGTGGGTCTCCAGTTAATTTATTTACCCTTGGGAAATATTTTGTATAATAAGATGCTAAGTTCAGCCCATGCTGTTTAATGTGTTTATGTAAAGACGCTCTACTTGTGAACTCTTTTTTGCATTCAGCACACCTAACAATTTTGGAGTCGACATCTTCCATTATATAGCATCTTCTTTGCTAATTCCCAATACACGAGCTTTCCAATCAGACATTTTTTCAATCTCATCCGCCTCAACGCGCACTGATTGTTTTTGCATCTGAGCCATCTTAATCATCATCTTTCTTTCTTCTTCGTCCTGAAAAAGTTGAACTAAAGAAATTATAGATGCATTTCTTTGCTGTTGGTTTGCAACTCTCTTGGCTCTTTCCCCGTTTAATTTAGCCAACATCTTATCGATCCTGTTAATGCACTGATTGTATTCTTCTGCTTTCGTTTTTAACATTTCAGTTAACCGCATGGTTAAATCATTTTGACCCTCAGTATCATCAAACATTAAATTTAATTTTTGTTTTTGCTGTTCAATTTCTTTTAAATTGACATAATCCATGCAAACATTAACATATAAATTTAATTCGTCAGACGTTAAATCAGGCTTATCCCAAGTACTGCGTATGTATTCGGACTCAAATAAATCTCTATTTTGACGCGTGATATAAGAATTTATCACTTGAACAAATCTTGGGCCATTCAAATACCCAATTAACCTTTCAATACATTTACGATCTTGTAAGTTTATTTTTTCTAATTCAAACTCTTTTGACGCTGCTTTATTAAGTCTTTTGACTGCAGTTGATAGTACTTTTGGGGGCGCATACTTTTCTCCTATAGCATCATCCCGAATTGTGACCGCAGATGGAAACTCTTTGCTAATATAGTCGCAAAGACCAATAAATTTAGCGCTTTCTGTAAAACCTTTATTTGTAGAATCATTAGGCCATAATAATTCTCCAATTTCTTTTTTGGTCATCTCAGGACCATAATGCTGCTTCACAAAAACTTTTTCATTGTCGCTCAAGAAATATTTGCTTGATTTCTTTTTTACTTTAGTCCTATAATTCAGTCCCTTTTCTACCCAGTAATTTCTTACAGCCCTTCCTCTTTGAGTGCTGCCTTTTTCAGCTGGGTCGTCAAATAACTTTTTGACAGCTTCGCTTAAGTCTCCATCTAGCTCTTGAAATAAATCTAAGCTTTTGTCTTTTTGATCTTTTGTTAAAACATATTCTTTCATTCGAAAAATATATCCCTTTCCCCACAAATTTTGCGTGCTATCTTTTTATAAAAATTTTTAAGGTTTTTGATTTGCTTGTATCCTGCTTTTCTACCTTTTTCATTGCTTTTGTAGCCTAGCACATCTGCTACAACCTCTTCATCTATATTATCTATAAAAAGCATTTTATAAATTATATAATGACGATCACTTAGATATTCCCTCATTGAAAGATGTAATTGGCTAATTGCAGAGTGCATGTTGTAATGGTCTTCAGGCAAAGTCACCTTATCGTAAGTATGATGCTCTAAGGAAACAGGAATTTTAATATCATACGCTTGTTTGCGAGTTTTTTCCCATTTAGCGTAATCACTGCATTCATTAGATTGCGTGCCACTGGGGGTAAAAGCACACAAGTTAGATGTTTGCCCGGGGTTAATGTTTTCTTTAGATTGGTTGTGCTGGCAACTAATACATGGTCTAGCGAAATTAGAATAATTATTCCTCAGAATATTTTTCATCTGATTGGAAATAATTTTATTTACCCAAGGCTCAATAGGCCTAGCTTGATCCCATTGCTCCCATTTTTTATAAATATGAGTTCGAATAATTTGTGAAACGTCTTCGAAGTCAAACCACGCTATAGCGTGAAGATGCCACTTATAGAAACGCTTTCTTATTTCATTATCGATGACCTCATATTTATCTTCATAGGTTTGTTTCTTTTTACTGGGGGCCACCGGTATCTGTTGGTTTATTTCGAGAACTTGCACAATCAATCTTAGATTGATTTTCTAAATCATTTTTGTTTTTGAACATTTTCTTATGTCCGCGTCTTTTATGTTGTGGATATTTAACGTCATCTGGATGAACAGGATTATTAACAAGATTCTCAAATGTGAGCTTGTTAGCAGACATTTCAATATCATATTCTAATTTTGAAATATCAGGAACGTAATCGTCGTCTTGTTCTTCAACAGAGGCGTTTGCCTTTGAAGGTTTTAATTTTGGTCCGCTTTTGGGGGCATCCAAAGACCCAAATTTAGTTCCACACCCCTGACAAAAGTTTGGTTTACTCAAGGAGTAACTATTTTTCGCTCCACACTCTGGACAATATATACTAGCCATAATAAGTTGTATCTATAATTTATTTTTTTAAATTATTTTCTAGTTTATTCACAATAAATTTTAAAATTTCACTGCGAACAATGTCATCTTCAGTAAACTTAAAGGTATGTATTCCGTTATTTTTTGACTCTTCATCGTCAAAAACTTTACATAACGGAGAAAAACCTGTTTTCCCATTTATGTCAGATTGCATAGGATCTCCACAAATAAAATACTTAGAGTTATCTCCAATTCTAGTGATTAAAGTGACAAGCTCTTTCATTGTGAAATTTTGACATTCATCAGCTATAACCAACTTATTGGCCCAACTTGCCCCTCTTAAATAATTAATAGGAGCGCATTGTATAATATTTTCTTCAAATAACATTTTGATTTGATTTACATCAAGTAGCTCTTCTAACTTGTCTTGCAATGGCATCATAAATGGATGAAACTTTTCATTGACATCTCCCGGCAAACTTCCTAAATTTCTCTCTGCGCTTTCCGCTATTGTTCTTACATAAACAATATCTTGATTCGCATTCATATTGAATAATTGTAAAGCCGCATAAATAGATATGAAAGTTTTTGAGGCCCCTGCTGGACCCGAAACAAAAACAATTTTTGTATTTCTATCAAAAGCGATTTTTAAAAATTCATGTTGTTTTTTAGTTAAATCAAATTTATTAAGATAAAGCTTGTACTTATTTTCTGCAAGAGGTATTATCTTTTCCGACGCCGAAGACTTCTTCCGTCTACTCATTAAAATATATTACACTTGACTTTGACAAAAAACCTCTTACAATTTAAGTAAATATGATTTTTCATGTTTTATCTATCCCAATCTACCCTACTAAAAAAGAAATAACTCTGTGCGCCTTCACACAGAAAGTTTATAAATTTTGCAAAGAAATGACTGCCCGAGGGCACACTGTCTTTCATTATGGCCACCCAGACTCTGAAGTAAACTGTACAAAACATTTTGACGTAATTAGCAGAGAAACATACGATAAAGTATACGGAGGCCAAACTTGGAAAGAGTTTCATGATCAAAATGTTAACAATAAAGCTCACGATGAATTTAATGAAAACGCAACAAATTTAATTAAAAAAAATAGACAAAGTGAAAATGATTTTGTTTTAGCTTTTTGGGGGTTTGGCCATAGAAATTGTTGCGATCAGCTAAAAGATTTTATTGTGGTTGAGGCAAGCATTGGTTATGATTCTGGATTTGCAGAGTTTAAAGTCTTCGAAACTTACGCTCAATTACATAAAATGCAACATAAGCTTTATGATAATAACTATCCCTCTTTTGGAGATGCGGTAATACCTCCGGGTTTTTATTTTGATGACTTTATCTACAAACAACAAAAAGAAAATTATTTGCTTTTCTTAGGTAGAATGAACAATGCAAAGGGGATAGGCATTGCTCAGAATGTTTCAAAAATATTAAAAATACCAATAAAATTTGTTGGCCCTCAAAATATGGAAAATAATTTGGTAAAAGACAATCCTCAAGCCGAATACATTCATACTGTAAGCACAAGCGAAAGAAAGCTACTTTTAGCAAATGCTCGGTGTTTAATTATGCCAAGTTTATATAGCGAACCTTGTGGGTGGACTATGATAGAATCTTTTATATCTGGCACTCCAGTAATATCAACAGACTGGGGAGGTCCGTCTGAGTTTAACTTACATGGAGAAACAGGTTTTAGATGTCGATCACTAAATGAATTTGTACATGCTGCTAGCATTTCTCATCAAATAAAACCTCAAAGATGCAGAGACCATGCAAGCAAAAATTTTACAATAGAGAAAATGTGCGAAAGATATGAAGCGTATTTGCAATCTTTGATGCATTTAAAGCAATATTCAGGCCCAAATTATGTTTTACCTAACTGTAATTTCGTAATAAAGCCATAATTGAATTTAAAAAAATTATGTTATTTTTTGAAAAGAGTGTATATACTATATACAGATGGCAGGGGAAAATAAAAATAAAATCGGATTTGGAGACTTAGACACGTTTCTAAAAGTGGCGCCAATTATTGGCTTGGCTGTATTAGCTTATTTGCAAACATTATTTCCAAGCAAAGTAGAGTTTGAAAAATTGGAAGACCATTTAATTCAAATGGATAAAAAAATAACAGAAATTACCATCTTACAAAAAGACACTTCTGACAATGCATTTGCCATCAGAGATTTAAACACAAGATTAAGAGACATAGAAATTCAATTGGCGAAACACGAATCCTCAGATACAAAAACAAAAAAACCCTAGAAAAATTAAACTTTAAGCACAATATAAAAAAATGGCTCATTTATCAGGAACATATACTTATAATTTTAGTCGATTAGACCCCATGTACAATAACTCCCTTAAAACCGGAGTACAATCTTTGGTTGTGGGTTTAAACTGTCAATTTAGCGGCGTTGATGAAAACGGAGTGGTTTCTACTGAAGGCGCATATATCGATGGTACAACTGGATTCACTAATTGGACTGATCCTATTTCTGGTTATCCAGTTACGGGAGCCAGTGGCGTTTCTGGCTATTCTGTAAACTATACCCCTGATTATGTATCTGAAAATATTAGCGGTTTAGCTAATGAATATGTTTCAGGTATGGGATGGCTGCACATATTGGAAGATCAGATTTATAGCAAATTACATACGCCTATTTCATGGTCAGATTTTCCATTCCCTCACGACGGAATACCTCCTGTCAATCCAGAAGATGAATAAAGAAAAGCCCCGCTTTTGCGGGGCTTCTTTTTTATGTAATTGGTATTATTCGCCGGGCTTATTCCCCTCAATTACTTTGTCTCGTTTGTTTGCAAATTCCTTTTTAATCTCAGTCATCCGCTTTTTCATTTCTTCAGTATGCTTCTTACGTAGTTCATGAAGCTCTTTGGTCAATTCACGCATTTTTTCACGAAGTTCATTTAATTCTTCGCTCTGTATACGTTTGCCATCCCATCTTCCAAAACGTTTAGGTTTCTTACTTCCACGCTGCTTTTTTCTTTTTTCAGCAGCAGCTTTTAAACGCTCTTTAACCTTTTCTTTATCGACCTTTTTTTCTGGACGAGGTTTGTCCGGCTTATCTTTATGTTTACTGGGGCGTGCTTGAACTGTTGTTAATGACATTTCGATAATCGCAACCAATAAGATTTTAGATAAGTATTTCATACTTAACATAATATACACCTTATAGGCTTTTTAGTTACATGAAAATATTTTACGTCAAATATTCTTTGCAAGTGTAAATTATTTTTGAAGAAGTGTTCAAAAGAATAATCATATTGTTTTGTTTTTTTGTTTTAGCGGGCTGCAAGTCAATTGAGAGTGACGGTAGAGTAGAAAAAATACGAGTTTCAATTCCTGCGTTTCTGTCAATAGAAATGGATTACTATAAAGATCAAGAAAATAAAAATCCACAAGGCATGGCTAAAACAACAAGTTTTACACCTGTGTCAGAGCAACAAATTGAAATCCCGGGTGTAGGAACAATGCCTAGATTAATGGACATGAATGGGAAGGGGAAATAAATGGAAACTCAACTTTTTAATAATTTAACGAATTTACTTAATACTAACGCATTAAATCAACTAGAATTTTTTGACAAAAGTCAAGCCGAAAACATAGCCAAGACTTTATTTTCTGAGTATGGATGGCTTTTTGCTGTAGGTGTCGCAGTTATTTTAGTTAAAGATGTTATGATGAATTTCGCCAAAGGAATTCTTATATTTTATGGATCTCATTTTAACAACGACGATATAATTTACATTAGTGGACGTCAAGCAAGAATAGTAAGAGTGGGCTTGACCACTACTACGTTTTATATGACAGATCGCAAAACTAAAATGGTCGTACCAAATGAGCAATTAAAAGAGCTTACCATAGAAAAAACTTTACCACTTAATGGTGGATCTCCATACCTGCCAAAAGGTAATGATCCAGAGTTCGAAGATAAAGGCTCAAATAAAAAATGAGCAAATCGAAACGCAAGTCAGAAATGAAAAAAAGAAAAATACTTAAAAAACAACAAGAAGCTGAAGAACAAATAAAAAAGAAATCCTTTAAGAAAAAAATTCTTTTAGGTGTAATAATTATTGGAATATCTATCTCTCTCGCTTTTTTATTTGCAGATAAAGAGCAGATTAAAGAAAAAATTGCAGAAAAAGCTGTAGAATCTATTGTTGATGGCACAGCAGAAAAAGTTAAAGATGAAGCTTTAGAAAAATTAATAGAAAAATTTAATATAAAACCATGAAATATCAATACTCATTTAATAGGAACGAAGATGTAGAATACACTGGTCAATTCATAGAAGAAATACAAACAAACGTCAGAGGCGCAGACGTAACTTTAGATGAATTATTCTCCGGAGTCGAGACTTTTACTAACGCTTGCGGATTCCAACTCAACGGAAGTGGAATTGGGCTCGTCGATAAGGAATAGGCCATCTTCTTTACTTTTCCAAAGTAAACCCATTGAAGCAAAAATTGCTATTGCTAGGCCAACTTCAGTCGTAAGTAAGGCTTTTGAAATTGAAGCTGCAATGCTTTCTACGTCTGCTCCAGAGTAAGACATGGTCTGAAAACATTCTATCATCCCTACCACGGTGCCTAATAATCCGACACAAGGTAGGATTCCTATAATTGTATTAACAAAATGTTTAGTAAATTTTTTACTATATAAAATATATACAATAAAAAATACAGAAGCTAATAAAAGATAATTGATTGCTCCTCCTTTGTTCCACCAATTGATGCAGTATTTGAAATAATTTACCACAAATAAAATTACAAACCAAATGTGTCATTAGTGTCACAATTAGAAATAAAAATATGAAATTCAATCAACACGTATTATTAAAACATGATCACGGTATCACTGCTCAATGGGTTAGTGAAGACTGGAGTTGGATGGCTGTAGCAACATATCAACAGAATGAAATCAAAGCTAAAAACGCAGACGGGGAAGAGGTTATAATCAAAAAATGGGCTCTTACTAATTGTAGCGGCCCGTGGACGGGAGTCGCAGAAGACGGTAAAAGTTTGGTAATGATTTCGGGTTATGAGGCAGTACGGAATAATATCGCGGGAGAAGCTAATGTCCTGCTTACTTGTTTTAATGCTTATGCTGGGGGAGCAGCAGCGATTGAATCCATTTGGAAAGGCGGCGAGTACGGCCTTCTAGATGACGATGAAATGTTTCCAAATGATTAATTTTCAAATCGCCCTCATCATTGAGGGCGATTTTCTTTTTGCAGCTCTTTTGTTTTTTTACGATAAGCACAAATCAACTTTAACATATCTTGGCTAACTTTATTAAAGTCTTCATTTGGCAATCTAGACGAACAATATATTAATTGAGACACTAATCCATTCGTTAATGCCATTAGCTCGTGATTTTTTTTCATTATGCTGATGGATATTCTGGAATGTCGTTGTCTTTATAGACATACTTGGATCTTAATGGGGTAGGTTCTTCAGTTTTCTTTTCGTCCTCTTCTGGATAATGGTTATAGAAAAAATAAGGACTATTGCCATATGACCTGTCTATATCTTCTGAAGTCATTGCGTCTTTAAAAATTTTTACTTTTGGTGGGTTATCCACAGGATAAGGAACGATAAAATCTGGGTTATGCCAGCGAAGTAAATTATTAGGAGGTATGGCGTAATTTCCATCGTCGAGTTGTAAAAAGTGATAACATTTTGAATCTTGATCATTGGCGTATCCAATGTTAAGTTCATTAAGATCTCCTTCGTAGTCATCAATTGTAAAAATATACTGGCCAGAACGCCATACTTTATCACGACAAAACACATCAACCCTTTTGTTTTGTAAAAACCCAAATGTTGTAACTGCAATATCATTATCTTGGCAATCCCAAGTCTGCAAGAGAGACAATCTTTTTTGTTCGTCTTCTGACAATATATCGTAATCTTCTTTGTGGCAAAAAGCTGAAATTGGCATTTGCCAAAAAATAGCCCCAAAGCATGATTGAAAATGAAAATGCATTGGTCTGTTGATCATAGATTTAGCACCAAAAATATACCCTTCGGTTAATCCCGGATCGTCGTTGCCAAAAATGTATTTGTTTCTAATGAAACATTCTATGTATGGAGTATT
>VMHT01207919.1_pt1 | contig 12659 bp, 10 predicted proteins | sample 4693611 | NCBI WGS metagenome assembly VMHT01 (sample SAMN12280063, study PRJNA550983) | marine metagenome | isolation source: seawater sampled from same location over 5 years 0.02-0.2 micron viral filtrate | place: USA: collected off the coast of southern California halfway between the port... ... | reverse complement strand
GTTAAGGCATCTGTCTTAGGAGCAGAAGGGTCAGTAGTTGGTAGTTCCAATGCTTCTGGCTTCTTCTTAAATGGATTTTTTACCTTCGAGCCAAGAATTTCTGCCCCACCTTGGATTGCAGTTGATATACCACCTATGGTTGTTTGTCTTGCTGCATCTGCTGCACGACTAAGCCTGGTTAAGTTAAGCCGAGCCTGCTGGTTTTGATCTGCGGTTAAAGATGTTTCATCAAGAGTAGGTACGCTTTGAATAGCACGATTCGAGGCTAATTCTGTTGCTCTTATTAAGCCAGGCGTTGCTGATACAAGAGCACGAGAACCGCCTTGTGCTGCTATACGGTCTGCCGCTGTAGCCTGTGCTCGCAATGCTGCATCTACACCTGCTTGAGCGTCACTTGTTTGTCGAGCAATTCTCTGACGCGCTGCTTGGGATCTGATCGGGCCCGTCGCTGCTTCGTCTGCCTGTGCCATTTTCTTTTTGGCTTGGCGCTCTTGATACGCACCGTATGCCGCTGTACCAAGTCCTGCTGCTACATTTATTAGGCCTCCTACAAAATAATTTTTCATCTTTTTCATAATACAAAAATACTGATAATACTATTGCCCCTGCTGGTTGTGTAGATTAGACTTAGTATATATAAAGTTTATAGCGTACAACTCATGCTTTGAGGTTGTGGAGTTTACGAACCTACCCTTCAAGTAATAGTCTCGCAAAGAGTCACCTTCAATAGCAGAGTTGGCAATTAGTACAATCTCATCATTAGCAGTTACACCGCTTACGGTTCCGTTACACTGTAATACTTTCTCTCCATCAAGGGCTATGGCATATAAATTTAGTGGCACCAGATTGGCCCCGCTAACTTTAAACAGCGCTGTTGTTACACCCAGCGGAAATCCTATACTGTTAATTGAGTTCTTAAAGGTTATCTTATCTGTAGCAATAGATGCCGCAGACCCTAGGCCAAAGACCTCAGACGTTCCGCTAATGGAACTAATATTTGCTGTTGCTGTATAAGACACATTGTTAGTTGAGTCCTGGTGTAAGGGCGCATAGTAGAACCCTTCTTTCTCCTCCCATATAGAAGTAGCAATCGCGCTTGTTTGGTCACTATTAGTCAGTGTTACACTCCAGTCTTTATTATCACCCTCAAGGCTTACCGCTTCGTAGACCTTGACCATAGATGGATTGAAGTTAGAAATACACTCTACAATACTGTCTCCTGCAACACCATAGAATGTATTGCGAGTAGCATCTGGATTATGATCATATATGCCACCGTCTTTAAAGGTGTATAATCTATCCGATAGTCCTTGTATACCTTCTGCTTGATAAGAATATCTTGTACTCCAGTAATCTGACTTAACGTCGTACGCTATGGTAAATGCCGGAAGAGTTTCGCTTGTATTCTGTATGGTTAATGTAGACTGTCCTGTAGAGTCAGCCGTTACCTCCTCTGTGCTTTGATTATAACGCCCTGTATGGTACGCTTGATAAGCAGATGAGGTAATGAGTATCTTAACAAAAGTTGTAATCCCTGTGACGCTCGGAGACTGGTCTTCAGAAAGCCCTACAATAGGGTTGTTTGTTAAAGTGTCAATAAGCAACAATCCTTTTCCCGCATCTTCCCATTGTTGTTCAGCACATTCCCAGTTAACAGCGTAGGTGTTCCAATCAAAGGTTAGAGAATCGTCGTATACAGCATTTACATTTATAATATTACCATCTTCATTCGTCCTTGCTATTCCCGTTGCTTGTTGTCCGCTACAACTATCATCTATTGTAATAGAACTCGTAAATAGCGCTGGCGAACTAATAATGTATTCGTAGTTCTCGCGGTCTACACCCGCTATGTACTTTCTGTTCTTAGCAGACGCCTGTGTTGCAAACATCTTACTCTTAAAGAAGTTGTCTACCAGTTGCTCACTGATTAAATCTAGTCCACTCTGGAAGTTTATACGAGCAACCTTGCCCGCCTTTGCATCAACAAAGAACACATACCCTCTGTACCACGACACAGACTCCGGGTTATTGTTACACCCGTATTCCCCGACATAGTATTTTACTGGGCCGAGAACCATATTAGTAGCAGTCAAAGACTCTCCGTCGTTCGCTGTTAATATGTTTCTTCTTACGGGTACTATACCTGCTCTTCGTTCATGTATTACGTACAAGAACTCATCGTATGGTACTAAAGATTTTATGGAACCGTAATCGTATGACAGGTCTTTGTAGTTTAACTCGGTAGGATTAAAAGAAGATAAGCCAAGTCGTGTGTTCTCAAATGCAAACGGCTCTGAATAAGTAATAGAGCCAAACCTTTTTAAGGTGGTCGCTGTTGGGAGATATGGGAAAGGCTTACCTAACGATGTGTAGTTTGATTTATAAAAGTCACTCACCCGTGGGTCTTCTACAAAGTCAACAATCGCATTCTGAGAATAGGCTAGCGCCATGTTTCTCCATTCATCACCCCTGCGTGGTGCGTTTCCATAGAACAGCGTGCGTAATCTAAAATACGAGTCACCCTGGCTAAACTGGATAACAGATCCAGGGTTAGTCACAGTCATACTGTAAACTGTAGGGGCAGTAAATGTTCCGGATTGAATGTCTCCGTAGAGTTTAAAAGGATAGGTTGTGTCGTCATTAAAAATTACGTTACCCACTTTGATTGTGGCCCCACCAGAAGTTTCTATAAAGTCTCCTTTAAAAACTCTTTTGTTTACCTCAGCAACAACAGTGTCTGGTGTGCCGCTGGTTACTGATTCTACTTTAATACTTACTGATGTGCCTGTACGTAAGGTTTGAGGGACACCGTTGCTGTCTATAGAAAGGTTCTCTCCGATTTCGTAATAGAATGTTTCTTCAAATGCGCCAGACTCTCTGTATATTTCTATAACACACTTGTTGTTCCACTTCGAAACTCCTTTTAGTATACTCGATGTGTTCCACTCTTGTGTATCATTGTCCTCTATAACAAGGAAGTCTCCTGTTGTATTTTGTATAGCAGCCTTAGAACTTCTGTCTAGAAGAGGGTTTGTTGCAGGATCTGCAATTAGCGTAACAGTCTTAGCGACCCTCCAGGTCGATGTTTCTTTTAAGTCGTCACCATACCTAACTATTCTAATTCTATCGCCCTCTGCGAATCCGTAGTTGATTAACGCTCCGGTTTGATTATCATATGAGTTGGCTTTACTTTGTAGTGTGCCCAGGGAAAGGTATATGTTTTGCGAAGAACCAAAGGAACCAGCATCTGCATCATTTAATGCAACGTATGCACCCCCTATAGAGTACTGCACTTTGTTTATTATCGACCCCTGTCCTGCATATACTACACTGTATCGTTCAGCCCAATCGGGCGCAGTAAAGGCGTCATCAAACCGAACAACTATATCTGCTCTTCCATCAAGAGAGTTCTCGTCTGAGCGATTGTTTGTGTGCTCTATAAAAACCTCATTGTCTAAGGGCTGAACACCGCCTGGTCTTCCTTTGTCGTCAAAAAACAAAAGCCCCAACTCATGACTTGAACCAGACTTAAAGCAACGATACCCGTCCATTTCGTCCTCATCAATAAGAAAGCAACCCCCGGGGTTGACTGAAGAACCAACTCTGTCTATAGTGAAAAATTTTCTTTGAGTCTGAGGGTTGTTAATTTGTACCCAGTCTCCGTTCAAGTTTTGCACCCTTCCGGTGAAATCAATGTCGTTAGTAAATCCGTCTATGTTTCTTTCAAGAACATCAAACTGAGACACTATACTATCGCCATTTAGGATTTGAGCCTCACGTGTTCCGAATACTAGTTTGTCAAACTTAAACGTAACATGATTCATGGTGACGCCATAATAATCTTTAGTAGCCACAGGAAATCCTGTCTCTACTCTTCTTATCCAAGCGTTTCCTGTTCCCTTAAATGCTGCTGATTCGCCAGAGGCAGTGGTCTGTCCACCTGTAAATAGATTACTAAACCCGGCCTCTCCGTTTTGTGGAGTAAACTGTATTGGATATAACCCCTCAATAGTTTCCCTAACTAGCGCCTTTACTTGAGCCTGGGTTGTACCTGCTGTTACTTTGATAATTTCCCTTACCTGTACTCCGCTACTCACAACCTTGATACCGCCTACAATTTTGCGTACGGCTATGGTTTTTTCAGTGCTGTCTGACGTTCCCTTTTGAGCAACAAAATTTATACTGGGTGGGCTGTTTAAAAATCCACCGTCTAAGTTTATTGCTGCTTGGTTTATACTGCCATTGTTTAGGTAACGTATTCCTGCTAGGGCCTTGAGTTCATTTGCTTTAGAAAGAAGTTGCGCAGTACCTCCAGTTTCATTGTCGTAAACCCGTATCTCTGGAGCATATACTGTGAAATTGTAATCTTTATTATTGCCTTCACTGTTTTTAATAACAACAGGGCCGTCCTGCCATGAGAAGGAAAGTAAAATCTTACTATCCGTAGTTATGACCGAGGGGATGTTTGCAAAATCTACAGAGAATTGATTCGTGAAAGGAGTATACTTCTCTATAGGTATGTTAAAAGTATTGGGCTTATTGTAATAGTTAGGAACCGCAGTCATTCCACCTGTGCCTGTGTTTGGATAACTATCTGTGTATCCCCCATAGAACAAACGGCCCTGCGACATCGCTTGGCTATCTGCACGCTGAGGTACATTTGAGTATGTATTATCCTGGACTATAGCGGACAAGCCTTTATAGTTAGAGTCGTTACGGAATGTGCGAACCTGTGTTCCTGATCCGTGCAAATTAGGTATGCTTTCTATTAAGAAAAACGCGCTGTCCTTATCACCCTGTCTTGCGTAAATGTTAATGTTCTTTACATCAAGTTCTGAGTTCTTTACTGAAATTTTTATTTCGTTCCAGTAATTCCTTGCACCCGCATCTATGAAGCCGTCTTTTAATTGGGCCTTAGATATAGCGAGTTCAGAGTATGGGCTTAACGATGTTTCCTCACCATCATAATACTCGTATTGATATGCGAACTGAAAGTTCTTTTCGAATATGTCGTTCTGAGGATACTCTGGATTGTTGTTGAATACGGTTGTTGGAGGAAATAGTGGGGGCTGCTTTGCAACGGTTATATAATTAGTGCGCTGCTGTACTGTGCCTAATCTAAATGTATTCTCATATCCTCCTGCGCCAGATATACTTTGCTCTGCTAGAGTAGCGTTTATTTTCTTAGGCGGCGTCTGTCCGTCGTTAAAGTAAAGAAGTATATTTCCATTTGACATCTCTACTATAGAGGCATATACAAACCCTTCTTTAGAAAAATTAAGAACCTCGTCTTGATATACTATATATGTCTTTTTAGCGTTCTGATCGTAGCGGAATATCGTGTGATTTTGTTCGCTGTTCCAAACAAAGTAATACACCTGTGCCGCTGCATCATCACCGACACTACCGATGGTAACATTTGTGCCCGAGGGCATTGATCCGTTTTCAATAGTTGCTGACTGATGCGTATTACCCCATGAGTTCTTTAATACAAGCGCTTCACCGTCGGCATCAATAGACACACGAATGTTTTGCGCGTCTGTCATTTCGACTCGAGTAACTAAGCGCTCATCATCATCTTTATTAAGAGAGCGAGGAAGTAGTTTGTCTATAGCAGCCATCTATTATGCTTTAGGGCTTAGTTTAAAGTTTCTTCTTGTAACGCTTAATGCATCAAACTTATTAAATGACTTAAGCCTTGCGTTAGCCAGGCGTCTTTCGTTATAGTATTCCGCACGCGCACGCTGTTTCTCAACAGCAGGAACACTTGCTTTGCGTTGTATAGTATGATAGTACACATACGCACGTAGCGCTTGCTCTGCATATACAGGTACACATGGGTTATCACATTTAGCCGCATCCGATATATACTCAAGAACAATCTGTGTGGTATCAGACAACAGTGATATCTCTATTCTATTCTCTTGCCAGTTAATCCTATACTCACCAGCGCCTTGGCCACCGCCCATTCCGTATAAGCGACCCATTGAATTCTCATAGATAAAGTTTCTAAACACATAAGAGTCAAAGCCCAGAAGGTAATCGGGTATTGCATCTGCTGGTTGATCTGGTAGCAGGTTCATGTTCGGGTTCTCAGCAAACACATACACAAGGCCATCGTTCCCAAGTTGACCGAGTTTAATCATGTCAACATAATCTGAAGGTAACTCTACAGTTCCTAAAGATTGATTCACATCAAGCAGAGTAGTCTTGACGTTATGAGACATGTCAAAACCAAACTCTCTAATGCCACGCAAAGCGTATTGACGTAACATATAATCAGATGCAGACGACCCATAGTCATCCATATCTACACTCATTATGTAATCATTGATTACCTTATCTACTGTAACGTATGCCTGGCTCATTATCTACTTTCGTCTTTAGTGGTTTCTGATGAGCCGTAGTTGTACACGTCGCTGTCACGTAAGTTCACACCAGCCAATGTAAGTATCTCGTTGACGAGTTCAGTGAAGTACTGCTCTGGTAATTCAAAGTCCACACTATTGGCTGAAGAGTAAATCTCTACACCAGCAACAGATGAAGTGTAACCAAACTTAGGAGACTGTGATGTCTTTGCACCAGTGTCTGGAAGAACGCCTTGTGGTACTTTGTAATATCTTAAGTTAATCTTTGTAATGCTTGTGTTCACATTTGGGAACACCTCTATGTCGTTTGCTATCAGAGCAACAGGAGCGTCATCAGAAGGTGCCGATAAATCGCTGTTAAGGATTCTGTCAATGTGGTCTTCGTTGTATACAAGTGACACTAACGATTGCTTCTGTACGCCAAGGATTTTCTTTCCTATTGTAGAGATAGATATGATGCGCGCAAAATCACTTGGTTTCGAAACGGTACCGCTTGATAGTGTTAGTTCCACCTTCTTTGCAAAGGTCGACAAGTCTTCCTCTATTTTTTTTGAAAACGCAAACTGACGTGGGCCGTCAATACTCATGCGACGCATCCTATTCGCTAATGATATATCATCGAACAAACGGTTGAACAGGTTCATCTGAGCGACACCCGCAAACTGGTTGAATATAGACGGAGTAATAAATCCTCTCTGGTCTTTATTCGCTATATCTTTTACTGCTTTAAATACTCTTTCTACACTTGCCATATACCTTAAGGCTTTGTAGCAAATATACGAATAAAAAAGGGGGCCTTACGGGGCCCCCTTTCTTGCATTAACCGATTCTCATTACTATGCCTATGTACTGAGATAAGACAAACTTACGAAAGTTTTTCTAATCTTGAAACAAGTTCTTCATATACTGAAGCACCTTTCTCTGTAAGGCAGAATCTGACCATCATATCTGTTGGGTCTTGACCCGATGGAACTGAGATAATTAATCGTCCGCTGTCAAACCAGTATGCTCCGTCTGGCTTTAGTGCCAGGATCTGGAACTCCGTTGCTTGAATGATAGCAGAGCGAGTCTTTACTCTTGGGTCATCGAACATCTGAATGAAAGACGAAGGGTTTGCCTTTGCCTCACGCAGTAACTCTCTGCGAATCTCAATCATCTTCTGCTGGATGTCAATACCAAGTGCTAATGCTACCGCAAGAATCTCATCAGAATCTTTTACCCTAACCATTGCTACAGCATCGTGTGTCAAGAACTCGTCCTCTACTTCTTTCTCTGAAGACTTTTGATTGTCTACCACCTTAAACTTGTTGCCTCCGTTTGCGACGTTACCTGGATGTAAATCCAAGAACTCCATAAGGTTAGGTTGTGTTTTGTTTACAGCGAGTAGACCGTTATTAAAAGCAATGTGTGAACGTCGTGCGTTTGTACTTTGCTCGTCTTTAAAAATGCTTGTTTCGCCAGGACAGTATCGAATAGTACGAACCTGGTTTTTTTCTGGGTCGTAAGTTGTTGTCTCTGTGCGTAGTTTGTAGATGATACCTCCACCTCGAGTTACCTCGTAAACCTTTTGGGATGGGGCTTCAGCCTCTTTCTTGATTACACTGTATTCCTTCTTAGGTACAGTATTTTTTTTAGGCGCGGGCGCCTTTGCTTGTGTTGCCATTTGAATAGAATTAAATAATTAAAAAAAGGAGAGGGGCAACGCCCCCCTCCGATGTTTGTTCTCCTTACTTAGTGATAAGGATGTGTTGGTTTGCTGCACGAGTAACCAATGCACACTCAGAACGGTAGTTGAACTGAAGGTTATCTTCATTGGTGTTGTTCACACCCAAGATAGAACCTGTCATCCAGTGCTCCATTTCACGGCTGTAACCGTTAGTGTCCTTGTAGTTTAACTCTAACGCTGCTGCACGGTCACCTGTCTTAGGATCAACCACTGTAGTCAATGGAATCATTGCTCCTAAGTATTCAGAACCAGCCAACAATGTTGGGTCGTTCAACAATTTCCAAGAGTGCTTGTGGAATGTATATCCACCACGCTTGAATGAATCGAAACCAAGTTCTGAACCACGTCCACCGAATGCACCGATACCAGAAGTTACATCACCGAAACCAGCCGCACCATTCAATGACGCAACCATGTCGTCAATCTCCAATGCTTGTGATGTGTTCACGTACATAGCGTACTCTGGTGCAGCACCTTGTTGGTCAAGGTTCTCAATCAAAGTATCCATTGTAGCAAACGAAGTGATTTCACCGTCTTGTACAATACCACGGTTTTCAATAGCAGCGAAGTAACCTTCACCCGCTGTTGGGCTGCCACCGATGTTTGTAGTCGTCAACGTGTTAGTGATAGACTGACCTAACAATAACATCATTTCACGCTTGTCTAAGAAACGAGCGCGAGTGTCCATTTCACCTTTCACATACCAACGGTAATCACCGTTACCTACATTAACCCAACCAATGTTAGTTGCTTGCGAACCTGTTACCTTGAATACCTCTTTGATGATGTTGTAAGAGTTAGTACGCTTGATAACATTTGATTCCAAGTAACCTTTGTTTTGATCAGATCCTTGTGCGAACAAGTTACCGATGACTGGTAGTTCAACATTTGCAGTTGCAGCAGAAGCAGCAAGTGCTTGGCTCAAGAACTCAACAGTGTAAGAAGCAGTAGCGTTGTGAGCAACTTCACCTGTTGGTGTAATCGCTGTTACGATACCACGGTACAAACCGTCGTAAAGAACTACGTCGTTCAAACGTAGAACAGAAGCGTCGCTTGTCGCTTTAGTGAAAGTCATAGTAGTCGCTGCGGCTGCTGCTGTAGCGTTCTTCACTTTCGCTGCTGCGTGTAAGCGAGTTTCTTCCCAGTACTGTACCTCATCTGCAGAGCCGCTTGCGCGTACTGCACCTGTAAGGCTTAGGAAACCTGTAAGTCCACCAGAGATTTGCTGGTAACCATAGGTTTTAACTAATTGGTCACGGTTGTCTGGTGCGTTGATTTCGTCAATGAAATCAGCCAATGATGTGTACTTCGTCGGATCTAATCGACGGAATACAGCGTCTTTACTGTCGTTATAGACAGGAGGATAAGAATTTGCCATTTGAATATTTTTTTATAGCAGTTATTTTAAAAACATTTGCGGACGTCCTAACGCATCAAGTACTTGTTGTGTTAGCGAGTCCTGTTGACTCATATTAGGATTAGCCTGCGGTTGTTGCGGGTCTATGTTAGCAGCCTTCTCAACAATGGTACGCTGACCATCACTAAGACCTTGTGCGTAAATGCTGTTTAGAATTTGCGGCAGATTGTCTGTCACCGTTCTATGCATATTCCACAAGTCGTGATCCCATTGACCTTCGTTCCCAACATACTTGTCGAAATAAGAAGTCATGTCGCTGTTAGATTTACCAAGTTCGTTTCGATAATCTTGCGGTACCCCAAAGTTGAATGCTTTACCACCAGGTAAGTCAAAGGCAATTTCGCCTAACTCTCCAAGTGATTTTTGATTCGCATTGAGCCAAGATTGGTCGAAAGGATTTGGTTCCTCTTCGGCTTGGTTTGAAGTTTCAATAACAGGACTGGTATAATCATTACGGAGTGTACCAATACTATTACGAGCCTTCTCTGCATCAATCTTCAACTGTAGATTTGCAAGTCTTACTTCTTCTTCGTTGTACATTGAGTCGTCAGTCTTGTACTTAGAGTTGATTAGTAAATCAATCTCGTCGTTTGCTAACGATGGATATTCACTTGCCATTTGTACACGCATCGCAGTGCGATCATCCATTTCGGATGGATCTAATGCCTGGTAGCGGAACCAATCTTCCGGTGAACGTCCAGTCTTCTCAACGAAGTCAGCAATAACTTGAATTCGTGGGTCGATTTCTGTTGCAGTTATTGATTCAGTACTATCTACCTGCTGTGGAGTCTCTGTTTGCGTTTCGCCCAGAGCACCAAAGAAAGTTTCGAGTGCTGATAAATCCTCATTAAAAGAACTTTGCTCTTGCTGTACAGGGTCTGGTGTGGACTCCTGTACGGGAGCGGTTTCTTGTTGAACCTCTTGAGCAGCGGGTGCGGGTTCTGCATCTGCTACTGGTGCGCTCGGCTCGGGCGCTGTTTGTTGCTCAACCGGTGGCTGTTCGGCCTGCGGTTGTTCTGGTTGCGCCTCCTGTGGCTGCGCTTCTTGTTGTGCAGGATTATCTCCACCTGGCATTGTATCCGAGATACTAAAGCCAGCATCCTTAATCTGCTGCTCCATGTTTGATTCTACACTATTCATTTCAAAAAAATTTAACTGATTGTTGCAAAATTAAAAAAGAATTCCTACGTTTAAGGCAGTGAAACATTAACCGATTTATTATGAAACATTTAATTATGAGCCTATTACTCCTTACTGGAGTAGCAGCAAATGCACAAGAAAGTATCCTCGATTTAGCAGCGGGATACGAGTACGAATTGTCAATCCCTTTTCCTGGAGACACCATTGTTCACATTGACTATGTTGACCTACCTACAGAGATGCAGTTAGCACAACCTCACAGGATTGTAGAAGACTTGAACGGACACAGTAGAATCTTCTATCACAAGAAGTGGCGAATCTCCTACCACGTTTGGTACGGACGAAGAGAGACAACTACTATCTCTCGAATATAAACGAAGAAGGGGGCTTAACGGCCCCCTTTTTTATTTCGTGTAATCAATATGTTACGATTTAAATTTCTCTGCGTCTATCGATTTCTCTATCGAACAAATCTTTAGCACCACGCATAGGGTTAAGTCCTTTCTTGCGAGCAGCGCTAAGAAGTTCTTGTGGCTTCATACCCATTGGGCTAATACCTTCTTCATCCAGCATGCGGGCCGCTTCTTTAACGGCAAAGAACTTTAAGAGTTTACCAGAGTCAGAGATATCTTCCTCTCTTTGTTGCAAGAAATCTTCTCCTACCATTTCAAAGTTTCCGCTTGGAGACGATTGGATTTTATCCAACATCACTTCTGTAACAACCTCGTCTTCACCTGGCATGTTTCCACCCATGCGGTACTTCATTGAACCACCCATTCCGTAGTCCATCTTACCGCCCATTGCGTATTGATCTTTAGCACCAGGATTAAAACCTGCTGGAGCACCAAGCATTGTTTTGATGCGCTCTTCTACTGAGCCGCCAGCAACATATTTTTTGGTATCACCTCTACCGGCATTACCATCCACAACAGAGTCGCTGTTAGATGCAAGCATATCGGCAGCCATCTTTCTTTGAGACGGATCTTTCAAAAGGGCTTTAAGTAAGCCTCCGCTTTTGTACATCTCTTTCATTCTGTCATTCATAATACTATGTGTTTGTTACGCAAATTTAATTAATGTTTTGTAAGTTTAAGGAACTGAATTAAACACTATGAAGACAAACTACACATCAAAAATATCACAAGAGAGTGAAGAAGTGTTGTCGAACATTGCTGATTACGCTGCAGGAAACATGGTTCGCACTAAAAATAAATCGAAGTTGTATGCTAAGATTATAGGTAGGTGTACCGCTATGATCGATACTTCCTTACTTTCTTCTTAATCTTATCGGGTTGAGCGACAAACTGCTTTCCCTTTTTATTTCCCTCTGCTTTTGCTTTATTAGTTGCGGCTTTCTCTGCTGGCGACAATGACTTCCATGCGGCATCTGGTAAGTAGCGCTTCTTTCCTTCTGACTTACTTCCATCAGAGGTTCTCCACTTTTGCTTTGTCCATTTCTTTAGGGACTCTTGTGACTTCTTAAGTGCCATTAGTTTTTGTATCCGCCTCCTGCTGCCTTGTATGCTTTAGCCAACATCTGTGCCTTACGTGCAGACCACTGTCCGGCATTACCTCCTTTGGTTCCTGCTTTGATGCGATTGAATATACGCTTACGCATTCCAGGCTTGGTGTAATTACCTGCTTCGTTTACCTTTGACTTTCCACCTTTTCTGTATTTCATAACCTTACCGCCTTGTTCAAATTTTGCAGTGCCTGTTGGCATCTCACCAAAATATTGGCTCAAACCTTTTTTTACTTCTTTGTATTGCTCACTGCTATTAAAGTCTTGATAGTCTGATCCTTTGAATGTACCCACAAGATTAGCCTTCCCATCTTTAGGGCCAATCTTACCGGCACCTTTTCTTACTTTACTATAAGCCGAATCCTTTCCGGGTGTTTCCGAAAAATCGTATGAATCATAAATGTAGTATGTATCTGTATCTGGCTCGTACTCATATGATACTCTACCGAATGTTGTTGCTGCTCTAAAGTCTGGGGCTATAGTAGA